>Ga0079223_10002600_pt1 | contig 11211 bp, 7 predicted proteins | sample Stecom2011_FD_75072 | JGI IMG/M metagenome (GOLD analysis project Ga0079223, IMG submission 75072) | Agricultural soil microbial communities from Utah to study Nitrogen management - Steer compost 2011 | ecosystem: Environmental > Terrestrial > Soil > Agricultural land | place: USA: Utah...
TATGGTGATTAGGACGGAAGAGATACACTGGATGTTTTCTGCGTTTCTAGCTAAATAAGCCGGATAACCATTTGTAAAATTTTTAGAAAAGCCTCGAAAGAGGCTTTTTTTATGTATGAATATATGGTGTAAACATCTTTTTAAACGGCTGAAAACCTTATGAACCGTGATGGGTAAAGTTATTAACAATTTTATGGAATTGGCTGTCAGTAAAATGGGGGTCGCACCCTCTTTCGGCACGATACTTGTCCTATCTTAGACAGTAAGCATCTTATTTCATTCAGAACTGGTTATTCTGATTGGTTTAAATGATTGGTTAGTAAAAAACCCGCCAAACGAGGCGGGTTTTTTTTTGTCGATAAATGTATTATTAGTAGATGACTTGATTCTCGTTGACCGATAGAGACTATCACGTAAAGTCAAAAAGAATTCAAAACGTGTAACTTTATTTTAAAAGTACCGTTTAATCACCTGTAAGCATCTTATTTCATTTCAGAGCTGGTTACTCTGAATTGGTTAAAAATGATTGGTTTTAAAAAATTTCCCGCCTAACGAGGCGGGATTTTTTTGTGTTAAACTTTTATCTCAACACAAAAATCATGAAACTCTCGGCAATTAACCCTTAGGACAAAAAATTCCGCCTCATTCCGTAGGTTTTCGTTCTGTTTTTTGAATAGCCTAGCTTTTTCGGCATCGTCCAAGAACTGAAAAATAAAAACCTTTTTACCAAAACGTAACCTTATCGCGTCACTCTCCGTTTAATCACCTGTAAGCATCTTATTTCATTTCAGAGCTGGTTACTCTGAATTGGTTAAAAATGATTGGTTTTAAAAAATTTCCCGCCTAACGAGGCGGGATTTTTTTTTGTTCTATAGTCAAGTATGGCAAAAACATAGCTTAATGCATTGAATCCTTCTCCGGATAATGTTTTTGATCACAAGTGCCTAACTCTCACATATTCAACGTTTTTTAACAGAAACTCAAAAAGAATGCTAACGATGTAACATTCTTATTTGCGAATCGTTTAGTGAGTAGTAAGCATCTTATTTCATGTCAGAGCTGGTTACTCTGATTTGGTTTAAATGATTGGTTAATTAAGAAACCCGCCAAACGAGGCGGGTTTCTTGTTTTTGGATTTACGGTGTTATAATGGAGATGACTCAATTCTAATTGATGAGTTGAATGCAATAGATTTTTGATAGCAATCTATCCATTTTAGAAACAAAATCTATCACTTTCTTACATTTTGAAACTTGGTCTTAGTTAAGACCGTATTCCTAATCGAATATCTTGTTTTATTCATCCGAATAGGTAGAAATCTATTCGAATTGGTTATTGGTTAGACAAAAGGCTCGCTGAGAAGCGAGCCTTTTGGGAATAATGGGTGTGCGTTCGACTTCGTTTTACTTAATTTCGACAACCAAATATTTTGAAGTTGACCAGAATTCAGTAGGCTTTGTAATCTTCAAAGTCTTCTCGTTTTCGCCCGTAAGTTCGTAGCTTCCTTGGGGGTGAACAGTAACTAATCGTATATCTTTGGCGTTTAAAGCGAGGCTGGTAAACTTGGTTATATCTACCTTGGCAAAAAAGTCCTTGTTAAAATCATCTTTGAGTTGCTTGGTGCCGCCCAGTCCGATTACAGTTCCATCTTTTTCTAAAACTCCATTGTCTTTTAGATCTTTAAAAGTACCGACTGCATAGTATGCGGTTGTTAATTCGCTATGTTGCATGGCAATCATGTCGCTTTGAACGGCATTTCGAAATTCTGCCGAGTCGAGCATTTCGTTCAAAATTTCAATTGTGAAATTAGCAGCAGTAAGGTTCTCTTTTAAATAGGTTATTTCTTCTTCTTTGCTCTGAATATCAGTGCTTAGTTGATCGATCATTCTTTTAAATCCGGACGTTTCCGTTCCTGACTTATTCAATTGCGATTTTAAATTGGCAATGGTATTTTTGTTTTCCTGAAGTAAATTATTAATTGCCTGAATATCTTTGGTTATCTCATCGCGCGAAATGGTGGTTTCGTTTAACTCTCTCTGCAATGCAATCTCCTTCTCGCGTTCGCTTATCAATCCCAAATTTCGCTGAATGGTGGTAAAACTCTCTTCAAACAACTTCAGAGATGAATCTTTGGCCATAATCTCATTGGCGAGGGCCTGGTTCTCTTCTCGTAATTTGACGGTCTCCTGTTCTGCTTCTTCATCGGTACATGAAATTAAGGCTGTACCAATAAACACTATTAAAAGAATTCTTTTTATCATGACGTATCGCTTTATAAGTATCAAAGATAAATTTTCAGTTGAGATATGAATTCTATTTGAAGAAAATAATTGCGGAAACGTAAGGCGCGTAAGACAATCTTAATTAATTTTAAGCAATTGTAGCTGCTTTTATGTAGTTGGGGATTAATATAGCAACAATGTGTTAATCAAATAACCATAAAAGAAAATGCACACTTAACTTTTATAGCCAAACCCAAGAAATGTATTGAGAAGAGCCATTCCATATTTACTATTATTTTGGAGTGCATTGTTTTGGATGGCCGTGTCCGGCCTAGTCGCACAACCACAGATAAGTGTAGAGTTTGATCAGTATGTACAAGAAGAGTGGACCGTAGAAAACGGGCTGGCTGTGGGACATATCAATCAAGTTTATCAAACACCTGACGGGTATATCTGGCTTGCCACTTTTAATGGCTTGATTCGGTTTGATGGCTTGCGCTTTACACTGTTTGATGTGAGCAATACGCCTGAGTTACCCTCTAACAGGATAACCCTGTTGCAACCGGGTCAGGGCAACACATTTTGGCTATTTACTGAGCAACGCGACATAATGAAGGTCGAAAACTATCGGTTTAAGCAATACGGATTGTTTTTAAAGATTGAGCATCAGCGCGTGCTACTCGATGGGGACTCATTAACTTGGGTTACTTCTGAAAATGGTTTAAGAAGATTGTTGAATGATTCGCTTGTTACATGGTCATTTGGACATTTGAATAAAAATGATGTCACATCCGTATTTCGGACTAAAGCAGGAGAACTAATCGTATCCACAAAACCGGGTGGGCTCTATAAAACTAATTTTCCCTATAATAAACTATCGCTGGAAGCCAACTTTCTCGATACGATTAGTGTGGAGAATATTATGGAGGACCGTGACGGTAATATTTGGCTCTATAATAATCATGTGCGAAAAATCACAGATAAAGGGATAGTTACGTTTGATCAAACAAACTCTACTACCGAAAATTGGAGCGGTGTATCACCATTGTACTACAACTTGATGGAAGATAACCATGGAGTTAAATGGACAGTTACTGAAACCGGGTTTTTCAGGTTGACGCAATCCGGGTTTGAGCTCATTGAAGAATACAACCATATTTCTCCTGAAAATAGTGAAAGACAGGGGGCCGGGATGTGTAAATGCTCGGATGGAACAGTTTGGACGGTCGTAAACAAAAATGTCTATAAAAATGGCCAAAAACAGTTTGAACTAAATAAAAATGGTTCAACAATATTCTGCGATCGCGAGTTGAGTATATGGATTACAAACAGAATAAATGGCGTGCAAAGATTTAGCAAATCACTTTTAAGAACATATAAGTCTGCAGAGTCAGACAATAATTTCTACGGAGTTTTTCAGGATCATTCCGGGAGAATTTGGTTTGGAGAATGGATTCAGTCTTTATTTACATTAGATGAAAACCAGCAGGTCGTTAAGGAAGCCATGTCGCCTAAGCTGGGTGTTACTGCTGCGTTTGCAGAAGATGAAAAGCAGAATCTTTATATCGGCCCATACCGGGTTGAAAACCCGTATTGTAAAGGTTGTTATACCGCAACGAGGTTACATGGAATGCCGAACGAAATTTTCGCCATTCATCCAATTAACGATTCAATAATCTATTTTGGGGCACTTAGCGGATTTTATCGTTACGACGGTAAAACCACTACATTAATTGAAGATGGCAATGCAATTCCGGATTTCCCCGTTCGCTATATTTTAGAAACCGATAACTCCAATCTATGGCTCGCCACAAATGGGAGTGGAGTACGAAATTATAATTACGCAACGGGGCAAAATAAATACTACAATACCAAAAGCGGTCTGTCCAGCGATAATGTGCGCGCCGTAATGAGAGATGTTGATGGATATATTTGGGTGGCTACTGAAGATGTAGGACTGAATAGAATAAATCCCAAAACTGATGAAATTGTTTGGATTCAAAAAAAAGACGGCCTCTACGACGATGGGCTGCACAATCTACTGCTCGACGATTTCAATCGACTTTGGATGGCAACAAACCAAGGAGTGTTTTGGGTGGATTTTGAAGAACTATCGGCTTTTGCTAATGGGAGTAACGAAAAAATCCGCTCGACTGTTTACACCGAACGCGATGGAATGCCAAATAGGGAGGCAAATGGTGGATTTCAAAACTCCGCAATGAAATCTAAAGATGGAAATCTTTGGTTTTCAACCTAAGACGGACTTATCTGCATCGATCCTATGAAAATAAAACACCACTTCACCTTACCCCCGGTTATTATAGAAAGAATTAGTTCAAATGATAGCACGCTTTACCTTTCGGCAGACGAACTCACATTGTCTAAAAATCAGCAAAATCTAATTGTTCGCTATACCACACCAACTTTTTTAGCCCCCGATCGGATAAGGTTTAAATACAGACTCCTGGGCTTTGATAATGAATGGGTCGAGAGTGGAGCTCGTCGCGAAGCCATATTCACAAATTTGCCCTCGGGAAATTACACTTTCGAAGTAACTTCGTCATACGAGGGAGACCCTAATAACGCAGCTTATGCCTCATTCAATATTGTAAAGGAACCTAAGCTGTTAGAGATGTGGTGGTTAAGGGGGTTGGCAATTGTTTTAGGGCTGATAATAGTGTACGGTATATTTAAATGGCGACTGCGTCAAGTGCGGTTGCAACAGCTATACCTTGAAAAAGAAGTTGCAACACGTACCGGCGAATTGGAAGCTGAAAAGCGAATTACCGAAGCACAGAAAGAAAAGCTTTTACAACTTGACCACGAGAAAAGTAGATTTTTCGCGAATGTCTCCCATGAATTTAGAACACCCTTGACCTTGATTCTTTCTCCGCTTCGCGATCTTCAATATTCGGCTTCTGCCAATAACCTTTCACAATACGCAAAAAATCAAATTGATACCGGGTTAAAAAATGCTACACGCCTTCAGAGGCTTGTTGAGCAATTGCTCGATATTGCGCGAATGGAAGCAAAACAACTTCCGTTAAAACTTCAGTTACTTGAAATTAATGAATACATCCGCGACCTGGCAGAATCTTTTATCGGCCTTGCTGAAGTAGAACATATTAACTTCAAAATCTCAATCGCCTCCGAGCGCCTTATTATGCGCTATGACCCGGAGCAAATGGATAAAATAGTGGTTAATTTATTGTCAAACGCTTTTAAATTCACACCGGCAGGAGGTGAGGTAAACCTTGTGTTAAGTTGCGAAAAAGAATTGGTTGTTATTTCAGTTGTCGATACAGGAAAGGGGTTGGAAACCAAGAGTTTGGAGCATTTGTTTGATCGATTCTTTCAGGTTGAGAAATCTGAATTGCAACCGGGGTCAGGTATTGGCCTGGCAATTGTTAAAGAGCTTACGCAACTGCATGACGGTGAGATTGAAGTAAAAAGCGAAATTGGAATCGGAACTAAATTTACGTTAAGTTTTCCCCTGGTGGAGCGCTTAGAAAGTGATGAAACCGAACGTAAAACCAAAAACCAAAAACTTATACCGCTTGAATCCATAAAAGAACCTCAAGCAGGAGAAACAGAAGTTGTAATTCATGACACGCCGTATGGGGCCACTCAAAAGAAAACGATTCTTGTCGTAGATGACAATCCGGATATCAGGAATTATATCGTTGATCATTTAAAAAGAGACTATGTGCTTCTTCAAGCTCAATCGGGTTTTAAAGCCCTGAGGAAAATGAAAAACCACCTCCCTGACTTGATTATTTCGGATATTATGATGCCCGACGGCGATGGCCTGGAACTGCTTAAGTCGATAAGAGATGAACCCGAGTTTGCATTCTTACCCGTTATTTTGCTCACAGCCAAAGCCGAAGTAAACGATAAGCTAGAAGGTCTTAAAATTGGCGCAGACGAGTATTTAACCAAACCATTTGACATCTTAGAATTAAAAATTCGAGTAAGCAATATCTTTGCTGCGCGGATGCGCCTTCGAAATCACTTTATAGGCACGAGTTATTCCGAAAATGTTAAAGTGAAGGCACTGTCTGTAAACGTGCCCTCGCAAGACTCCGAGTTTGTAAGTAAATTAGGTGATGAAATTCATCAAAACTTTACGGATGAATCCTTTTCTGTTGAAAAACTGGCAACATTGATGGGGCAAAGCCGCAGTAATCTTTACAGAAAAGTAATGACCCTGACAGGCGAATCGCCGAGTGAAACCTTAAAGCGTATCAGGTTGGAGCATGCTGCACAGCTTCTAATACAAAATGCCGGAAGCATTAGTGAGATAGCTTACGCAAGTGGATTTAGTAGCATCTCTCACTTCTCTAAAAGCTTTAAAACGGCCTATGGTGTTTCACCAACCGTATATTCTCAAAAAAAATAACCACATTCTCTTTTTAGTTAGTGGCTGTAAGTCAGGTATTTAAGTTGAGGGCAACATAAAGACAAGGCTTTGCAACATAGATGAAAAGAGTTTTCGGAGACTACCTATACATTTGAATCGAAATGTAAAGTCACAAAATGACTTTTCCATTAACTAACCAAATATAGCACGTCATGAAAACGAAAACCCTTATTATCTCAGCTTTTTTTACTCTATGGTTAAGTGCCGGCTTTTCACAAAGTCATTTGAATTATTATTTAGAATTTAACGGTGGCCCCGATCAGTTGACAGCAATGAGTACGACTGAAGCCGAATTGAGTGAAAACAACATTGAATCGAAAAACTCCGGAGCCATAATCACGAGTTTTCCGGAGTTTGTAACTACAAATGATTACACTGACGTGAACGCATATATTTATTCAAATATGGAGTTTCCTGAAGAGGCAAGATTAGCCGGACGATCGGGGTTAGTAAAAGTTCGATTTGATATATATGAAAATGGCTCAATCGGAAATATTGATATTCTTGATTCGCCCGATAAATCCTTTGATAATGAAGTGATGAGGTTATTGGATGAAATGCCAAATTGGAAACCTGCTTTTAGTGGAACTTCACCCATTAAGTCGCGATACCAACTTAATATTAATTTCTCCCTCCGGTAATAATCGGTTATGCATTAAAGATCTTTTCGTAGAGAGGTGGAGTAGCAGATTGAATAATAAAATTCTATTCTGCTACCCACTTATTTTTTTAATACGCACCCCTCAGGTCCTTCGCGTTTCGATCAGCCCAATATAGGGCTGATGTCATTTAAAAATAAATTTACTTTCGGAAGACAGCCCATCTTATAAACCGCTAGGATAAATTAGCATTTGCCATTTGATTAGGTTTAGAATTATGACAATCTTCGCCGATTGGTAAATAATTTAGAAGAAAATTTAATTTTAAGAATCCTAAGTCATGAATAGAATATTTATTGTTGTGATAATCAGTGTGATGGTGTTTGGATGCGATACAGCATCAAAAACTCAAAAATTGGCTGATCGCGGAACCTCAGTTGAGATTCCGACTCAAGAGAATTCTATTCAGGCCGTTTTGTGGCAGCAGCATTCGGCCGAGTATCGCGCTTTATGCGAGCAAGCATATAATTTTGCACGGTTGAGTCTAGATGCTATATTGGATACATCTACAGCTGATGTGAGTTCACTTGCGATAGTTACCGATTTGGACGAAACCGTTATTGATAATAGTCCCATGAATGCAAAAATGATTGAGCTTGATGAGCCTTATCAAAGATCGCGTTGGATTGAATGGGGAGATAGAGTATCGGCTGAGGCTATGCCCGGTGCGGTTGAGTTTTTCAAGTATGCAGCTTCGCGGGGAGTCGTAACTTATTACATTTCCAATCGATACGGTGAACAGCTTGATGTAACTATCGAAAATTTAAGAAAACTGGATTTACCATTTGTGGATAAGGATCATGTAATGCTTAGAGATGAAACCAGTGGCAGTGGAAAGAAATCGCGAAGAGATGTTGTAGAAGAAACCCATTCCATTATTATGCTGCTTGGCGATAACTTATCTGACTTTTCAGAAAAATTTGAAAATCAGCGTTCAGAAAGAAGGCATGAGCTGGTTGATAGCTTACGTAAAGAGTTTGGTTCACGCTTTATTATATTACCAAATGTGATTTATGGCGATTGGCAAACCAATGGAATTTACGAGGGGAGATACGACTGGACAGAGTTTCAAAAAGACTCTATTCGCCGAGCGAAGTTGATTTCGTATTAAGAGGCGAAATTCAAATTTGAAAGAATAAAAAAACCACTTGTGAAAACAAGTGGTTAAAATCTAAGAATAAAGGTAATTATTTAGAGGCTGCCCACTTCCTAACTTCAGAGCGGAACCATTCGTCTGCGGCATCAGTCCACTTGTAATTTGCGCGTACGTAAGCCATGGTGTCTTTTTCGATATCGGTGTAAGAGTTTCCATCTTTTACCGCTTCAAAAAGTTGCTCGGCATCGCTCATAGAAATGCGGCCATCACCGGCTCCTTTGGTTAATTTGTCGGCAAGGTCAATTAATTCGCCATCGTATTTTTTACCTTCAATAGTTTTGTAATAGGACATAAATAAATTATTAGGATTAATAAATAAGTTTCGGGGTTCAAGATAGACGTTTTGGAAGAAATCGCCAAGGAATTCTACTGACTTGTTTGAATTCAAATAGATTAGCATTCCAAGTCTAATCTTGATTTGCCGGTATTACTTTTTAAAATTGTCTGACACTACCAAATCCTTGGAGCCGGGAGTGTATTTATAAAACCCTTCGCTGCTTTTGGCGCCAAGTTTTCCGGCCATCACCATATTTACCAATAGGGGAGACGGAGCGTATTTGTCTAACCCAAATCCGTCGTGAAGTACGCGTAAAATGCTCAGGCAAACGTCGAGCCCGATAAAATCGGCAAGTTGTAAAGGTCCCATGGGGTGTGCCATTCCAAGTTTCATCACGGTATCGATTTCTTCTACACCGGCAACACCTTCGTGCAAAGTATGAATGGCTTCATTGATCATCGGCATTAAGATCCTATTGGCCACAAATCCGGGGTAGTCGTTTACTTCGGTTGGGGTTTTGCCCAGATTTTTTGATAATTCCATAATCACATCGGTCACTTCATCGCTTGTGGCGTATCCTCTAATTACTTCTACAAGCTTCATTACGGGCACCGGGTTCATAAAGTGCATGCCAATTACCTTATCAGGTCTTCCTGTCGCGGCAGCCATCTTGGTAATCGAAATAGATGAGGTGTTTGTAGCCAGAATACAATTTGCGGGGGCAAACTCATCCATTTGCTTAAAGAGCTTCAACTTTAAGTCAATATTTTCGGTAGCAGCCTCTACTACCAAATCTGCATCGGCCAAACCCGATTTCATATCGGTGAGGGTTTTTAGGCGGCCCAATGCATCGGCTTTGTCTTGTTCAGTAATTCTTTCACGAGCGATCATCCTGTCCATATTCTTTTCGATGGTGGCGACAGCGCGCTTTAGCGCATCCTCAGAAATGTCAATTAGATTAACATTATATCCGTTTTGAGCGAATACGTGAGCAATGCCATTGCCCATGGTTCCGGCTCCGATAACTGCAATTTTTTTCATGTATTGAATTCTTTGGTTTTTATCTTAATTCGTAGTAATACGAGTGAATTTCGTTTGACAATAAAGTTGCAAAGATAAGAACCCGGCGATGAAAGCACTTATTTTCCGCTTCCTTTTAAGATTATGATAATGGTATAGGCGAGGATTTTAATATCGATCGCCAGCGACATATTTTCGATATAGAGCACATCGTATTTAAGCCGTGCTACCATTTGGTCCACATTTTCAGCATACCCATACTTTACTTGTCCCCAGCTGGTTATACCCGGTTTCACTTTCTGTAAATGGCGATAATGTGGAGCAACCTTTACGATTTGATCGATATAAAACTGGCGTTCAGGACGCGGACCTACAAGGCTCATGTCACCTTTGAGGACATTGAAAAATTGCGGAATCTCGTCCATCCTCGTTTTGCGCATAAACTTCCCAATGGGCGTAATACGGGGATCGTGTCGACTGCTAAGCTGCGGACCTGAGTCTTCGGCATCTTCGTACATCGATCTAAATTTATAAATATAAAATGGTCGATTATGCTGACCGATACGTTCTTGTTTAAAAAAGATCTTACCGGGTGAAGAGAGTTTTACAAGAATTGCCAATGTAAGAAATACCGGCAGCAGGAAAATTATGGCAAGAATCGAACCCGCAAAATCAATAAAGCGCTTTAGAAAAAACTGCCAAGAAGGCATAATCTCGGTATTGATTTCGATGAGCGGAGCTCCAAAAATACTCGTCATTTTAACCGACCCCGAGAGTATGTCGTAGATATCAGGTATGATTTTGATTTTGACCCGCATGCTCTCCAGGTCAGAAACAATACTTCCCAGATTCTTGTGTTCCGACGATTCGATAGCAATAACTACTTCTTCGACCTCCTTTTCGGCTACCACTTTATCGAGGTCGTCATACTTTCCAAGCCAAGGTAATTCGTCTTGCAGAAGATGGTCTTTTCCATTTACACTTACATAACCAACGAACTTAAACCCCGGGGCCGGAACCATGTTTTCCATTTCACGATACACGTGAAGTGCTTCTTCATTGCCACCAATGATAATTGTGTTAAAACCGATTTTTCGTTTGTGTATTCGCTTTACAGACTGGGTGGTAAGAATAATTCGGAACGTAAATGTAAAAGTGAAATGGAGCAAAAATAATACGACCAGCGATTTGTAATAATACACATAGCTGGCTATCTCATCGTCGAGCAGCACTAAGAAAAACAAGATAATCACCCCTGTTATCGACATGAGAATTACTTGTCCGAGTTCGCGTAAGCGGTGCCTGCGGTAAATGTTTTTATACATTCCCGTTAAGGCGTATAGAGCTACCCAGAAAATGGGGATTAGAATTAAACCGGAAAAAAATCGGTCATCAAACTCAAAAGGAATCGCGTATCCGAACTTTTCGGGTTCGATTACTTTTTTTCTAAAAACATA
>Ga0079223_10002602_pt1 | contig 11204 bp, 11 predicted proteins | sample Stecom2011_FD_75072 | JGI IMG/M metagenome (GOLD analysis project Ga0079223, IMG submission 75072) | Agricultural soil microbial communities from Utah to study Nitrogen management - Steer compost 2011 | ecosystem: Environmental > Terrestrial > Soil > Agricultural land | place: USA: Utah...
AAAATTAACTTTGTTCCTTTTATTAACACTATTATTAGTGTGATGTTTCCTGATAAAATTTATACTTATGCTTAAGAAGGCCTATTCGTTTTTTAAGATTGATTTTGAAAAGTTAAAGGCTACTAATCAAGGCTTGCCGCTCTTTGTGGATATAATAATGGTGATACTTGTTATTATCAATTTAAGTTTGATTTTCTTTGATTGGTCTTATTCTTATCCTTCTTTTCAGTCTTTGATAGGATTGATTTCGCCCCCTTTGAATCAGTATTATTCGGAAAAAATTCACCCCAATACTTCTTATCTTGATCTGTTATTTGTCAGTATATTCATTACGGAACTATTGATTCGTTGGGGTTTAGCTGTTTATAGGAAAACGTATGATAAATGGTTTTTCTATCCCTTTATTCACTGGTATGATGTTTTGGGATGTATTCCAATGAGTGGAGTGTTTAAATCATTCAGGTTGTTTAGGGTTGTAGGAATGGTCGTAAAATTGAACAACTTAGGTGTGATTGAGATAGAGAAAACTTATTTGTATGAAAAAGGAAAGAAGTATTATAAAATTGTTGTTGAGGAATTATCAGATAAGGTGGTCACGAATGTACTTGAAGGTGTTCAAGACGAAATAGAGAAAGGCAACCCTATTGTTCAGAAAATAGCAGGGCAAGTTTTAATTCCACATGAAAAAAGGATTAGTGAGTGGGTAAATAACCAGTTGAGTGAAGTAGTTAGTCTTACTTATTATAAATACAGGAATGATTTGTATCAGTATTTACAGGCGGTAGTAAAAAAGTCAGTTTATGAGAATCCTGAAATTATGAGAATTTCTTTAATACCTGGTATAGGTAAACAAATAGCTCTGGCTTTAGATAGCTCTATCAGTAATATCACTTTTAATGTTGTAGATAATGCATTGGAAGATATGTCTAAGAACAAGAAGGTGCCTGCAGTAGAAGACGTTACTGCTCATTTCCTTAATGCATTAGCATTGGACAAGGATGAGAATGCTGAATTGAATGAGCTAATGAAAAAGATAGCCTATGATACCATAGAGACAGTGAAGAAGCAGATGGAGGTGAAGACTTGGAAGATTGAAGAGTTGAATGAGAGAAGAAAACGTTTGGAAATGCGAATCAAAGAAGGTAGAGGAGATGCTCGGGCTCTACATGCAAAAATAGCAATAATAGATCAGCAGATGGAAGATCTATTTGATGTATAAAAAGCTCCGTAAAGGCATAGTGACTTGGAAGGCAGTAGACCTAAAAAAGAAAAGGCTAGAGTAAAATTTAACTCCAGCCTTTATCAACCAATTAAAAACTACTAAGTATCAATTAATATGCCACATGCGGGCTAATTTGATTCTATGTGTTTCTAACGTATCTTTGCAAAATTAATTGCACAGTTTAAATCTGTGGTGATTTAGAGGAAAGAGGATTTCTTATTTGCTGCTTTTTCCAGGGTAAAACTAAAGGTTGTGCCTTCTCCTACTTTACTTCTGACAGCAATATTTTGGTCGTGAGCTTCTACTATATTCTTCACGATGGATAAGCCTAGGCCTGTTCCTCCTACATTTCTAGATCTATTTTTATCTGTTCTATAAAAGCGCTCAAAAAGTCTATGTAAGTTTTCTTCTTCTACGCCAGGGCCATTGTCTCTTACTTCAACAATAATCTGTTCGTCTAAGTCGTAGAAGCCTATAATGACTTTGCCGTTCTTTTTGCCATATTTAATGGCATTTGATATAAGATTTTCGAGAACTTGTCTGATTCGCTTTGTGTCTCCCCAAACGGGTATGGTTTTGAGGCTGCTTTCTACTTCTAAAGTAGTTGCATATTCATTAGCTAGGTGTTGATATTGGTAGAAGACACCTTTTGTCAAAGCTATAATATCAAACTTGGTTTTCTCTAAATGGATTCTGCCTGCTTCAAATTTTGAGATCTCTAAGAGATCTGAAACTATAGCATCAAGGCGTTCGATATTAGCTAATGCTTTATTTAAAAACTGCTGAGCTAACTCAGGCTCGTCTACTCCGTCTATGAGAGACTCTATATATCCCTGAGCGTTGAAAATAGGAGTTCTAAGTTCATGAGATACGTTCCCAACAAACTCCTTACGATAAGATTCAAGCTTTCTGAGCTCTCGAATTTGTTTGTTTTTGTTAATAGCCCATTCTCCAACATCTTTCTCAGCCCAACGCATGATATTGGAGCTGAGATTGTTGTTGATTTCTTTCTGAAACTTTAGGGGTTTTCCTATAGTTTTATATATGATTTTCAGTTTGCTTTGAATGAACTTCATTAAGGTGTATCTGAATATCAGAAGAGACATCAGAAACGTAGCCATTCCTTGTATTATCCATGTATAAAATGGAATTCCTATCTCAAAGATAGTGTCCATTAAGAGTAGTACAATTGTGCAAATGAATGCTACAGCAATGCTTGATATGATGGCAATTGTATTTGGTGTCAATTGCCTTTTAATCATTGCTCTTCGAATTTGTATCCTATTCCTTTAACGGTTTTAATCAGTTCGTCACCTAGCTTCTCTCTGATTTTTCTAATGTGTACATCGATTGTTCTATCACCAACTATAACGTCTCTTCCCCATATTTCGTTAAGGATTTCTTCTCTCTTAAATACCTTGCCTGGTTTCGATGCTAAAAGATATAGTAATTCAAACTCTTTTCTAGGAACGGACATGTCTACTCCATTGAATACGATGACATAACGTTCACGGTCAATTTGTAGATTTCCAACGTCTATGATTGTCTTTTTCTCCTCCTTGGATTCATATCTTCTAAGAAGAGCTTTCAATCTACTGATTAGAACTCTTGGTTTTATTGGCTTGCTGATATAGTCGTCTGCTCCAGTTTCAAAACCTGCAATTTGAGAATAATCTTCTGTTCTTGCAGTTAGGAAAGCAATAATTGTGTTTTCAAACTGAGGCATTTCTCTCAGTGTTCTACTAGTTTCGATTCCATCCATTTCTGGCATCATCACGTCTAATAAGATGATATCTGGATCTTCTTTTTTCGCAACTTCAATTCCTGCTTTGCCATTGTCTGCTTGAAAGACTTCAAATCCTTCTTTGCTTAGATTATAGCTAAGGAACTCTAAAACATCTTGCTCGTCATCAACAATGAGAATCTTGAAAATTTTATCTGCCATATTTTTCTACTTTGAACGTGTAGTTTTGCGTAAAGTTAATATAAAATAAATAATAAGCTAGTAGATTTTATTAACATATTGGTAATAAGAGTGGGGATTTTAATGAAAACCGGTGGCATTTAGCTTAAAAAACTTTTTTTATTATAAGGGACAGCTATGTGTTTGCTGACTTTAAATGGAATTGAAAATTGAAGAAAGCTAAGCTTTTTAAGCTATGAATATGTCTGCATTATATAGAATTCAAGTATTTAATACTAAATTTAGCCTATGAAAGGTATTATTTTAGCTGGAGGTACAGGCTCTAGGTTACATCCAATAACTTTTGCTATAAGTAAGCAGTTGATGCCTATTTATGACAAGCCAATGATCTATTATCCATTGTCGGTTTTGATGATGGCAGGTATTCGAGAAATATTAATTATTTCTACAGAACAAGACTTGCCGAGCTTTCAAAGATTGCTTGGTGATGGCTCTGCTTATGGTTGTGAGTTTCATTATAAGGTTCAAGAAGTACCTAATGGTTTAGCACAAGCATTTGTCATAGGCAAAGAGTTTATAGGTAATGATAAAGTCGCATTGATATTAGGAGATAATATTTTTCATGGGAGTAGGTTAGGTTCTGTGTTGGAAGAAAATAATAACCCTGATGGTGGCATGGTGTATGCTTATCACGTAGTAGATCCGGAGAGATATGGAGTGGTTGAGTTTGATGCTAATAATAATGCATTATCGATAGAAGAAAAACCTAGTCAACCTAAATCTAATTATGCTGTTCCAGGCTTGTATTTTTATGATAATTCTGTGATAGAAATAGCAGAGAGTATTCAGCCAAGTGCAAGAGGCGAGTATGAAATTACAGATGTGAATAAGGCTTATTTAGAAAAAGGGAAGTTGAAAGTCTCGATATTAGATAGAGGTACAGCTTGGTTAGATACAGGCACTTTTGACTCGTTGATGCAAGCTTCTCAATTTGTACAAGTAATAGAAAAACGTCAGGGGTTAAAGATAGGAAGTATAGAAGAAGTGGCTTATAGAAAAGGATTTATAGATGCCAAACAGCTTCAAAGATTGGCAGAACCTCTGTTGAAAAGTGGATATGGTGAATATCTATTAGGTCTCCTAAAGTAAGGTATGGCAAAATTAAAAGTCATAGTAACTGGTGGTGGTGGATATATTGGATCTCATACCATTGTAGATTTAATTCAAAATGGTTTTGAGGTTATTTCAATAGATAATTTTAGTCACTCTAGTGAAAAAGTTTTTGAAGGCATACAAGAGATAACGGGGCAGAGGGTATTTAATTATAATATTGACCTAAAGGATAGAGCATCTACTTTAAAAGTTTTGGGAGAGCATGTTGATGCAGTAGGAGTTATCCATTTTGCTGCATATAAGTCTGTTCCTGAGTCTGTAGAAAAGCCATTGAAATACTATAAGAATAATATGGAGGGGCTTTTTAATATTGTAGAAGGAGTTGAAAAGTATAAAATACCACATTTCGTATTTTCATCGTCGTGTTCAGTATATGGTCTAGTAGATGATCTGCCTCTGAGGGAAACAACACCTTTTGGTGTTGCACAATGTGCCTATGCTCGTACTAAACAACATGGAGAGCAGATGTTAGAAGATGTATCTCTAGTTGCTAATTTTAATACTGTTTTATTAAGATATTTTAATCCTGTTGGGGCTCATCCTAGTGCAAAAATAGGAGAAATGCCTATTGATGCTCCCAATAACTTAGTGCCAATAGTCACTCAAGTAGCTATTGGGAAAAGAGAGATATTAACGGTCTTTGGAGGAGATTATCCGACAAGAGATGGTTCTTGCGTGCGAGATTATATTCACGTGTGTGACGTAGCTCATGCCCATACATTGGCTATGCAATATTTGTATCAAAGAAAAGCCAAACAAAAGGTAGAGGTTTTCAATCTTGGTACAGGAGATGGTGTGACCGTTCTTGAGGTTATTCAGGCCTTTGAAAAAACTACTGGTGAGAAGTTGCGCTATGAAATTGGGTCGAGAAGACTAGGAGATGTTGTCAAAGTCTATGCTGATAATTCAAAAGCGAAATCTGAACTTGGCTGGGAGTTGAAGTATAGCCTTAAAGATATGATGCAGAGTGCTTGGGATTGGGAGCAGAAAATGCTTAAGTTATAAGACCAAATAGCTACTTTTAGATATTAAATTAGATTATTTAAGTATTTTATTGGCAGTATCTGATAAATAAAGATTTAACTTTGTACTATGATTACAATTAGTGATTCCGCCAACCATAGAGTAGAGAAGCTTTGGGAACAGGAAAGCTTGAGTGCTGACTACTTCATAAGAGTATCCGTGACAAGTGGAGGTTGCTCTGGTTTGACTTATAGTATGGACTTCGATAATCAAATGAAAGATGGAGATGAGGTTTTTGAAGATCGAGGAAAGAAAATAGTTGTCGACCCGAGGAGTTTGCTTTATTTAATAGGAACGGAGTTAGATTTTTCTGAAGGTTTAGATGGAAAGGGATTTTACTTTAAAAATCCTAATGCTTCTAGAACATGTAGTTGTGGAGAAAGCTTTAGTCTGTAAGTATTTTATTTTCTACTCTTGTTTTTAGGTGTAGTGTTGAAGTAAATATCCATAAATATCGGATAATGATCACTATACCCACCTATGTAATTGGGTCCACTGTAAGTTCTTAAGGGTTTATACCCTGGATGACGATCATCTTTTACAGAAAGCCATTCGGGCTGGAATATATAAGCAGAGCTTGTTGTAGTATAAGTGCTGCTACTTTGATCTAGCATAGAGGAACTTACAATAAACTGATCTAGCATGTTCCAATTAGATTGATACTTATAGGTGCCATATCCTTTCTTATAACTTTCATACATCATATTAAAGAAGTCGCCAGGTATGCTCTGTTCTAAAGTTTCTTTTCCTCTTAACACTTCATAGACACTAGCGTTAGTTGGGTCGTCATTAAAGTCTCCAGTAATGATGATTTTGGCATCTGAATTATAAGCTAAGATGCTATCTGCTTTATTCCTTAAGATCGAAGCAGCTTGCAGCCTTTTCATCTCGCTTTCTGCCTCTCCTCCTCTTCTAGAAGGGAAGTGCGTTACAAAAAAGTGAAGTGTGTCGTTATGATTGACGATACCTTTAGCGTATAAAATATCTCTTGTTTTGAAGTATGGATCACCAGGTAATTGAACTAGTATAGCTTCATGCGATATCAGTTGGAAGATAGATTTTCTATAGAGGATAGCAACGTCAATTCCTCTAACATCTGGAGATTCTTCGTGAATAATGGCGTAGTCAGACTCAGAAAGAGGAGTAGCAGAAATCAAGTCTTCTAATACTGTTCTGTTTTCTATTTCTGTCAATGAAATAATTGCGGGATACTCCCACTCACTGATGTTGGCTATCACTTTGAAGATTCTTTTTAGTTTAGTTTGATAGCGCTCTTGTGTCCAGTTATTCATTCCCCAAGGTAGGAAGTCTTGATCTCTTTTGCCCTCGTCGTGTTGAGTGTCAAATAGATTCTCCACATTGTAAGTGACTATCCTCATGTCATAGCTTTCTTGGCCAGTACTTTTGGATGCTGATGGAAAGTCAGGGGTTATAGAAGTGCTTTTGCAGGATATGAAAGCACCCATGCTTATAAAAAAGAAATATAAGATTGACTTTTTCATTAAACTAAAATTACAAATAAACCAATCATTTCATTAAATTGAATGCTCGTTTGAGTTAATATGATTAAGAAGATCTTAAAAGCATTTAAAAAAGACGATACTACGGAGGAATTTCTATCTAAATTCCCAAATAGTGTTGGTGAGTATGGTTATGATGCCTGGGGGTTTAATATTAAAACTATTAAACAGTTCATTGCATTAGGAAGATATCTTTATGAAAAACACTACGAAGTAGAGGTGATAGGGTACGAGAATGTGCCCAAGACTGGGAGATGTATTTTGATCGCTAATCATAGTGGACAGTTGCCAATAGATGCCATGATGTTAGGTTATGCATTGGTAGTGAATCCTTACGCTCCTAGGTCGGTTAAGGGGATGTATGAGCGATTTATACCTAGGCTTCCGTTTTTTAGTATTTGGTTCAGTCAGATGGGTGGAGCTGTTGGAGATATAGAGAATTGTATCAAAATGCTGAATAATGAAGAAGCAGTTATGGTCTTTCCCGAAGGTGCTAAAGGGATTTCTAAACCTAGTTCACAAAAATATCAACTACAAAGATTTGGCCGAGGATTTATGCATATGGCCAAGCAAACTAACTCTCCTATTATTCCGATAGGAATAGCCGGTTTTGAGGAAACGATGTATAATTTTGGGAATATTGATTTTTTGGAAAAAGTATTTCGATTTCCAGCTATGCCCATATTAATACCTTTTCTATTTAAATCTAAAGTGATAATTAAAATTGGAGCGCCTATGTACTTTGGAGATCGTGAAGGTGCTGACTATGAAGCTGGGAGAGACGTTCAAATAGTCAAAGAAGAAGTAAATAAATTAATGCATGAGGCTCTAGAGATACGTGCTCAAAAGATGGCCGAGCAAGATCGAGAAGAGTCAATAAATACAAGCTCTAATTGATTTAGTAGCTGAGCTTATGTCGTTTTAAGAGTTGATGAAGATATTTTCCTCAATGACTTAATCATAAAATTGCCAGCTTACACCTAGTCGGAGTGCTCTTGGAGTGGCAGGGCTGTTGGGATGAGTGTAATATCCTTTTTCTTTAAAAAGTCCTTGTGTAATATGCTGCAAAACTAAGAATATCCTAGTCCTTTTAACTTGTAGATTGAAAAAGACATCTATTAGAGGATAAAAGTTAAGTTGCTGTTCATTCTGTAGATAATATTCCATCAATGCAGGTTGATAAGCATCGGCAAAGTGATGGCTGAAATAAGTAAAGTCGATACCCAATTGTGCATGGAGAGGCTTCTTTTTGATATATGATCCGCGATAATACCATTGCCCTTTGAAGTAAATTTTTGGTTGATTGATAATGTCGTTGTGGCTTACGAATTGATAGCCTAATAGATTTTTAAATACGAAGTTTTTTAAGAAAAAGTTTTTCTCAGCTGAAACTCTGATTATCTGCAAAGGATGATTGAATTGACTAGCTTGATTGTCCTCATCGTAATATAGATAGTTTTCTACAAGATAGTAATCTACACCTAATTGTGCCTTCCACTTCGGCACACCAATTAGAGTATTGGCATGTATGCTAAATTGTTTTTTAAAGTGATTATTCCAGCTAAAGTGATTAGTTGTAAGGCGTTCCATTTTCATGGAAGGACTACTTAGATTGACATGAAGTGAGGGACTGATTTGGAAAACATCACTTGGTTGAAATTTAAGGTAAGCAGAGGTGTGAAAATCTCCACTGTATTTTGGAGCGAGTTCGACTGTCGCTCGAACATCATAGCTCCATTTATTTGTATGGAGAGGATTGTTCTTTATACTTCCAAAAAGTTGTAAGCTGTGTCTCCAAACGCTAAAAATATTTTGCAGATATTTATTTGCAGAATATCTTATACCGCCTTTCCAAGCATATTTAAAACCATGTGTGCTGCTATCTTCAGCTGAAGAAGTGTGGTTTTGAAAGAACAGTTCATTTTTGATAGTTTGGCTCTTAGTAAAATCTCTTGTGCTATCATTGTAGAGATAATAATTATTATAAAAAGTCTTTGTAGAGTCTTCGTTATCTTGGTACCAAATCTTTCTGCTATTGAATTCAAATCGATGAGATAATCCATATTTCGGAGAGATCTTTTCTTTGTTGACAGAATCCTTTTCTACTGTGACTGGTCCAAAATTAAAGGTTTGTAAAAAGAAGACTTGATTGTCATTCAGCTTGTTGTTAGCGTCATATAAGGTTACAGGTGCGTCAGATTTATCTTGAGAGTATGCTGGATTAGTAAAGATATCATCAATAGTTACACCGCCATTTTCTTCAATTTTTACCTGATTAAAAACATAAGCAGACATCCAGTTGTATTTGTCAGATGGTGCCTGATACCATTGAGAGAAAGCGAAGTTGTGGATACCACTTTTTTGGCGGTTGTAAAAGCCTTTGGATGCAGGGCGCTTATAGTCGATAGCCATGTTGAGGTAGGGCTTTATGTTCTGAGCATGAGTTAGCTTCACGTAACTTTCATCCCCAATGCCAAAGTCATATTCTGCTGAAGTAAAAGGGGTCTTAGTATTGTAAAAATGTACGCTGTCAGAGCTTAAGAAATAGTTGTCTAAAGAGCTGTACCCAGTTTTATAACCAATTGAAGTTGGGAGTACGAACTGTAAAGGACGAGGCGTATTTCCCATATTAGAAGTTAAATATGGAGTTCCCCATTGCATATGGGGCTGATACCTGTGAAAATTCTCTAATGAAGTGTCGATGCTTTGTAACCTCATATCCTGTAGAGTGTACATTGTTTCATACCTTAAAACAGGGTTAGGCTCAGTAATGACTGTCTGAGCATGCAGTTGTATACTTGAGAGTAAAATGAGTATGATTGTTATGAGTTGCTTCACATTCCAAAAATAGGATTATCTAACATAAAAGTATTTAGGAAATGTAGGTAAAGGTACAGCCATTTTATTTTAATATATTGTAGAATATATCAAATGCAGAAATTGAAAATTTTCTATCTTCACACATCATGGGGAAATCAGGCTATGTTAAATATTTAGATGGGTTTAGAGGGTTTTGCTGTTTTTTCTTAATAGCTTACCATTGGCCGATGTCGTTGATGTCCATCTCTTTCGGTTGGGAGGTGTTACAGGCTTTCTTTACATTATCTGGATATCTGATAGTGAGGATATTACTCAATGACAAGAAAAAGTTTTTTTATTTTAAAGACTATTTTTCTCGCTATTTTTATAGAAGGTCGTTTAGGATATTCCCCTTGTACTTTGGCTTTATCTTTTTCTGGTTTGCGGTACATCAGATAGCCGTATTAGCTGAAAGTAAGTTTTTAATAGAACAAACATCAGAGGTGGATAGGAACTTTGGATTCCTATTGACTTATGTATATAACTTCATGGGACTGTTCAATTACTTTAGAGAAGTAGACTATTTAGGGTCCAGTATATTTGGGCACTTATGGTCCTTATCTTTAGAAGAGCAGTTTTATTTATTTGCGCCATTTGCTGTCTTCTTTTTAAGTCGTAAGCAGTTGATCTACTTGTTTTTAGCTATTGTAGTGCTTTCCCCACTAATTAGATATGGAGGGTATTGGTGGCTACATTCTATTTATCCTGATGATAGATGGATCGGAATTAATCTCTACAGAATGACTCCGTTTCAAATGGATAGTTTTGCCGCAGGAGGACTTTTGGCAGTAACAGGATTTAAAAGGATTAAAAGGCCAGTCTTAGTGACGCTTAGTTTTATAGTTCTTGTATTAGTTGTATATGCTTTTATGCGTTGGTATGTAGAGGCTTTTCAAGGTTCATCTTTTCAGGAGATAGGCGGAGAGAGACGCTTAGAGATGTGGTTAATTCATAATCATCAATATATCTATATTTTCACATTGGTCAATATGAGTATAGCCTTTATTGTGATGTGTTTTGAAAGAGGAATTGGGCTCTTACCTTGGCTTTTTGAGAATAGATTATTTAAGTATTTTGGAAAGATATCTTATGGTATCTATGTTTATCACTTACCTGTGTTAATGTTTTCGTTGTTTTTTTATACGAAGTTTGTCCCAAAATGGGTGTCAGAGAAATATCCAGCTGTTTATGAAATAGCTGCTTGGACAATCTTTATGGGCATCACATTAACATTGTCACACTATTCATATAAATATTTTGAAAGTTATTTCTTGGGTTGGAAATCTAAGCTTGATAAAATAAAATATGATAAGTTGAAAGGAGTTAAATAGTCATCAAGATGATTTACTGTCAATCTGAAAACTGTATTACTATTGATTTTACTCAGGTACTGACAGAGAAGTCAGTATTTGACTTAGAAGCTTTTTTGGTATCTAAAAATATAAAAGGTTGGATAGAAGCCGTCCCTACTTATACATTCCTA
>Ga0079223_10002603_pt1 | contig 11202 bp, 6 predicted proteins | sample Stecom2011_FD_75072 | JGI IMG/M metagenome (GOLD analysis project Ga0079223, IMG submission 75072) | Agricultural soil microbial communities from Utah to study Nitrogen management - Steer compost 2011 | ecosystem: Environmental > Terrestrial > Soil > Agricultural land | place: USA: Utah...
CTGAGGATGGCATCGTTCTTAAATATGATCTTTTTCAGGATCGTTTGCAAGATCGCACTATCCTCCTCCAGGCTAGGTTGTTCGACTTTCAGATACTCCTGATACTCTTCGTGGGGTTTGACATATTCCCTGTACCACTCCTTAATTTCTATTTCCAACTCATTGATGTGGGCGTGGTGCCGAATGACGGCCGCTTCATATTGTGGGGTGGATTTGAGGTAATGGAGGATTTTATTATCGGCAAGGTTCAACTCACCCACAGAGCCCACAATCGATTCCCTGGAAAGTTTCTTCTTTCTCCCATCCTCATTTTGAACGTGATCTCCAAACGCGATCAGCATCTGGATGGCAGACAAGTACAGCTGGGGGATTCTTTCCACCGCCGTCAACATGTTGTTCTTGAGGAACTCAAGATCTTTTTCACAAGCCTGATGGAACTGGTTGACCGCCTTGATAGCGACGGATTTGATCTTGGTGCTGTGTTCTGAAGCTGCGATGAGCTTGTTGTTGTCCAGGTTTTTGACAAAAAGATCCATGCAGATCCCTGCGTCTCTTTTCAACTGGGGCTTATCCTGCACCTCCATGCTGTTGAGATCCGGCAAGAAAGATGCGGAGATAAAATCTTTGGCCAAATTGAAATTCGAAGCCTTGCACTGCGAATAGGCATAAAGGCTTTGAAAGGCCTTTACCCTTAGTATTCTTCTGTTTAACATTTACCTGAATATAAAAGAACGCAAATATACGAAATAATAAGATTAATAAGATAATTTGACCTTGCCTATGGCAGCAATTCGGTCCATGGCCATCTGCATGGCCACCTGTTGGGAGGGGATATTATCCGCTGCGGAGCGTTCCAACACGGCAAGACAGGTATCATAAATTTTTTCCGCTTGGTGTCTTGACCAGCCTTTCTGGTATCCACCGACATATTCGGCATAGACATGCATGACCCCACCCGCATTGATCAGGAAATCCGGAGCATATACGATACCCTTTTCCATGATCATCTGGCCATGACGTTCATCCTCCTCCAATTGGTTGTTGGCGGCACCGGCTATGACGGCACACCTCAACCGTGACAAGCTGTCATCATTAAGGCTGGCGCCCAAGGCGCAGGGAGCGAAAATATCCATGTCCACGTCATAAATTTCGGCTGGCCCCACCACTGTGGCTCCTGTATCTTTGGCCACCTGCTGAAGCTTGGCCTCAAAAACATCTGTGATATATACTTTAGCCCCTTCTTTGACTATATATTCTACCAAATCCTTCCCTACATGGCCAATACCTTGTACGGCTATCTTTTTTCCCGTCAAGGAATCTGTTCCAAACGCTTTCTTTGCGGCAGCTTTCATGCCCTGGTAGGTTCCAAAGGCAGTGATGGGAGAAGGATCTCCGTTGCCTCCTTTGACATCAGGCAATCCCGTGACATGCCTGGTCTCCATAGCGATATAGGCCATATCTTGGGTATGCATATTTACATCCTCAGCGGTAATGTACCTTCCGCCGAGGTTCTCCACAAATCTTCCGAAACGCCGGAGGTAGGCTTCTGTTTTCATCTTGGGATCACCGATGAGGACAGCTTTACCTCCACCTAAATTCAGTCCAGAAATGGCGGCTTTAAAGGTCATACCTCTCGACAGCCTCAGCACATCCTTCAGGGCTGCTTCTTCGGATTGATAATTCCATAACCTCGAGCCCCCCAAGGCGGGTCCTAAAACGGTATTGTGAATTCCAATAATCGCCTTAAGGCCTGTAGCTTCATCATAACAAATGACTACCTGTTCATGTCCCAATGAAGCAATCTGGCCGTAGATGCCTCCTTCTTGGACCTTTTCCTTTGCATTAATCCGTAACATGCGAACTTAGTAATTTAGATTATGTTATCTTTGGGTATTGGATGCCTAATTAAAAGCTTTTGCAAAATTAAATGTTTTTGTCGGGCTTTACTAATACTTATAAAAGAGTATTCTAAAACTTAATAACACATTTAAAGATTTTTGTTTCGTGAAGTCACTGTGGCGTTTAAACAAATACCTTTACAAGTATAAAGGCTATCTTTTGCTGGGGATCGTATTTACCCTCATTTCAAACATCTTCGTGATCATCCCCGCCCAACTGGTAAGGATAGCCATTGATTATGTTGTGGAAAGTTTTAGTTTCTATCAATTTTTTGATGAGGGAAACCTCCGGCAGGAAGCACGTGGCGTGTTCTTGAATTTCATATTTATATTCGGGGTTCTCATTCTCATCATGGCCTTGCTGCGTGGCTTTTTCCTGTTCTTGATCCGCCAGACCATTATTGCCATGTCGCGTTTTATAGAATACGACCTGAAAAACGAAATTTTCAACCATTACCAAGACCTCCCTTTAAGCTTTTATAGGAAGAACAGCACGGGAGATTTGATGGCTCGGATTACAGAAGATGTCAGCAGGGTAAGGATGTACCTAGGCCCGGCGATCATGTACGGTATCAATTTAATTATATTGTTTCCCATGGTCATCGGCTATATGCTGACGGTGAACGTCCCTCTCACACTTTATTCTTTGTTGCCACTTCCCATTTTGTCCCTGAGCATCTATTTTGTCAATACGATGATCAATGAACGCTCGGAAAAAATCCAACGAAGCCTCTCCGGTCTTAGTACGTTTGTCCAGGAAGCATTCTCTGGCATCAGGGTTTTGAAGGCTTTTGTCAGGGAGGAGGATAGTGTCAATGAGTTTCGAAAGGCCAGCGAAGAATACAAGGAAAAATCAATACGGCTGACTATCGTCCAATCCCTGTTCTACCCCTTGATCCTTGCGTTGATCGGTTTAAGCACCATCATCACAGTATATGTAGGCGGTATCCAGGTAATCGAGGGAGCGATAGGCTATGGCGTGATTGCCGAATTCATATTGTACGTCAATATCCTGACTTGGCCCGTGACTTCATTGGGCTGGATCACCAGCATTGTTCAGCGGGCAGCTGCCTCCCAGACCCGGATCAATGAATTTCTCGACCAAAAGAACGATATCATCAGTACAGAGAATTTGACAAAAAAAATAGAAGGAAAAATTTCTATCCAGAACGTCTCATTTCTGTACCCCGAATCAGGCACACAAGCCTTGGATAACATCAATTTTGAAGTGGAAGCAGGCCAATCTCTCGCCATTATTGGCACTACTGGCTCCGGAAAATCTACCATCGCCAATTTATTAATGAGAATGTATGATGCATCTTCCGGCCATATCCTGATCGACGGACATGACATCAGGGCCTATGATATTCGGTTTCTGCGAAAACAAATCGGGTATGTGCCCCAGGATGTTTTTTTGTTCAGCGATTCCATCACCAACAACATTGGATTTGGCTTGGATGAGATCCCCGAAGGCGTCGTAGCCAAGGCAGCCAAAGATGCCGACGTGTTTGAAAACATCCTAAATTTCCCAAAAGGCTTCGAGACCCGTCTTGGGGAGAGGGGAATGACCTTATCCGGGGGACAAAAACAGCGGGTATCGATTGCCCGGGCCATTGCGAAAGACCCCGCTATTTTGCTGCTGGATGACTGTCTTTCCGCAGTAGACACCAAAACAGAGAACTCCATACTCAATGCGCTAAAAAAGATCATGGTGGGCCGCACCTCTATCATCATCTCCCACCGGGTTTCCTCCGCCAAACTCGCCGATTTGATCGTAGTACTGGATGATGGAAAAATGGTAGAGCAAGGCAACCATGAAGCCCTTTTGGAAATGAAAGGCGTGTATGCGGAACTCTACGAAAAACAGACAACGGGAAGCGAAGCCGCGGAATGACCTGGATGCGCCTGAATCAGGTGCCTTCCATGGGTTCAAAAAAACCGAACCCTAGTCACATGCAAACACAGGAAACAGGCCTGTTGCCTCACCAAAATTTGGAATTAACAATCATCATCAGTGCCATTCCCAATACGATAGACGAAACGACCAACGTCCATTCCTTCCTGTTGACACCAAAGATGCCTACCCATACAGAGGAAGCCAAGAGGAATATCCCCACGATAACCAACTGCCCGACTCCAAGTCCGAGATTGAAGGCCAATAGCGGCTCAAGTATAGAACCTTGGTTACCCAACAGGCTCCGCAAATAGGTCGAGAAGCCCAGGCCATGGATCAGCCCAAAAATCAGCGCAAACAGGTAATTGATCTGGATACCCGAACTACCCGAAGGCTTTGGCTTTAGCAAATTCACAAAGGCGGTAACGGCAATAGTGATGGGGATCAGGAATTCAATCAGCCCGATGTTGATCCTGATCCATTGAAACATGGCTACAGCCAGGGCAACGGAATGGCCGAGTGTAAAAGCAAGGACTAAAATCAGGATTTTCTTCCAACCTCTTAATAGATAAATAGCGCACAATGCGATGACAAAAAGAATATGATCAAAGCCGTTCAGGTCGAGGATGTGCTGGACGCCTAATTTAAAATAGTGTTGAAATTGGTTCATGACTGCAATATTACTGCATTATTCGCAAAATCAGCACTAGATCAAGACAAAGGCTTTCTGGTAAATTGAACCGGATGAATTTCAGGACATATTTTTCTCCTATACGCTAAGACGCATCAATGCACTACAACAGTTACGGATTAGTAGGGGTAAAATGTGCTTTTACCTAGGATTTCTGTGCCGTGCGGATGCACAGCTCAAGGAATTGAAAAAATATGCGCCCCACCATCTATTAAGGCTATAGGGAAAAAACAAGGGCTGGAAAGGGGATTTTTGAAGATCCCCCTTCCAAACCCTATTAGTTGTTCGGTGTCATCAAACTGTTGTAAAGTAATTCTCGGGCTGAGATCGGCCAGATGTAATTTGCGGATGACGGCTCAACCTTCTGCACATTCGCCTTACCGGGAATGGGTTGAAGAGTCCTCATCAAATCAAAATTACGCAGGCCTTCGCCTATAAATTCCAGTCGTCTTTCCATAAGAATGGCATCTACAAAAGCAGCTGTGGAAGCAAGAGCAGCGTATCCACCAGCCGGATTGGAACGTGTCCTTACCGCATTAAGCAAAGCCAAGGCCCGGCCTTGGTCTCCACCACTTCTCACCAATGCTTCAGACAGGTTCAGCAACACTTCTGCATAACGGATCACAGGTACATAATCCAGATGCTGCGTACCCCTGGGAAATTTATAAAGATATTCAGGACCGCCTTCAGTCGGGTAAATCCACCCTGCTCTGTCATCAGACGCTGCATCAAAAACCGGTTGGGCAAAGATTCCCTCTTCCATGTTCAGGTAGTAATCTCCTATGCCGTTAGGTCCGGGATTATAATAACTTCCCAATCCATTTTGTGTTCCAGGAAGGTTGTTTTCCGTGAAAGGCATGGAGAATATGCTCTCCGTGGTGGTATAAGGCTCGCTGAATACATTATCCACATTGCTCTGCAAGGCATGTGCTACTCCGGCCGATGCGGTGAAGGGTGCTCTTTCAGAAACAATTTTATTGCTTTCGGTGATCACATTTGCGTAGTCACCCATGGCCAAATAGACGCGTGTTTTAAGAGCAATTGCAGTATTACGATGAATCCGTGTAGTATTAAGATAGGCGGATCCATTTTCCAAAGCAAGATTTTGCTCCCCAAAATTCAAGTCCTCCAGGATCTGCGCATAGACCTCGGCCACGGAAGAACGCGCCAAGTCATTATTCTCGTCACTGAGTTCAGGCAACAACCTCAACGGCAGACCGGGACTTGCGCCGTTGTTTTCTGCATAAGGTCTTGCATACAGCTGAAGAAGGGAGAAATACACCAATCCTCTGATCACCCTCGCTTGGGCAATATAATTCTGGGCAACAGAAGCTTCCAATACTTCTGGGTGCTCATTGACGCCTTTGATAAATACGTTTGCCCTGTTGATGGCGAGATATCCCGCCGACCAGAGATCCTGCACTTCATTGGTAGAAGAAAGTACAGTATGTTGCCAGGTGGCTAGGCCGGTGACTCCGTTGGTCGTTCTGTTGAGAAATTCCTCCGCCCGGATATCATTATAGACCAGCAGACGGCCGCCATACATTTGACCGGTTTTCAGGTTTGCATAAAGCCCGTCTAAGACCTGTTCTATTCTCTCAGGTGTATTGAACACCACCGCTTCTGAAAAGGTGGTTTTCGGTATAGGGTTGAGCAAGTCTTCATTACAAGAAAAACTAGCCGCCACAACACCCACTGTTAATATAAATTTTATTGCTGTCTTCATTTTTTACTTCGTTTATATTCCAATGTTAACCCCTAAAGTAAATGACCTGGCCTGTCCCACAGAGTTTCTGTCAACACCTGCTCCAGTTGGGGTATTCCCGTTGGTGGAGATTTCCGGGTCTGATCCTTCATACTTGGTAAACAAAAAGGCATTTTGTACCTGGGCATAGATTCGGGCACGGGAAATTTTCAGCTTTTGGTTGAATGTTTCCGGTAAGGTATAACCTAAAGAAAGGTTCCGAATCCGGGCAAAATCACCCTTTTCCACATTTTCAGATATCGGGAATGAAGATCCGTTGGAAATGTTATCAGTATATACGATCCTTGGTATGCTACCGTCTGTGTTTTCTGGAGTCCATCTGTCCAAAACATCCACGTGGTTGTTCCAGAATCTCATATCTCTCAAGCCTGCTTTTGACCCGTTGTAGATATAATTTCCGCCGGAGAATTGAATGAACACTCCCAAATCCCATTGCTTGTACCTGAAGGTATTATCGAATCCTCCAAACCAGGTTGGGATAGTTGGACCCATTAGGATACCATCTGCATTTTGCGTGGGCTGAGAAGTGGGTTGCCCGTCCATAGTGGTCCACCTGTTTGTGGCGAGATGCTCATACTGCACCAGCGTTTCTCCGCCATCAGCATTCCTTTTGACGAAAATCCTTCGACCATTCTCCGGATTTACCCCTCTCGTTTCCACTACAAACAAACTTCCAACAGATTCGCCCACCCGGGTGATATTGGTAGATTCCAAATCAGAGGTCGCCGATATAATCTGTGCATCCGCAGATTCCAAGTTTTCTACCACGTTCTTTAATGTCGAGTAATTAAAGTTGATATCCCATCCAAAATCCGCATTGTTGATGGCTTTGTAGGTAATCGCCATTTCTATCCCTTTGTTGGACATCGCACCGATATTGGTGTCTATCTGTCCTTCCGGAACACCTTTTGACGGTGCTTGAGGAACAGCGAGAATCAAACCATCCACCAAATTATTATACCAGGTGAACTCTCCTTCAATCCTGTCCTGAAGTAATCCAAAGTTAATACCTATGTCTGTTTTTTTACTGGTCTCCCAAGTCAAGTTGGGATTGGAAGGCTGCGTATATTGGATGATCGGATCCGTAGCGTACAATCCAGTGCCATAAAGTCCCAGCGATGCAAAATTGCCTACCCCGCTGTTTCCAACAAGCCCATAGCTTCCCCTCACCCTGAAATAATTAACCGTTTCGGAAATAGGAGAATTTTTCCAAAAACTTTCCTCGGACAAGATGTATCCGGCTGATCCTCCATAGAAGTTGCCAAATTCGTTGCCTTTTGAGAAAGCAGAAAAGCCGTCACGTCTTACATTCAAAGAAAGAAGGTATTTGCCGAAGAAATTAAAATTCGCCCTGCTAAAAAAGGAGACCAGGTAATTTTCCGTCTGGATGTTACCGCTTGGAACGATGGTCGTAAAATTTCCCTGATAGGACTCAAAAAAGTCATCAGCAATCACCGTTCTGTTGGCTCCCCATCTTTCGTCCTGAGTATATTGTTGCTCATTACCGATCAACAAGGAGAAATCAACGTTTTCTCCGAAATTGGTCGCATAATTCAAGGTATTTTGCCAGTTCCAACGGTTCAGCGTCCTATTAAGGTTGGTGGCAGATCCTCCAGAACCAAAACCGTCACCGTGAACGGCTGAATAAAATGTTTGGTCTTCCAATGTCAGCCTGTCGATCCCGTAAGTGGTTCGTAGGTTGAGCCCTTCTATAATTTCCAGATCCCCGTATACGGAACCTAAAAAGTGGTTGTTGACAGAACTCATTCTGCTGAGATCCAACAAAGGCGCAGGGTTATAGAAGCCCGCCTGCACCAAATTATTTCCTGAACCTACTTGGTTGTTGGAATTAATGTTGTAACTGCCATCTTCAAGATACACCGGAACGTTGGGTGCTGTAATCAAAGGAACCCTACCTAGTCCGGCAGTACCAAAACTCTGTCCTGGAAGGGAACCGGTATTGGGCGCTCTATTGATGGTATTGGTATAGTTCATGGTGGCCCCAACTTTAATGGCATTGGAAACCTTGTGGTCTATATTCAACCTGCCATTGATTCGCTCAAAGTCGTTTTTCTGGATAATCCCTTCTTGTGAGGTATAGCCAGTAGAAAAATAATAGTTTGTCTTGCTATTGCCTCCAGAGATGCCCAGGTTATGGGAGTGGCCAATTCCTTTTCTCATCACTTCATCGTACCAGTTGGTGTCAATCAAATCACCATTTGCATCATATGACGGAAAAAACGCATCAGGTTCACCGGCATTTCTCCTGCCTTCATTCTTGATCTCCATGTATTGCTCTGCATTTAGCAAATCAAAAAGTCTAACCGGCTCAGTCATCCCTACCCAAGAATCATAAGTGATCCGGGAAGCACCTTCCTGTCCGCGCTTCGTAGTCACGAGAATAACCCCGTTCGAGGCTCTAGACCCATAAATGGCAGCAGCAGAGGCATCTTTTAGCACTTCCACCGATAGGATATCCGCAGGGTTAATGTTGGCCAAAGGGTTACTTGGTGCCGAGTTACCGGACAAATCACCAGAATAGGTAGGCACACCATCGATCACGATCAAGGGGTAGGAGCTCAAACTGATAGAGTTTACCCCTCTTACCCTAATTACCGGTCTGTTGTTGAGCACACCATTTGGAGTGACAATATTCACCCCAGGGACTTTTCCTTGGAGGGCCTGGTCAAAACTTTGTACCGGTGAGTTGAGAATGTCGTCTCCGCTCACAGATGAGATAGCACCAGTAACACTTCTCTTGCTTTGCTCTCCATAGCCCACTACCACTACCTCACCCAAGATTTTCACGTCTGCTTCTAGCTCCACATTGATGACGGAGCGACCGCCGACGGCTACCTCCTGCGTGAAAAAACCCACAAAACTAAAAGCCAAGACATCTGAGCCTTGTGGAACGTTGACGGAATAAAATCCATCAAGATCCGTGATAGCACCTACCGTCGTCCCTTGGACACGGACATTTACACCTGGTATTCCATCCGGCTCATCTGCCGAGGTTACCTTTCCCGTTACAGTCCTGCTCTGTGCCGTTACAGAAAATACTGTAATCACGGCCAAAGCTAAACCCAGTAAAGCTTTCTTCATAAATTAAGGATTTTGGTTTAATAACAATTATTCCTCGCAATAATGAAGTTTTTATTTGAAATAACAATTTTTAACTTTCTGTATAAACTTTTTTAAAAAGATAAATAATTTTGTTTTTTTTAATATGCCGAAATATTTCATCCTTTTCCGATTCGATATACTCGCAACACCTTAGGATGTCATAGAAGTTAGTAATGTTATTAATTTAAAAAATATGATTTTTCCAATACTGAGCAAATTTAGCTTAAAAGGAAAAACGCAATATGCCGACGAAAAAATTTCATTTCCCAAAGAAAACAGCAAACATTTTAGACAATTTGCCAGTCAAAGTAGAATAAAGACCATACTCGCTTGTTTTGATAATTTTTTAAAAGGATCGGCGTTCAACTCCCGATGAAAATCAAGGCACACAAAATTTTATAAAAATTGACATTTTTTGCTCATCACACTATTCTACATGCAAAATAAACCAAGATCGGGGGTTTATACACCTTTACAAGCTCAACAAGTCGCTCAGTCACTACCGGAACATAAAATGCAATAAAAAAACCCATTCATTGAATTATACACAACCACAACCATTCAAAAGTGAAGCAAATATTATTTTATGGCATAATAAATCGCAATATTTCAATTCACTGATGAAAACAACAACAAAATGATAGGACTAAGCTGCTTCACGGAGCACCTTTCCCTATCCAATAACAAAAAAACCGCCCTTTCTAAGGGCGGCTTTTCAACTAAAACTCTATTCCACAAATTAATTCACGTCCCACCAAAGTTTGGTTGACGACTCATCGCCTCCAATTGCGGCCGCCGCAGCGTCCCTATTGTCTCCGTTGAGTGTCTGTTCGTTAATAGGGTAAATCAGACGGGTCGGCACAGTGAGGGACAAACCTTCTACCGCAGGAGGGGCTAAAGCAGGAGCATCCAATCGCCTCCACTCCAACCAGGCATCAAAGCCACGGTTATACAAAGCAATCCACTTCTGGGCCCCGATTTTATCTTTCCAGTCGCCTGAGGCAGTAGCGTAGTTAACTTCTGGCTTGGCCAGGTAAGCAGCGGCACCTGAAGCTCCCCAATAGTCGAACGAAGCCGTAACGGCGGCGTTATAATGCGCAGCAGCTGTACCGCTGACACTGAAACCTCTTTCTACGGCTTCCGCCAATAGAAACTCAACTTCCGAATAGTCGAGCAATAAAGCCTCAAAGTCAAGTGCTATGATATCTTCGTGTACGTTCGATAATTCTGAAAAACTATTGGTGAAGCCATATTTGCCACCTACATACTTCCCTCCGATCTGGGTAAAATAACTTGCTCTTCTGGGATCCTCCAATTCATTCATGGCATCCACCAAAGTATTAGCCGGCACGTAATCCTCTCTTGAAGTCCGAAGAGGATTGAGGCTTTCAGATACCGGGTTATTATTGGGAGCGCTTGGAAGATACGGGAAAGCCGCATTGTCCGCATTGCTGGTAAAAACATTGGGGGCAGCAGCCTCTACCAGGGCTTTCGCCTGAGTAGCGTCAACATCCGCAATAACCATGGCGAGCTTCATTTGGAGGGAATTACCAAATTTCCACCACTTCTCCATGTCACCCTTATAAATCACATCTGCATTGTCAAACCCAGCAGCATTAGCAGAGATTAACTCCAAGGCCGTGTTCAGTCGACCTAGTATGGCGTTGTATACGGTCTCCGCATCGTCATAAGCCGGAAGCGAAACATCGGGATCCAATGCTTGAGAGTAAGGCACATTTCCAAAAGTATTCAGAAGAACCGACCAAGTGTATACTTCCATGATTTCTACCTGCGCCAATTGGTTATTTTTTACGGCAGGGACAATAGACTC
>Ga0079223_10002605_pt1 | contig 11198 bp, 6 predicted proteins | sample Stecom2011_FD_75072 | JGI IMG/M metagenome (GOLD analysis project Ga0079223, IMG submission 75072) | Agricultural soil microbial communities from Utah to study Nitrogen management - Steer compost 2011 | ecosystem: Environmental > Terrestrial > Soil > Agricultural land | place: USA: Utah...
CGCCCGTATCCTCGTGCTTGTACTCCACGACGCGCACGCGGCCCGCGTTGGGCCCGGGCTCGAAGGCGAAGGCTTCGATCTCGCCTGAACGGCCCGCGTCCGGCGCCAGGGGCGCCTGCGTCCGCGCCCGCACCAGCACCGCCTGGCTCGCGCCGCGCATGGCGATTTTCGCGTGGGCTTTGCCGCCGTACACGGGCTTGGTGGCCACCACCCGGCCGTCCTCCACCGCCACGTCGATGGCGTCCGTCACCAGGCCCGCGTCCAGCCGGTGGGCCAGCCGCGGCGCGGTCTCCCATCCGAGGCGATCGCCGGGAATGAGCACCACCGCGTCCCCCACGTGCTTGCACACCGCTTCCGCGGCGTCCACGTACGCGTCGGCGTCGGCCGCCGCCAGCGCGTCGTGTTCCACCGTCAGCACCCGGTCCGCCCCGTATTCAATCAGCGACCGGGCCGCCCCCGCCGCGGGACCGAAGGCCGCCGCGACCACCGAGCCGCCGCCGGCGCCGGCCAGCCGCCGCGCCGCGCCGAGAAGTTCCTGAACCGAACCGGTCGGGGCGCTGCCGTCGCCGCCCCAGGCGAGCACGATGACGTTCATCTCAAATCACCTTCCGTTCCAGCAGCTTCTTCACCAGATTGGCCGCCTTCTCGGCGCCGTCGTCTCCTTCGACGAACTCGCACTCAGAGTCGACCTCGGGGATGAACAAATCCAGCACTTCCAGCCGGCCCGCGCTCGCGGACGCCGACGCCTCGTCCAGGCCCAGGTCCGCGGCGCCCAGTTTCTTGATGGGCTTGCGGTTGGCCATCATGATGTCGCGCACCTTCGGCAGGCGCGGGTTGTTGTCTTGCGCGTTGGTGATGCTGACGACCAGGCCTTTCGGCGCCTCCACCACCACGTTGCCCGCGTCGGACTCGCGCTCGAGGCGGAAGCCGTCGCCGGACACGTCCAGCCGCGGCACGAAGGGCACCAGCGGCAGGCCCAGCTCCTCGGCCAGAAGGCCCGGCACCTGCCCGTAGTCCCACTCGCCCGACTGCCGGCCGCAGAGTACCAGATCGACCGGATCCAGCTGCCGGATGGCCGCCGCCAGCACCTTGGCCGTCACCGAAGGCTCCCGCGACGCCGCGCCGTCGCCGGCCACCAGCACGGCTTCGTCCGCGCCCATGGCCAAAGCCCGCCGCAGGGCGTCCTGGGCCTTCTCCTCGCCGAAGGTCAGCACCGTCACCTTGGCGCCGTGCTTCTCTTTCAGCTGAATCGCGACTTCCAGCGCGTTCAGGTCGAACGGGCCGATGACCAGCGATGCGCCGGCCTGCTCGGCCAGCTTCGCCTCCCGGTTGATTTTGAACGCCCGCGGCGAGATTTCGGGGTCCAAAATCTGCTTAATGCATACCGCGATGTGCATGGTTCGCTCCTCCCTCACGCTTCTCCAGCAGTCCGTCCAGCAATACTTCTGTGAACAGTCCCGTTATCTCCTCCGTGGTCATTTTGCCATCGGGCGAATACCATTGGGGCAGCCAGTTGCACGCGCCGAGGATGAGCAGCGCGGCGATGTGGGGATCCACCGGCTTGAATTCGCCGGCCTCGATGCCTTCGCGGATGATGGCTTCAAACCGCCGCCGGTAGTCGCGGCTGGCTTGGCGCACCGCCTCCCGGTGCGCCGGCGGCAGCGACCGGTTTTCGCTCAGGTACACCGCGAACATGTCGGCGTGGGAAATGATGGACTCCAGATGCGACTGGACGGCCCGGGCCAGCCGCTCCCGGGCGCTGCCCGGCCCCTCCGAGATGAGCCGGATGCGCTCGGTGTAGTCCGAGACGATGCGGCGGTAGATGGCCACCAACAGATCTTCTTTGGCGTCGATGTAGTGGTACAGGCTGGCTTTGCGCAGGCCCATGCTGTCCGCGATGTCCTGCATGGACGTGGCGTGGTAGCCCTTTTGGCGGAAGAGCTGCAGTGCGGTTTCCACCAGTTCCTCGTAACGGCCGGGGGCGGCGTTTTGGCCCAAAGAAAGCCCTCCCGAAGCGGTCTGCGGGCCCGTTCCCGCGAGACCGACCGAACGAACGGTAGGTGTGTGTTCATTTTATTAGAACGCAAAAAGGATTGTCAATGCAGATAAAAGAATAATGAGGAAAAGCGGATCGACCGCCCGGTAGGTCGGGCGAAGGAGGACGGAGGCATGGCCATCGCGAAAGTGCAGGAAACGCACGGCCCCGCATTCCACTGGCACACCACGGCGCCCCGCCTGTTTTTCCAGCAGGCGGAGCGGCTGGCGGACCGCATCGCCCTGCGCCACAAAGAGCTGGGCCTGTGGGCGCCGGTCACGTGGCGCGAGTACGCCCGGCAAGTCCGCCGGCTGGCCAACGGGCTGCTGGCCCTGGGACTGGAAAAAGGCGACCGGGTGGGGCTCATCGGCGAGAACCGGCCCGAATGGCTGTACGCCGACCTGGCCATCCAGGCCGCCGGGGGCATCAGCACCGCGATTTACACCACCAACAGCGCCCAGCAGTGCCAGTACGTCCTCTCCCACTCCCAATCCCGCTTTTATTTCGTCGAAAACGAAGAGCAGCTGGACAAGTACTTAATGATAGAAGACCAGGTTCCCCACATCGAGCGGGTCTTCGTCATGGACATGGAAGGCCTGCGGGGCTTCCGGCACGAGAAGGTCATGGCGCTGGAGGAGTTGGCGCAGCTGGGCGACGAGCTTCAGCGCCGGCATCCCGGAGCGCTGGACGAACGCATCGCGCACATCGACCCCGACGACGTGGCGCTGCTCATCTACACGTCGGGCACCACCGGCCCGCCCAAGGGCGCCATGCTGACCCACCTCAACGTACTTTGGACCGCGGACTCGCTGGGCCGGGCCAATCCCATCCGGGAGGACGAGGAAACGCTGTCGTTCCTGCCTCTCTCCCACATCGCCCAGCGCATGGTGTCGTTGTATCTCCCCTTGTACTGGGGCTTTACCGTCAACTTCTGCGAAAACACCGACACGGTGCTGCAGGACATGCGGGAGATCTGCCCGACCCTGGTGTTCGCGGTGCCCCGCATCTGGGAGAAGCTGCACTCGGGCATCGAGCTGCAGATTGAGGAAGCCGACTGGTTCAAGCGCTGGGCGTACAAAACCGCGCTGGCCATCGGCCGCCGGCACACGAAAGCCGCCCTGGAGGACGGCTCCGTGCCCGCGACGCTGAAGCTTTTGTACGCGCTGGCCCGGCTGGCGGTGCTGCATCCCCTCACCCGCCGCGTCGGCCTGAACCGGGCCCGCTTCGTCATCTCGGGCGCCGCGCCCATCAGCCCCGACGTGCTCCGCTACTTCCACAGCCTGGGCGTGCCTATCCGGGAAGTGTACGGGCAGACGGAAGGATCCGGGCCCACCACCATTCATCACGGCGACCGCATTAAGCTGGGCACGGTCGGCCTGCCGCTGCCGGGCGTGGAGGTGCGCATCGCCGAGGACGGCGAAATTCTCGTCAAAGGCAACAACGTCTTCAAAGGCTACTACAACGATCCCGAAGCCACCGCGCAGGCGCTGCGGGACGGCTGGCTCCTGTCCGGCGACGTGGGCGAGCTGGACGAAGAAGGCTACCTGCGCATTACCGACCGGAAGAAGGACCTGTTCATCACGGCGGGCGGCAAAAACATCGCGCCGCAGTACATCGAAAACAAGCTGAAGTTCAGCCCGTACATCAACGACGCGGTGGTCATCGGCGACGGGCGCCGCTACATCACCGCGCTCATCGTCATCGACGAGGAAAACGTCGGCAACTGGGCCCAAAACCAAAAAATCCCCTACACCACCTACACCGACCTGACCCAGAACGAGCAAGTGCGGGAGCTCATCCAGGCGGAGGTGGACAAAGTCAACAAGACGCTGGCCGGCCCCGAGCGGGTGAAGCGCTTCGCCATCTTGCCCACCCGCCTCCATCAGGAAGAAGGGGACGTGACCCCGACGCTCAAGGTCAAGCGCAAAGCCGTCATGGAACGGTTCAGCCATTTGGTGGCCGCTCTGTACGACGAGCGGCAGCCCGCCGCCGAGGAAGCGGCGGATGCGGACCCGTCTCGCCAGGAGACGGCCGCGTCCGCGGAAGTCGGATCTTGAAGGGGGATGTGGACGTTGCCGCTCAGTGCCCGCCCTTGGACGAAGTTTTACCCGGAGGGCGTTCCGGCGTCCCTGGAGTACCCGGAGGAGTCGTTGGCGCTGCCCCTGCTGCGCGCCGCCCGGGAGCATCCGGAGCGCACCGCCATGGTGTATTTCAACCGGGAAATTTCTTACGGGCAGCTGCTGGACGAAGTCCAACGGATGGCCGGCGCGCTGCAAAGCCTCGGCGTCCGCCCGGGCGACCGGGTGGGCATCATGCTGCCCAACACGCCCCAGACCGTGGTGGCCTACTACGCGGTGCTGTGGCTGGGCGCCGTGGTCGTCATGGTCAACCCGCTGTACACGCCCCGTGAGATGGAAATTTTGCTGAAGGACAGCGGCGCGACGCACCTCATCGCCCTGGACGTGCGCTTCCGCGACATCGAGCAGGTGCGGCCGCGCACGCAGCTGAAACACGTCATCGTCACCGGCATCGGCGACTACATGCCCGCGCCCTTGCGCTGGCTCTTCCCCATCGTCAAGCGGGATTTGGTGGGGAAAATTCCGCCGGGCGCGGACGTGCAGCGCTGGGCCGACATGCTGCGCCACCACCCGGTGCCCGAGCCGGCCGCGGTCGACGCCAAAGAAGATCTGGCCGTGCTGCAGTACACCGGCGGCACCACGGGCATTCCGAAAGGCGCGATGCTGACCCACTTCAACCTGTACGCCAACTGCGTCCAGATCTCGGCGTGGCTTTCGGAGTTCAAAGTCCGCCCGTTCCGAGTGCTGGCGGCGCTGCCGTTTTTCCACGTGTACGGGCTGACGACGGTGCTCAACTACACCTTCTTCGGCGGCGGCACCATGATTCTGGTGCCCAACCCCAGGGACATCGACAATATTTTGTCACTGATTCAAAAGCACAAGCCCCACGTCTTCCCCGGCGTGCCGACCATGTACATCGCGATTCTCAACCACCCGAAGGCCCGGCAGCTGGACCTCAGTTCCATCGAGGCGTGCGTCAGCGGCGCGGCGCCCCTGCCGGTGGACGTGCAGGTGAAGTTCGAGCAGCTGACCGGCGGCAAGCTGGTGGAAGGCTACGGCCTCACCGAGGCGTCGCCGGTGACCCACGCCAACCCCGTCTGGGGCCGGCGCAAAGAAGGCAGCATCGGCTTGCCGTGGCCCGACACCGACTGCCGCATCGTCGACCTGGAAACCGGCGAGGACGTTCCCGTGGGCCAGCCCGGGGAGCTCTTGATTCGCGGGCCCCAGGTGATGAAGGGCTACTGGAACAATCCCGAAGCCACCGCGGCCGCCCTCAAGGACGGCTGGCTGCATACGGGCGACGTGGCCACCGTGGACGAAGAGGGCTACTTCTACATCGTCGACCGGGAGAAAGACATGATCATCGCCGGCGGGTTCAACATCTACCCGCGCGAAATCGAGGAAGTGCTGTTCGCCCACCCCGCGGTGCAGGAGGCGGCCGTCATCGGCGTGCCGGACCCGTACCGCGGCGAAACGGTGAAAGCCTTTGTCGTCCTGAAAGAAGGCGCGCGGGCCACCGCGGAGGAGCTCATCGAGCACTGCCGGCAAAATCTGGCCCGCTACAAGGTGCCGAAAGAAATCGAGTTCAGGGAGGAGCTGCCGAAGACGCTGGTGGGCAAAGTGCTCCGCCGGGTCTTGCGGGAGGAGGAAGAGCGCAAGCGGGCGGCGGGCTGACGTCGAAATTTCCGGAGCGGGGCCGCAGGCCGCGCTCCGGCGGACGACACGACGAAACGTACGAGGAGAGGAAGTGCGAAGATGCCACACGACATCCGCTCGGCGGCGGTGCTGGGCGCCGGCACCATGGGCTCGCAGATCGCGGCCCATCTGGCCAACCAAGGCATTCCGGTGCTGCTGCTGGACATCGTGCCGAAAGACGCGGGCGACGATCCGAAAGAACGCAACCGCGTCGTGCTGAACGCCCTGGAGAACCTGAAGCGGCTGAAGCCCGCGCCGCTGGCGGGCCAGGCCTCGCTGAAGCTGATTACGCCGGGCAACTTCGAGGACGACCTTCCCCGCCTCAAGGACGTGGACTGGGTCGTGGAGGCGGTCGTCGAAAATCTCGACATCAAGCACCAGCTCTGGTCGAAGGCGGCGGCGCACGTGCGGCCCGACGCGATCGTCAGCTCCAATACGTCGGGCATTCCTATTCACCGCATCGCGGAAGTGCTGCCTGAAGCGCTGCGGAAGCGGTTCCTCGGCACCCACTTCTTCAACCCGCCGCGGTATTTGTATTTGCTGGAAGTGATTCCGACGCCCGACACCGACCCCGAGGTGGTGCGGCGCATCAGCGAGTTCGCGGAGCGGGTCCTGGGCAAAGGCGTCGTTTTGGCCAAGGACACGCCCAACTTCATCGCCAACCGCGTCGGCACCTACGGGCTCATCGAGACGCTGCGCGTCATGGAGGAGCAGGGCCTGCGGGCCGACGAGGTGGACGCCGTCACCGGCCCGGCCATGGGCCGGCCCCGCTCGGCCACCTTCCGCACGCTGGATTTGGTCGGCATTGACGTCTTCAAGATGGTCGCGGACAACCTGCACACGGCCGCGCCGGAGCAGTGGGAGCGGGACGCGTTCGCGGTGCCGCCCGTCATCGACGCGCTCATCGAGCGGGGCGCCTTGGGCGAAAAGACCCGCCAAGGCTTCTACAAGCGGGAGAAGGTCGACGGCGAGACGCAGATTCTCGTGCTCGACCCGGAGACGATGGAGTACGTGCCGCGGCGGCGGCTGGACGCGCCGTCGCTGACCGCGACCCGCGCCATGGACGATCCGCGGGAGCGCATCCGCTACCTGGTGAACGCCGACGACAAGGCCGGCCGCTTCGCCTGGGAGATTATGAAGCGGACGCTCTTGTACACGGCCCGCGTCGCGGCGGACATGGCCGACGACATCGTCAGCATCGACAACGCCATGCGCTGGGGCTTCGGCTGGGAGCTGGGCCCGTTCCAGGTGTGGGACGCCATCGGGCTGCGCGAGTCCGTCCGGCGCATGCGGGACGAGGGCGCGGACATTCCCGAATGGGTGGCCAAGCTGGCCGAGAGCGACACGCCCGCGTTCTACGCCCTGGACGGCGGCGCGATGACGTACGCCACGTTCGACGGACGGCGGGCGCTGCTGAAGGAGCGGCCCCGCACGTTCGACGTGGTGCGCCTGAAGGCCCGCGAGAAGGTGGTGCGGGCGCTGCCCGGCGCGACGATGTACGATCTGGACGACGGCGTGGCGCTGGTGGACTTCCACTCGCCCAAACAGGCCATCGGCGGCGATTTGATGCAAATGCTGCACTTCGCCATGCAGAAAGTGCGCAGCGAGTTCCGGGGGCTGATCATCAGCAGCCACGTGCTGCCCAACTTCTCCGTGGGCGCCAACCTGGCTCTCATTTTGATGGCCGCGCAGGAGGGCGAATGGGACGAGGTCGATCTGGCCGTACGGCAGTTCCAGGGCGTCAACCAGGCGCTGAAGTACTTCGAGCGGCCGGTGGTGGTGGCGCCCTACGGCATGACGCTGGGCGGCGGCGCGGAGCTGACCTTTGCGGCGGACCGGGTCGTGGCGGCCTTTGAAACGTACATCGGCCTGGTCGAGGTGGGCGCGGGCCTCATCCCCGGCGGCGGCGGCACCAAGGAAATGCTGATCCGCGTCATGGAGGGCACGCCGGGCCTGCTGGACGGCGCGACGGGCGGCGCGATGCACACCGCCGTGGATCCGCAGCCTTTGGTCAACAAGGCCTTTGAAATCATCGGCACCGCCAAAGTGGCCACCAGCGCCGCCGAGGCGGTGGAGCTCAACTACTTGCGCAAGACGGACAAGATCGTGGCCAACCAGCATCACCTTTGGTACGAGGCCAAGAAACTGGTCATCGAGATGGACGCGGCGGGCTACCGGCCGCCCCAGCCGCCCCTCATTCCGGCCCTGGGCCCCGACGGGCGCGCGGTGCTGGAACTGGGCGCGCAGCAGCTGCACTGGTCGGGCTGGGCCACCGAGTACGACCTGCACATCGCCCGCAAGCTGGCCTACGTCCTGACGGGCGGCGACGTGCCGGCGGGCACCCGGGTCACGGAGCAGTACCTGCTGGACCTGGAGCGGCAGGAATTCCTGAGCCTGGTGGGCCATCCGAAAACGCTGGCCCGCATGCAGCACATTCTCAAGACGGGCAAACCGCTGCGGAATTAAGGAGCGTGACGGCGATGCGAGACGCGGTAATCGTTGCCGGTGTCAGGACACCCATCGGAAAAGCCCATCGGGGCGCGCTGAAGGACGTACGGGCCGACGATTTGGCCGCGCTGGTCATCAAAGAAGCCATCAGACGGGCGCCGGGCGTGACGCCCGAAATGATCGACGACGTCATTTTGGGCTGCGCCATGCCCGAAGGCGAACAGGGGCTGAACATCGCCCGCATCGCCTCGGTGCTGGCGGGCCTGCCCACGTCGGTGACGGGCTTTACCGTCAACCGGTTCTGCTCCTCGGGGCTGCAGGCCGTCGCCCTGGCGGCGGAGCGCATCATGGTGGGCCACGCGGATGTCATTGTCGCGGGCGGCGTGGAGAGCATGAGCCGGGTGCCCATGACGGGCTTCAAGCTTTCCCCCAACCCGGAACTGGTGCGCACCATGCCGGAAGTGTACATGGGCATGGGCCTCACGGCCGAGCGGGTGGCGGAAAAGTACAACGTCAGCCGGGAGGAGCAGGACGCGTTTTCGCTGGAGAGCCACCGGCGGGCCGCGGCGGCCATCGACGCGGGCAAGTTCAAAGACGAAATCGTGCCGGTGACGGTCCAGCGCACCACCTTTGACGGCCGGCGGGCCGTCACCGAGACGGTCACGTTCGACACCGACGAAGGCGTGCGGCGGGACACGTCCATGGAGGCGCTGGCGGGCTTGAAGCCGGCCTTCCTGCAGGGCGGCACCGTGACGGCCGGCAACTCGTCGCAAGTGAGCGACGGCGCGGCGGCGGTGGTCGTCATGTCCGCGGAGCGGGCCGAAGAGCTGGGGCTTAAGCCCATGGCCGTGTACCGCTCGTTTGCGGTGGGCGGCGTGGACCCGGACATTATGGGCATCGGCCCGGTGGAGGCGGTGCCCAAGGCGCTGAAGCTGGCCGGCATTACGCTGGACGACGTGGACCTCATCGAGCTCAACGAGGCCTTCGCGGCCCAGGCGCTGCCGGTCATGCGGCAGCTGGGGATGGACCACGCGAAAGTGAACGTCAACGGCGGCGCCATCGCTTTGGGACACCCGCTGGGCTGCACCGGCGCCCGCCAGACGGTGACGCTCATGTACGAGGCGGCCCGGCGCGGCGCCCGCTACGGCCTGGTGACCATGTGCATCGGCGGCGGCATGGGCGCGGCCGGCGTGTTTGAATTTGTCAATGGAAAGGCGGATGCATAATGACCCAGGATGCGACGCTGTACAAGCGGGGCGGCGGCTTTTTGCTGGGCTCGCCCGCCGCGGCCGACGTGTTCACGCCGGAGGACCTGGACTCGGAGCAGCGCCTCATCGGCGAGACCGCGGCCGGTTTTGCCAAGGAGCAGGTGGAGCCGCTCCTGGAAAAAATTGAAAACCGGGAGCACGAACACAGCGTGGCGCTGATGCGCCAAGCCGGCGAGCTGGGGCTGCTGGGCGCGGACATTCCGGCCGAATACGACGGCCTGGGGCTGACGACCACGTCGTCCACCCTCATCACCGAGATGCTGGGCCGCTACGCGGGCTCCTTCAGCCTCACCTTCGGCGCCCACACGGGCATCGGCACGCTGCCCATCGTGTATTTCGGCAACGAAGACCAGAAGAAGCGCTTCCTGCCCAAGCTGGCCAGCGGCGAGTGGATCGCGGCCTATGCGCTGACGGAGCCCGACGCCGGCTCGGACGCGCTGGCGGCCAAGACGACGGCCGTGCTCAGCGACGACGGCAAGCACTACGTGCTCAACGGGCAGAAGCAGTGGATTACCAACGGCAGCTTCGCCGACGTGTTCATCGTCTACGCCCGGGTCAACAAGCGCATCACGGCCTTCATCGTGCCCAGGGAGCTGGAAGGCGTCAGCGTCGGCCCGGAAGTCAACAAGATGGGCATCAAAGGCTCCTCCACCACCATGGTGTACCTGGACAACGTCAAGGTGCCGGTGGAAAACGTCCTGGGCGAGGTGGACCGGGGCCACGTCATCGCGTTCAACGTGCTGAATCTGGGCCGGTGGAAGCTGGCCGCCGGGGCGCTGGGCGCGTGCAAGGCGCTCATCGAGGTGTCGGCCAAGTACGCGCAGGAGCGCAAGCAGTTCGGCGTGCCCATCGCCTCCTTCCCGCTCATTCAGCAGAAGCTGGCGGCCATGGCCGTCCGCACCTTCGTGCTGGAGAGCACGGTGTACCGCACCGCGGGCCAGCTGACCGAGGCGCTGTCGGGCCTGGACCTGGCCAAGGACGTCAGCAAGGAAGCCGGCGACGCCATCGGCGAGTTTGCGGTGGAGGCGTCCATCAATAAAGTGTTCGGTTCCGAGGTGCTGGATTTCGTCGCGGACGAAGCGGTGCAGATTCACGGCGGCTACGGCTACATGCAGGAGTACGTGGTGGAGCGGGCTTACCGGGACGCCCGCATCAACCGCATTTTCGAGGGCACCAATGAAATCAACCGCCTGCTCATTCCGGGCACCATGCTGCGCCGGGCCATGAAAGGCGAGCTTCCGCTGCTGGAGGCCATGTTCGCCCTGCAGAAGGAGCTCACCGAGTTCGTGCCCTCCTTCGGCGACGACATGCCAGCCCCGGACGACCCGCTGGCGGCCGAGCGCGGCATCGTCGACAACCTGCGCAAGCTGACGCTGATGGTGGCGGGCCTGGCCGCGCAGAAGCACATGGAGAAGATCGAGCAGGAGCAGGAGCTCCTGGCCGCGGCGGCGGATCTGGGGATTCTCCTGTACGCCGCGGAAAGCGCCCTGCTGCGCACGGAGAAGGCCGGCTATCCGGAGCTGTTCGTTCACATGACCAAGCTGTTCGTGCACGAAGCGGCGGACCAGGCCGAGCCCATCGCCCGGCGGGCCCTGGCGGCGCTGGAGGAAGGCGACACCTTGCGGGTGCAGCTGTCGGTGGTGCGGCGCCTCACCCGCCGCGACCCGGTCAACG
>Ga0079223_10002609_pt1 | contig 11188 bp, 5 predicted proteins | sample Stecom2011_FD_75072 | JGI IMG/M metagenome (GOLD analysis project Ga0079223, IMG submission 75072) | Agricultural soil microbial communities from Utah to study Nitrogen management - Steer compost 2011 | ecosystem: Environmental > Terrestrial > Soil > Agricultural land | place: USA: Utah...
GAGTACATCGTCGACACGCCCAGTAATCCATAAGTCGCCGTCTTCGTCGCGCCGAGCGCCGTCGCCGGTGAAGTAGCAATGTTTGTAGGTGCTAAAATAAGTTTGCTCAAAACGTTCATGGTCACCCCATAAGGTACGTGCTTGCCCTGGCCAGCTGTCGATAATCACCAGGTTACCTTCTGTAGGGCCAGATAAAGTATTGTCTTCGTTATCTACAATAGCGGGTTTGACACCAAATAAAGGAGCCATTGCCGCCCCTGGCTTCAGTTGTGTTACAGCACCTGTTATCGGTGCAATCATGATGCCGCCGGTTTCTGTTTGCCACCAGGTATCAACAATTGGGCAGCGGCCATTGCCAATTTTATTGAAATACCAGTCCCAGGCTTCAGGATTAATAGGTTCGCCAACACTGCCCATTAAGCGCAAGCTGGTGCGGCTACTACCACGAATTGCTGCATCGCCTTTTGCCATCAGCGCCCGCACCGCGGTAGGCGCCGTGTAGAGAATAGTCACTTGGTGTTTATCAACTATTTGGCCAATACGCGAAACCTCGGGGTATGTGGGCACGCCTTCAAACATCAGGGTTGTGGTACCGTTCGCTAAAGGCCCATAAACAATATAACTATGGCCGGTAATCCAACCCACATCGGCCGCACACCAATACACATCGTCTTCTTTAATATCGAACACATACTGGTGTGTCATCGCGGCGTAAACTAAATACCCGCCAGTTGTATGCAACACGCCTTTTGGTTGCCCTGTCGAGCCGGAGGTATATAAAATAAACAAAGGGTCTTCTGCGTTCATCGGCTCTGCTGGGCAGTCTGAACTCACATTGCTTACTAAGTCATGCCACCAAATATCGTTCGGTTCAGTTAAATCACCAGAGTGTTTCGCATGTTGTAAAACCACCACATGCTCCACCGAAGGGCAGGCGTCATTAGCTAATGCCTTGTCAACGTTTAACTTCACCGGTACTGCTTTGCCAGCACGGCGACCTTCGTCGGCGGTAATCACTACTTTCGCCGTACAATTATTTACTCGATCAGCAATAGCGTTGGCAGAAAAGCCCGCAAAAATAATAGAATGCACTGCACCAATACGGGCACAGGCCAACATAGCAACAGCGGCTTCTGGCACCATAGGCATATAAATAGCCACTCGGTCGCCCTTCTCAACGCCTATTTTTTTCAAACCATTAGCAAAGCGGCACACTTGTGCATGCAACTCACGGTAGCTAAGGCTTTTCTGCACATTCACTTCGTCGCCTTCCCAAACAATAGCGGTTTTTTCGCCACGCTCGGCCAAATGCCTGTCTAAACAGTTGTAACTCACGTTTAAAGTACCGTCGGCATACCATTGAATGTCTATATTCCCTGGCGCAAAACTGACTTTTTTCACTTGCGTGTAAGGTGTGAACCAACTCAGCCGCTTACCTTGCTCGCCCCAAAAATCCTCAGGACGCTCAATCACATTTCTAAGTAACGCTCGTGGTCTAAGTGCTGCCCTGACTGCTGTTTAGCAGTAAGTGGATAGTTTTTTATAGACATACTCTTCCTCGTTATCTTTTTGTCACATTGGTCAGATAGTGTTCTTTCACTTACTTTCATTAAAGCATGCTTTAACCCGTTCTACACGAATTGCATCGCTCTAATTCAACCCCTTTATATAATTTTTGCTAGACTATGCGGCTAGGCACTATGGGGTGGTATATGGCGGACAAAAACAAGCAATCATTCGAGCTGTTAATGAAAGACTTAACACCCGATTTTATGGCTGGCGTTCAACCATTAAAAAGCGAACCCGTAGCCATTGTTTCTTTTGCAGCAGCAAAAAAAGTGGACCATACTATACGCCGCCAAGCCGCTACTGTATTGGAACATAAAGAGCTAGCTATGGGCTTAAGTGACGAAGTCCGCGAATGGGTTGAACCCGCCGGTGTTATTGAATGGCGTGGTGATGGCATTCAAAAGTATGTGTTTCGCGACCTTAAGCTAGGTAAGTATGGCTACGACGCTAAACTCGACCTACACAAGAAATTAGTGAGAGAAGCTCGCGTCGACATTGCCCAATTTATTCAAGACTGTTACCGCATGAATATTCGTAATGCACTCATTGTTCACGGCAAGGGTGACCGTAGCCGTGACCGACCCGCGTTATTAAAAAGTTTGTGTTACCAATGGTTAATTGACTTACCTTTAGTGCAGGCCTTTCATACCGCGCAGCCACACCACGGCGGTGCTGGCGCAACTTATGTTATGCTGCGTAAAAGCGAAGTAAGCAAGATAGAAACCCGAGAACAAAACAGAAAACGTTAACCCCTTAAAGAGACTTTATATGCGTATTTGGATTTTTATGCTGCTAAGTGTTGCAGCCCTTGTCGTCAGCCCAGCCACTCGTGCTGAAGAAACGCCAAAAAACATGATTTTGATTATTGGCGATGGCATGGGTATGCCTTACCTTTCCGCCTACCGTTACTTTAAAGACGGCCGCGCTCATACAGACAGTAGCGACGTAGAGCGCACTGTGCTTGACCGTTATTTTGTTGGCACTGCAAGTACTTACCCTGCCGATGAGACTTGGGTAACTGATTCCGCCGCTGGCGCAACCGCCCTAGCAACTGGGGTAAAAAGCTATAACGGTGCCATTAGCGTTGACGCCGAGCAAAACCATTTACCTACCATGATGGAAATTGCCAAAGACCGCGATTATTTAACCGCCACTGTCGTAACCACTCGATTAACGCATGCCACGCCTGCAGGCTTTTTTGCGCATGTGCGTAGCCGCCGAATGGAAAACGAAATTGCCAAGCAATACGCAACGCCTCGTGCAGACGGCCAATATATTTTCGACCTTATTATTGGCAGCGGTAGCAATAAATTTCGCTACACCAATGACGAAGGCGAAAGCATTGACTACTTAAGCGACATGACCAAAGGCGGCGTACGCGTTGTTGAAAGTTATGAAGCCTTACAAACAGAACAGCGCTTACCTTTAGCTGCTTTTATTCATGAAAACGACTTCCCTTATGTCATCGACGATAAAACCCGATTAAAAGAGCTGGTGACCGAAGCCTTACGTTTAATTGAAGCCGATGGCCGCCCTTATGTAATGATGATTGAAACGTCGATGATTGACTGGTGTGGCCATGCCAACGACATTGCTTGTGCTATGCACGAAATGCGCGAGCTTGACCTTGCCCTTGAGTATTTAGTGGAACACGTTGAAGGCCGCAACGACACCGCCTTAGTATTAACAGCCGACCATTCAACCGGCGGTATTACGCTAGGTGCAGACGGTCAATACCAATGGCGTGCTGCACAAGTAAACCGTATTAAACGTAGCTTACGTGTAATGTCTAAAGAACTTGCTGACATGCCACGTATTGATTGGAATGACTTTATTTATGAAAACGTACCATTCCCGTTAAGTACAGATCAGCAAGTCGATCTTGACCGTGTTGCGGCAATAGATGGCGACAGCGATAAATGGAAAGAAATTAATAAGGTATTGATTGATATTGTACGCTTCCACACCGGCACTGGTTTTACTACCGGCGGCCACACAGGGGAAGACGTTCCTGTTATTGCCGTTGGCCCTTGGGCACCACTATTCCGTGGTCAACAAGACCATACAGATATTTCAAAACAGTATATTGAATGGATAAAAGCCCGCGATTAAGCGGGCTTCTTTAGCTAAACCTTTCTAAAACGACGAGTTACCCTAGGGTAACTCGTGCATTTCTAAACAAGCGCATCCAAGCGCCGTCTTCGCCCCAAGTTTCTGGGTACCAAGAGTTTGCTACGCTACGGAACACTCGTTCTGGGTGCGGCATCATAATCGCCACCCGGCCGTCGGCACTGGTGACGCCCGTTACCCCTTCAGCTGAACCATTCGGGTTCGCCGGGTATTGCTCGGTTACTTGACCATAGTTATCTACAAAGCGTAACGCTACACCACCACGTTCATGTAAAGCGGCGGCATCAGTCGAATTACGGTATTGCGCACGACCTTCACCGTGAGACACGGCAATTGGCATACGTGAACCGACCATGCCATTGAACCAAGGTGAGTTATTTTCCTGAACTTCGACCATAGTCACCCGAGCTTCAAAGCGCTCTGAGCGGTTGGTGACAAAGTTAGGCCAGTCTTCTGTACCTGGAATAAGCTCTTGTAAGGTCGACAGCATTTGGCAACCATTACACACCCCAAGGGTGAGCGTATTGTCGCGGGTAAAGAACTGGCTAAAGGCTTCGCGAGCGCGATCGTTGAATAAAATAGAACGTGCCCAACCACCACCTGCGCCTAATACGTCGCCGTAAGAGAAACCACCACAAGCGGCAAGTAGTTGCATGTCGCTTAAGTCTTGGCGACCACTTAAAATGTCGCTCATGTGCACGTCAATTGCTTTAAAACCCGCTCGGTCGAAGGCAGCCGCCATTTCATAATGGCTGTTCACACCTTGCTCACGCAATATAGCCACTTGAGGCGCCGCACCTTTTAAAATGTAGGGCGCGGCGATGTCTTTACGGCTATCAAAACTCAGCTCAGCATGTAAGCCAGGGTTTTGCGTGTCTTGTTTAATGGCGAGCTCTTCGTCAACACACTCTGGGTTGTCGCGTAAGCGCTGCATTTGGTCGGTTGTTTCGGCCCAAATATTACGTAATACAGAACGTTTTGCAGCATAAACTTCCGCTGCGCCCTGCTTAATTAGCACTTCGTCTTTATTAGTTACTGTACCCAATTCAACGAGCATATCTGCATAGCCAGCAATACTAAAAATAGCGGCTAATTCTGCAGCAACCTCGTCTTTTACCTGAATAACTGCACCAAGCTCTTCACTAAACAACGCGGCACGTGCGTCAACGCCTTCTTCTAGTGTTACCGACACACCGCAATGACCAGCAAAAGCCATTTCCGCTAGGGTCACAAACAAACCACCGTCGGAACGGTCGTGGTAGGCAATTAACTTATCATTCGCCACCAACTGTTGAATTTGCTCGAAGAAAAATGCGAGCAGTTCAGGCTGATCTAAATCGGCTGGGGTTTGCCCTATTTGGCGATAAACCTGCGCTAAAGCAGAAGCTCCCATACGGTTTTGGCCACGGCCAAGGTCGATAAGTAACAGTTTGCCGCCTTGTTCTGGGCGTAATTGCGGGGTAATGGTTTTACGTATATCGGTAATCCGCGCAAACGCAGTAATAACCAAGGCCATTGGCGATGTAACCGCTTTTTCTTCGCCATTTTCTTGCCATTGGGTTTGCATCGACATGGAGTCTTTGCCCACGGGTACGGTAATACCCAAAGCAGGACAAAGCTCTTCACCCACGGCTTTCACCGCTTCGTATAAGCCTGCTTCTTCCCCTGGGTGGCTTGCTGCCGACATCCAGTTGGCTGAAAGCTTCACTCGTTTCATATCGCCAATGGCGGTTGCGGCAATATTGGTAATCGACTCTGCTACCGCCATACGCGCCGAAGCGGCATGGTTTAATAACGCAGTATTACTACGTTCGCCCATAGCCATAGCTTCACCCGCGTAGCTGTCGTAAGACGCCGCAGTAACCGCACAGTTTGCCACTGGAATTTGCCACGGCCCCACCATTTGGTCACGAGCAACCAAACCGGTTACCGAACGGTCGCCAATAGTAATTAAAAAGGTTTTTTCAGCAATGGCGGGTAAACGTAATAAACGCTGAACTGCGTCGTTCAGATCTACCGACTGCACGTTAAAGTTGTCACCTTGCGGCGCTAAGCGGGTTGCATCGCGATGCATTTTAGGTGCTTTACCCAGTAATACTTCAAGTGGCATATCGACTGGATAGTTATCAAACACTTCGTCGTACAAACGTAAGTTACGTTCTGCAGTGGCTTCGCCCACCACAGCAAATGGGGCACGCTCACGCTCACAGAGGGCTTCAAAAGCCGCCATACGTTCAGGAATTACGGCTAATACATAGCGTTCTTGCGACTCGTTACACCATACGGCAACCGGCGGCATGCCCGGTTCGTCGTTTGGTATTGCGCGCAATTTAAATTCACCGCCACGCTCACCGTCGTTCACCAGTTCAGGTAAAGCATTGGAAAGGCCACCTGCACCTACGTCGTGAATAAAGGCGATAGGGTTGTCTTCACCGAGCTGCCAGCAACGGTCAATCACTTCTTGGCAACGGCGTTCCATTTCTGGGTTTTCACGTTGCACCGAAGCAAAGTCTAAGTCTTCGGCCGACTCACCTGAAGCCATAGACGAAGCTGCGCCGCCGCCTAAACCGATATTCATGGCTGGGCCACCGAGCACAACCAGCGGTGCGCCAACAGGGATCTCACGCTTTTGTACGTGGTTTTCGCGGATGTTACCCAAGCCTCCTGCAATCATAACTGGCTTGTGGAAACCACGAACTTCTTTGCCGTTAAAGCTAACCACTTCTTCTTCGTAGGTACGGAAATAGCCGAGTAAATTTGGGCGGCCAAACTCGTTATTAAACGCCGCACCACCCAATGGCCCTTCAATCATAATATCGAGCGCGCTCACAATACGTCCTGGGCGGCCAAAGTCTTGCTCCCACGGCTGTTCAAAGCCTGGAATACGTAAATTCGACACGGTAAAGCCAGTTAATCCTGCTTTAGGTTTAGAACCAATACCCGTGGCACCTTCGTCGCGAATTTCACCACCAGAGCCCGTGGCTGCGCCTGCATATGGCGAAATAGCGGTTGGGTGGTTGTGGGTTTCAACTTTCATTAAAATATGAATGGGTTCGTGGTGATAGTTGTATTCAGACCTTTCATTCGGGAAAAAACGACCAGCTTCACTCCCTTCCATAACCGCGGCGTTGTCTTTATAAGCCGACAACACATAGTCTGGGGTAACTTCATTGGTGTTTTTGATCATCTTGAACAAGGACTTCGGCTGATCTTCGCCGTCGATAGTCCAAGAGGCATTGAATATTTTATGCCGACAATGCTCTGAGTTTGCTTGAGCAAACATATACAGCTCAACGTCGGTTGGGTTGCGCTTCATGGCGTTAAAACTATCAAACAAATAGTCTATTTCGTCTTCAGCCAAGGCTAAACCCATATTTTCGTTCGCTGCGACTAAAGCCGCTTTACCAGTACCTAATAGGTCAATTTCCATTAATGGTGCTGGTTGTTGTTGGGCAAATAAGGCTGCCGCCGCGGTTACTTCATTGAGCACGCTTTCTGTCATTCGGTCGTGCAACAAAGAGGCTGCCAGCGTTATGTCGGCAGCACTTAATTCGCCTTCAATGCGCCACAATATGCCACGCTCAAGGCGTTTTATTGCGGTTAAGCCGCAATTATGAGCAATATCCGTCGCCTTCGACGACCAAGGTGAAATAGTGCCAAGGCGCGGCACCACTAAAAATTGATCCGCTTGCGGTTGTGGGGCAGAAATAACTGCACCACCAATTAAATTTTCTAACCGCGACTGGTCTGCAGCAGACAGCGCTTGGTTAAGTTCCGCAAAATGGAAGTACTGCGCATGAATACCACGAGCATGAATGCCCGCTGCACGCAGTTGTTGCATACGCTTTTCAGCACGAAATTTAGAGAGTGCAGTCGCACCTTGAAGTATGATCACTGGCTTGGCTCCAGGTAAGTTCTGGGGTACTTAGATGGCGCAATAGTATACGGACTTGTCGGGCATTTTGCGACAACTATGAATGCACTTATGACCTGCACTTTTTTGGGTTAAGTGTTATAAATAGTACATGTAAATTTATTACAAGGACTCGTATGTCAGGAACCCGTCAAGGCCAGAGACAACGAAGCACAGCAACAGCACGTAGTATCGTTTGGTTTCGCGCTTTTCGTGTGGCCGCGGTATTGTGCTTGGTGCTAATTATTCCTTTGTGGTTCAATGGTTGCGCGCCAGATGCGGTTGAATCTACTCGGCTACAACGCGTACAAGAACGTGGGGTATTACGTGTTGGTACGTTAATGACACCCACCAATTACGTTGAACGCAATGAACAACGCAGCGGCTTTGAATATGAACTTGCGCTGGGTTTGGCCGATGAGCTAGGTGTCGAATTAGAAATAAAAACTGTTTTAGATATACGCGCTTTATGGGAACTTCTCGAAGACGCTGAAGTGGACTTTCTTGCGGCAGGACTCGATGTTACTGCACAACGACGAGCAAGCCTTCGCTTTGGCCCTGCGTATAATCGCATTGAGCAAAAACTAGTTTATAAACAAGGCACTCGTGAACGTCCACGTGATTGGAGCCAGTTAAAAGGCACCATTCGCGTTGTTAGTAACAGTAGTCATGAAGAACTATTGCAACGTATTTCTGCATTGCACCCCAACATAAAATGGACCAGCACTCACTTATACGATGCAGATGAGCTGCTTGACCAAGTTATGGCTGAAGAGATTGATTTTACTTTAGTTGATTCAAATCATTTAGATATTAAACGCCGTTATTATCCAGAGCTTAGCATTGCCTTTACCGTACGAGATCGCGTGCCTTTAGCGTGGGCATTTCCCCGAGATACCGACGACAGCCTATATGCTACCTCTATTGAGTATTTAGGCGCACAACACGACACAGGCCAGATTGCGAAATTGCTCGACCGTTACTTTGGCCATGTGGAAGAATTTAACTACGTGGATACACGCCTGTTTATCAGCGCGGTAAACAAAGACTTACCTAACTATATTGAATTATTCCAACAATATGCAGGTAATTTAGATTGGAAACTACTTGCGGCTGTCAGCTATCAAGAGTCTCACTGGAATCCGTGGGCACGTTCCCCCACTGGGGTGCGCGGCATGATGATGCTCACTCTACCCACAGCACGCGCCATGGGTGTTCGTAGCCGACTCGATGCTGAAGAAAGTATTCGTGGCGGTGCTCAGTATTTAGCTCGTTTACGACAACGTATTCCGGCTCGCATTACCGAGCCCGACCGAACTTGGTTTGCACTTGCGGCTTATAACGTAGGCTTAGGGCATTTGAATGATGCACGTATAATTACCGAGCGCCAAGGCGGTAACCCCGACTACTGGGTTGACGTACGTGATCGCTTACCATTACTACGGCAGAAACAGTTTTACCGTACCACACGTTTTGGCTATGCCCGTGGCGACGAGCCAGTACGTTATGTAGGTAGTATTCGACGCTATTACGACACTCTCACTTGGCTAGACGAGCAAGGCCTCATTTCTTATCCAGAAGAAACATCCTCTCTTGCTACGCCATTGCAGGTAACCGTTGCGACACCAGAAACGCCGCCTTAAGCTTTATTAAAAACAGGCAAAAGTACTGGTAAAGTGGCAGTGAAATTGTTAAAACTACTCACATAATGCAATGTTTCGGTTGGTTTACTAATTATGGCTGTAGCAGGGAAACGTCCCTTACGAAACCAAAAACGCAACGAGCGCCGTCATCAACGGCTGCGCTCACTTGGCAAGCGAATGATGGAACGGCGACGGAAATGGTTTTATATTAGTGAAATAAACGAGCGCAACCGCACTACGCCTGTGTGTCAGGATCCAGAATATCTAATTTACCCTGCTGACGAAGACGCTTCTTAGCCTCTCGCCGTTGTTTAAAAAATTCGCTGAGCATAGTACCGCATTCAGCTGCACAAACGCCTTCGCTAATTTCAACTTGGTGATTCAAACTTGGATGGTGGGTAATCGGAAACAAACTACCTGCCGCACCACTTTTTGGATCTCGAGCGGCAAATACTAAACGCTTAATGCGACTATGCACCATTAGGCCTGCACACATAGAGCATGGTTCTAAGGTGACATACAGGGTGACCCCACTTAAGCGGTAATTTCCTAATTGCTTTGCAGCTTCACGCAAAGCGAGTACTTCAGCATGAGCCGAGGGATCGAGTGTGGTAATCACCTGATTATGGCCACGGCTGATCACTTCGTTGTTATATACAGCAATAGCGCCAACGGGCACTTCGCCCTGCTCTTCTGCGGCTTTCGCTTCGCTGATAGCCAGCTGCATAAAGTATTCATCGCGGCTGCTATCGTTGGCTGTCACAGTAGTGGCAATTTTCATTGTTTAAAACACCGCGCCTTGATGGCTGACGTACCAACCGGCTAAAAGATAAAAAACAGTCGCTAATCCTGCCGCAAGTAAGGCGTAGGGTAATTGCGTGCGAACATGATCAATATGTTCTGAGCCTGACGCTAATGACGCCATAATCGTAGTGTCGCTAATAGGCGAGGCATGGTCACCAAAAATACCGCCGGCTAACGCTGCACCAATTAATAAGGGCATGGGCATACCTAAGCCAACCGCCAAAGGAATAGCTAAAGGGATCATAAGCGCGAAAGTGCCCCAGCTGGAGCCTATGGCAAATGCTGTCAGCGCTGATAACAAAAACACTAACGCTGGAATTAAATGCTGAGGTACCGAGGTATTCAACAAGCCAGTTAAGTAATTCCCTGTGCCTAGCGTACCTGTGACGTCACCCAAGGTAATAGCCAACCACAAGATAATGGCCAGCGGTAAAATTTTCCAAGCGCCTTGACCAATGCCGTGAATTACTCGCGGTAACGAACCAGGCATCGACATGAGCGTACCAACAATAGCAATGATGAGTGCAGCGTAAATAGCCACAAACACGCTCAGCATACCGTCGCCTTTTACTAAGCTGCCATCGCCCGTATAAACCAGCATAATCGGCACCAGCAATACCATACTGACTAAACTTAGCAACACAGTTGTAAGTGCACGACGATTTACTCGTGGTGTTTCTGTAGGGGCATTAAGTTCTTGATGGGCTCGTTTCCGCTGGGCAGCTATTTCAAAGCCCTTCATGGGGCCAAAACTCCACCCTGTCCAAGCCACCCACAGAGCCAAAAACAAAGCGAAAATGGCATAGGCGTTCAGCAGTACTGACGCCATTAACACCATAAGTGGGTTGGAAATGTCTTGCTGGCCTATCAGGCCCAAGTTAAAAGCACCCCAAGCATTTAAGGGAATAAGAATACAGACAGGAGCACAAGTAGAGTCGATTAAGTAAGCCAGTTTTTGGCGAGAAATGCCTAACCGATCATAAACGGGACGCGACGTGGTGCCGGCAGTCATCACCGACACGTTTGATTCAATAAATACAGCAACACCGAGCAACCAAGTAAATAAGCGTGCTCGGCGTCGGTTATGTACCCATTGCTTATTTTCTAGCGCTTGCACGAAGCTTTGGAA
>Ga0079223_10002611_pt1 | contig 11186 bp, 6 predicted proteins | sample Stecom2011_FD_75072 | JGI IMG/M metagenome (GOLD analysis project Ga0079223, IMG submission 75072) | Agricultural soil microbial communities from Utah to study Nitrogen management - Steer compost 2011 | ecosystem: Environmental > Terrestrial > Soil > Agricultural land | place: USA: Utah...
AACAGATCGCCGTCGATGCCGCTGATGTGCGTCAGCAGGTGCCTCAGACTCACTTTCGCGTTCACGTCGGCATCACGCAGGGTCAACTCGGGCATCACGTCAATTACCGGCGCATCCAGGTCGATCAGGCCCTCGTCGACAAGTTGCATGGCAACGGTCGCGGTCCACACCTTCGAAATCGAGCCGATCTGGAAGATCGATTGCGCTGTGGCGGGGGCACCGGTGGCGAGGTTGAGACTACCGGTGGCAGCAGCGGTGACGGTGCTGCGGTCATCCGCCCCCACCTTCAGGATGCCCAGCTGGGCACCCGGCACGCCGTGACGTTTGGCCAGGTCGTCCAGCCGGTGCTGCCAGTGCGCGCTATCGATGGGTGCTGGGGCCGCACCCGCGACGCTCCCGGTGAACCTCTCGACCCACTCCACCACCCGGCGGTTGAAGTCGAGCCGGTGGGATGGCGGCGCAGTCAGGATAAAGGAATGCCCACCACCCGGGTACAGCACCATCTCAGTCGGCACCCCGCGTTCGCGCAGGGCCGTGAACCACTGCTCGGCCTGCCCGACCGGGCACACCTTGTCGTCAGTTCCGTTCAGGATGAGCGTCGGGGTCTGAACATCCTGCACCCGGCTGAGCGGCGACATCCGCTCGTACGCGTCGCGTGAATCCCAGAACTGGCCGCCCAGTTCGAGCTCGCTGAAATAGTGGGCGTCATCACAGGTGCCAACCATGCTCACCAGATCGCTGACCACCCCACCGGCCACGGCTGCGGCAAAGCGGTGATCCCGGCCGGTCAGGTAGCAGGCCATGTACCCGCCGTAGCTGTAACCTGCGATGGCGAGACGCGCCGGGTCGGCCAGCCCTTCGGCCACGAGCGCGTCGACCGGCTCGAGCAGGTCTGCGGACTCTGCCTCACCCCAGCGGGCGACGACCCCATTGAAGAACTCCGACCCGTAGCCGTCACTCCCGCGCGGGTTGACCAGCAACACCGCCCAGCCTCGGGAGACCAGCTCCTGCTGGTACAGGTGAATCTCGTCTGCCGCGGCGTTCCAAGAGTTGTGCGGACCACCATGCACGTCGAGAAGGAGCGGGCGCGGCCCGGTCTGCTCCGGGTCATGTACAAGCCAGGCAGCAACCGTGGTGCCGTCTGAGATGGTGAATGAGCGCTCTTCCTTGGGGAAAAGGCTTACCTCGGCGAGGCTCCGTGCGTGGGAGGTGCGCTGCTCTTCGGCACCGGATGCCACATCGAGGGTGACCACTTCGCCGTACAATTCGCGGTCAGCCAGTATGACGACCGCCCGGCTGCCTGCAACAGACAGTGCGCTGACAACACGGCCCTCCCCGCCCAGCACGAGTTTTGGCTCGCCGCCGGCAAGACTGACCGAGTAGAGGTGGGTCACGCCAAGATTCCGAACGCAGAAGAGGGCTGTCGCCCCGTCGTCGACGAGCTGCACCCGGGCGCCCGGATAGGCGAGGCCACCGGCCATGACGTTGCGGTCGAGGGACTGCGTCAGGTTGGTGACGTCTCCCGTTTCGAGGTCAAGCTTCAACAGCGAGGCGTGCCCGTCAGGCAGCCCGTCCTGCCCGATCACCAGGAGCGACAGCCCATCGGATGTCCAGCACAGCGGCCCGGCGGTGCCGCCTTCCAGCCCGGCAAGCCTCGGCTTCGCCCGCAGGTCGAGTGCGTCGACGATGTAGGCGGCTGTGCGCAGCGTCAGATCGCTGTCCTTTTCTGCATTGGCCGCGAACGCGAGACGAGCGCCGTCCGGAGACCAGGCCGGGTCGCCGGCGTTCCAGTTGCCGGTCGTGACCTGGCGCACGTCCCCAGTCTCGATGTCGGCGATGTGCAGGTGCCGCCGCGAACCGCGAAGCAGCCCGACGCCGTCCAGTTGATAACCCAGTCGGTCGATCACGACGGGAGCCGACTCCCGGCGCGAGCGCTCCTCTGCGCTTTCGCCCTGCCTAGCGGCCGGGTCAGCCCACGCGGTGAACGCGATCTTTCTTCCGTCGGGGCTCCACACCGGCGTCCCGGCGCCCAGTGCCAATCGGGTGAGCTGTCGGGGCTCTCCCCCTCCGGCATCGAGCAACCACAGTTGGGCTTCGCCGCCGTTGTCGGCGCGCAGGAACGCCAGGCGCCGGCCATCCGGGGCCCAGGCTGGCGAGGTATCTGCCGGCCCGTGCGTGAGCTGCTGTGGTTCGCCCGAGTCGTATCCGACCCGCCACAGGGCGTGGGTATTACGGTCGGCGCCCTCGTCAACGCCACGAAGCACGTACACGACCTGCTGCCCGTCGGGAGAGAGCACAACCTGCTCTGGTACGGCGATGCTGGCGAGGTCGGTTATTTGCATCCGGCGGGTCATCGTGTGCTCCTTGTGGGAATCGGTACCGGTCGTTCCGGCAGGTCGTGAGGCGGGTTGCCGCCGCTGTCAGGAACCTGGGAAAGCAGCTCCCTGGTGTACGGATGCTGGGGGTCGGCGAGCACGTCGGCGGTCTGCCCCTGCTCAACGACCCTGCCGAAGTACATGACGGCCATGCGTTGCGTGACGTACCGAACCAGCGGGAGGTTATGCGAGATGAAGAGAACCGAGATACCGAGCTCCCGCTGGAGGGACTTCAGCTCATTGATGACGGTGCCCTGAATAGACACGTCGAGCGCCGAGGTGATCTCGTCGGCGATGATCACGTCCGGCCGAGTCGCGAGCACGCGGGCGAGAGCCACCCGCTGCCTCTGTCCACCGGAGAGCTGCGCCGGGGAATAGCTGGCGCGCGCGGGGTTCAGGTGTACCAGCTCCAGGAAGCGGGCGACCTCCGCCCGACGCCCAGCTGGACTTGTGCCACGGGGAAGGCCCTCGGCGATGCTCTCGCCGATCGTCATTCGCGGGTTGAGGGCAGAAGACGGGTCCTGAAATATCATCTGGACGCGTCGACTCTCCGGGCCGCGACGAGGGACAGGCTTGCCGTCGAGCTCGATGCAACCCCCGGTGAGGGGAACCAGCCGCACCGCAGCGCGCGCCAGCGTGGACTTTCCGGATCCGGACTCCCCCACCAGGCCGACAATGCTGTTATCCGGCACGGTCAGACTGACCTGGTCAACGGCGGTCAACCCGCGCCGAGAGCCACCGAAGCGAACCGTGACATCGTTGAAGCGCAATTCGCTCATCGCACAACCACCTCGTCTGCGCGCCAGCAGGCGACACGGCGGCCAGCAGCATCCGTCTCCAACGGCGGCGCCTGCGTGCGGCACAGTTCGGAGGCCAGCGGGCACCGTGCGGCGTACGGGCATCCCGGCGGGATGTCCGACGGGTCGACAGGTCGGCCAGGAATCGTGCTGAGGGGAGTCTCGAGATCGGTGTGCATGGTCGGAACGGCCGCGATGAGAGCACGCGTGTACGGATGCCGCGCGCCGCGCGCCAACTCAGAGACCGGCAGGTCTTCAACGATCTGGCCGGCGTACATGACGAGCACCCGGTCACACAGCTGGGAAACCACAGACACGTCGTGGCTGATCAGCAGGATCGCGACCTCGTCGACCCGGCGAATCTCCGCCAGCAGTTCGAGAACCTGCTGCTGCACCGTCGGGTCGAGGGCGGTCGTCGGCTCATCCGCGACGATGAGCGACGGGCTCCCCATCAGGCCAAGCCCGATCATGGCCCGCTGCCGCATGCCCCCAGAGAACTCGTGCGGGTACTGCTTGGCCCGGCGTTCAGGCTCGGGTATGCGCACCGCCCGCAGCCTGTCGATCGCGCGGGCGAGCGCCTGGCTGCGGCTCATCCGCTGGTGCTGTTCCGCTACTTCGGCGAGCTGACGCCCCATCCGCAGGGTGGGGTTGAACGAGGTCATCGGGTCTTGGAACACGACAGCCAGCGAGGTGCCGAGCAGCTGTCGGTGCTCCGTCTCGGTGCCACTGAGCAGGTCGGTTCCCTGAAAGCGGAGGCGGGTCGCATCCACCTGCCCGGGCTCCTCAATGAGGCGGGCTATGGCGAGCGCGGTGAGGGACTTGCCAGAGCCGGACTCGCCGACGACGCCAACCGATTCCGCCCGCCCGATCGACAGTGAGACGTTGCGCACCGGCTGGATGGCTCCGCGAGGTCCGGGAAATGTGACGGAGAGGTCGACGACCTCGAGAACCGCGTCTATACGCCCCTGGTCGACGGGCGCGGCGGTTTCGGGCCTGACCCGCCCCCTGGCCAGAAGACGACGCCCCGCTGTGCCGATGGTCGGTGCGCCGATGCCCATCGCAATGGATTCGCCGAACATGTTGAAGGCCAGGCCGGCGATGATCACGGCCACACCAGGCGCGATCGCGGCGGCGGGATTCGTGTAGATGCTGTTCAGTCCGGTGCCGAGCAGCTGCCCCCAGTCGTAGTCCGGTGACTGCACGCCGAGTCCGAGAAATGACAGGCTGGCGAAACCGAGCAGCGCGCCGCCGGCACCGATGGTGGCGTTGACGACAAGTGGCTCACCGATGTTGGGCAGGATGTGACGGATCAGGATCCGCACCCGTCCAACCCCGGCGATCCGGGCCGCAGAGACGTAGTCTCTCTCAGTCACGCCGGCGACCAAGGTCAGGATGAGCCTGGCGAAGGCCGGAGCGCCCGCTGCCCCGATGGCCAGGACGGCGCCCGTCGCCCCGATTCCGAAGATGACGGCGAAGAAGAGGGCGAGCAACAGGCCGGGGAACGCGATGCCGATGTTCACCGCAGAGGTGAGCACCCTCCCGAAGCGCGGCCCGACGAGGAACGGTGCCGCCCCAAGGATGAGCCCAGCGACGACGGCCACCGCCGTTGCGAGAAGAGCAAGCTGCACCGACAGGCCGGTCGCGACGAGCACACGGAAGAAGAGGTCACGCCCCAGGTTGTCTGTTCCGACCAGGTGACCGTCGCTGGGTGGTTGCAGGATCGCATCCGTGTTCACCTGGTTCGCCTGATCGGTCCACAGCGCCGGTGCCGCCACAGACAGCACCAGCAGGCCAAACAGCAGGATGCCCGCGGTGAGGCCGGTCGGTGTGCGAAGCACCACCAACCACCGGGAAGCCCGGCTGGAGGTATCACGTGCCCGATCGACTGGAATGCTCTCTGTGGGTGGGGAAATAGTCATGGTCAGCTGTTCCCAATCGCCGAACGTGGATCGAGCGCCGCGAGAATAAGGTCGACCGCCATCGTCACCACCAGCACCGTGGTGCCGTAGACCAGCACGATTGCCTGCGCCTGCGGGTAATCCTTGGTCAGGATCGACTGCACGATCGTGCTGCCAAGGCCCGGCCAGGCGAAGACGCTCTCGACCAGAACCGTGCCCGCAATCATGCCGCCCAGCAGCATGCCTCCGATCGTCAGCGCCGCGGTGAGCGCGTTGGGGAGGGCGTGACGCAGATAGATGATGGCCGAGGGCATCCGCTTGGCCCGTGCCGTCCGCACGAAATCCGCGGTGAGGACTGCGACCATCTCGACGCGCAGAATCCTGGCCAGCAGGGCCGCGGGTCCGATCGCCAGGCACAACACCGGCAGGATGTACGACTCCGGGCCACCTCGCCCCGCCACCGGGAGGAGTTGCCACTGCACCCCGAACAGATAGACCAGTGCGACGCCGAACAGGAACTCAGGGATGGTTCCCAGCACGGAACTCACCGAAGTGAACCCGAGCTCTGCGCGGCGGGCGCGGCCGTTGCGGGTCAACACGCCGAACGCGACCCCCAGGGGAACGGAGAGCACGACGGTAACCGCAAACGCCAGGAGTGCAAGGCTCAGCGTGGCGGGAAGGCGCTGGGCGATCACCTGGGATACCGGAAGGCCCGAGATCATCGAAGTGCCGAGATCACCGGAAAGCAGGTCCTGCAAGTAGTTCAGGTACTGCACCAGAAGCGGGTCGTTCAGACCGAGCGACTCCCGGCGGGCCTCGACAAGGGCGGCCGGTGCCGTCGGCCCGAGCGCACCGCGTACGGGGTCACCGGGAATGAGGTGAATCATGAGGAATGCCGCCGTCACCAGCACCCAGAGCGAGAAGAGCAGGCGACCGAAGCGGCGCAGCACGTACCGCATCCTCACGGCGTCGGTCCACGCCGTGAGGATGCGGTTTGCGGTCGCACGGGGAGCGGCGGTCATTGTTGACATGATCTAACCTCTCCTCGTCCGTGCGGCCGAAGCCACGACTACTCGGAAGCCATGCGGATTGACAACGGCACGATCTGTCCGTTCGTGGTGAACTCCGCACCCGAGCCATACGTCAGGCCCAGCTGGTTGGCGAACGGGATGATGTTCGCGTCCCTCACCAGCGTCGACTCTGCATCGAGCCACTCGTCGCAGCCGTCTGCACCGGGCAGGTTCGCTGCTCCTTCGACGCCGGCGATGTAGTCAGCGTTGTCAACTTGGGCGAAGTTCGAGCCACCGTCGGCGGGGGCGGGGCCCGATGCGAACGGCACCAACTGGTCAGGGCTGCTGATGTTGAGCGGCAACCAGGCAACATCCCAGTCTCCGGTTCCGAAGACGGTCTCGATCATCACCGTCTCTTCCTGCACCCGGCTCGTAACCTGCACGCCAAGCGCCGTCCAAGCCTGCACCGCGAGCTCAGCAGCGGCAGCACCGCCAGCGCCCATACTCGCGTCCTGAATGAATGTCACGGTGAGTGGTTCACCGTTCTTCGTACGGACGCCGTCAGCGCCCGCCTTCCAACCAGCATCGTCAAGAAGCGCGGCGGCCGCGTCCACGTCGAATTCGGGAAGCGCGCCCGAAACTGAATCACCGACACACGCCACCGGGTCAGAGACCGCGAAGGTCGTGCCCGGTTCACCCTTGTCAGACGTGGTCACCTTCTCGATCTGCTCCAGGTCGAGGGAGTGCGTGAGCGCGAGCCGCAGGGATTCGTCGCCCATCAGCCGATCAGCGGAGTGGTTGAACCACATCTGGCCTGCGATGACCGGTGTTTCCGACCGGAACAGCCCGGCGGCATCCAGGCGCCCGCTGTCTGAGCCGATGATGGCGGCGGCGTTCAGCTCTCCGGACAGCAGCAGGTTAGCGGCTGTGGTCTCGTTGGATACGACTCGAATGACAACCTTTTCGGGCAGCCCGTCGGTGGCGGAGCTCAGCCCGCCCGGGCCCCACTCGTAGTCGTCCCTGAGCTCGTACACGTACTGGTCGCCCTGCGCGGCCTCGGTCAGGACAAATGGGCCGGTGCCGTGGGTCTCGGCGGCAAGAACGCTGCGGTCATCAATCGCGTTGCCACAGACCATGGGGAGCATGGCGAGGCCGTTCAGCACGAATGGGCTTGGCGCGCCCAGCTCAATCGTCAGCTCCGTTTCGCTGACCGCCGTTGCAACCGCTCCTGCCGGAAGAAACACACCGAGCATCGGGCTTTGGTTTTCGGGGTTACCCACCCACGCGAGGTTGGCAGCCGCGTCTTCCGCAGTGAACGGGGCGCCGTCAGAGCAGGTGATGTTCTCACCCAGAGTCAGGTTGACCGTGGCACCGTCCAGCGACCAATCCGTCGCCAACTGGCTGGAGATCGTGCCCGAGCTGTCGATGCTCAGCAGCGAGTCATACGCCAACAACGTCGCCTGCAGCAGGCCACTCGCCGCCGATGCCTGCGGGTCGAGATTTCCCGGGTCTGCCGAGAGACCCATGGTGAAAGTACTGCTGTCTGCGCCACCGGGTGATTCGCCACCGGTACACCCGGTTAGGGCTAGTACCGCAACGGAGACTCCAGCGGCAATGCTGATCAACCTCATGATGTTCTTCCTTCGGTTCGGGTAACGGGTGGAACGTTCGTGTTAGACAGGTGCCCCCGCGCGGCGCACAGCGCGTCCGATATGCAGGTAGAGCGCACGGCCTTCGCCGTCGTCACCGACGAAAGCGTGCGGCAGGTACATTCCCTGTTCCGGCTTCACCGGGATCAGTGAGTCGCCGCGGTACCAGACCAGTTCATCCGTCTGCGCCTCTTCGCCCATTTCGGCGAAGACACCCTGGGGGGTGCGGGTGATCCAGATCTTCCCTTCGCTGTCCTGTGACACCTCCATGTCGGCGACCTCACAGCTGTACAGCCCGACGAAGCGCTTCGCGTCGATGGGCTCCGGCTGAGCCGGTGGCTTCGGGAGGGCAGAGATGGAATAGCCTGCGAGTTCGGTAAGCACGTGCGTGACGATGTCGACGTACAGAGCGAACGAGTCGCCGCCGTTAGTGAGAATGGCGACCGCAGAATCCTGCTCCGGGGTGATCCGAAGAAAGGCGTTCTGTCCGATGGTGCTGCCATCGTGACCGATGATCGGGCCACCCTCGGTGTCGTAGATCTCCCAGCCCAGACCCCAGGCGTTGCCCAGCAGTCCAAGGTCGGGAAGCTCCACCTGTCGTTCGCGCATTGCGGTAACAGACTCGGGAGAGAGCACTACTGTGCCGTCGTCTGCGATTCCGCCGCTAATCTGCATGCGCGCAAAGGCCATCAGGTCGCTCGCTCGCATCGCAAGCATCGAACCGGCCGGAGCGTTGGAGTGCGCCATCGACCAGATGGGTGCCGCAATGATCTCAGCTCCCGGTTCTGGCCGAATGTGGCCCACGGCGGCGCGAAAGAGGATCGCTTCGCCAGCATCAGTCGCCGCATGTTCCAGGCCCAGCGGGGCGAATAGGTGCTCGCGCAGGCTGGCAGCGTATGTCTTGTCGCGCAGGACTTCGACCAGGCGCCCCAGAACGCAGTACCCGGCGTTGTTGTAGGAGAACTGCTCACCCGGCGGGAACAACTGGGGCGTGTTGGCCAACTCTGCGACGTACTTCTCGATGGCGTCGTCGCCCTTGCCCGTGTCGGTGAAGATGTCTCCCTCGAAGCCCGCCGTGTGGCTGAGGAGCTGACGGGTCGTGATGGATGCGGCGGCCGATTCATCCTGGATCGCGAAATCGGGAAGGTAGTCACGCAACGGCCGGTCGAGTTCGAGAAGGTTGTCGTCGACCAACTGCATGACCAGGGTCGCCGTCAGTAGCTTCGTGATCGACCCGATCTGGAACACACTGTCGGTGGTGGCCTCGACCCGCGTAGACATGCTGAGAAGCCCGGTGGCACTGTCGACGACTTCGCCACGGGAGTACACGCACACGGAAACAGCTGGTACATCGTACTTAGCTGCAAGCGACGGAAGTTGGCTATCGAGCCACTGCTGAATCTTCGTAATGTCGGTCATGGCGTCCACCGTAGAAGACACTCCAGCCGCAGGTCTCTGTTCGATTGAACGAAAACGCGGGCTCCATCTGTTCGGTTGGACAAACTGCCCAATACGTCGACATGCCCCCCGAACGGGGTAGACAAGTGGGTCGATATGCAGCTATCCTCATCTTTCAAGCCACATGCTTCTGCCGGCCTCCCCTAGCCGACAATCGCTTACCCCGTGTGGCAAGAAGGTCCCCGTGCACGCGCTTACCCGAGCCAGTCAACCGTTCGAGCGATCTCTGGTCACCAGCATCGCCGTCGCCGACTACGCCCGCGCGCTCGACTCGATCACGTCGAACTGGGCGGAGCTCTCTGGGACGCACGGCGCCGAATTGCGTGAATGGATCAGACAGATTCCGGAGGAACTCTGGAGCGAGGACGCCCGTGTCATCGCGGCACTTGGAGCCAGCTATCGCTCGCTGGGACGGGAAGACACCTCCGCGGCTCTTCCCCATTTCGAATTGGCCGAACTCCTCGTCTCCGCCGGAGTCTCACGCGCGGCCGAACTGCCGGCGATCCAGGTGCAGCATTCCGCCGCACTCCGTGGGGTCGGTCGCCTCGAGGCAGCCGAGCAGAAAGCACGCTCCGCATGGGCACTCCTACAAGACGAGCTGCACCTCACGCTGCCGCTGCGGCTGACCCTGCAGGCTGAGGCTTCGCTGCAACGCGGGTTGGTCAACCTCCACTGCGGACAGCTCTCCGAGGCGGTGACCCAGCTCCACCTCGCTGCCGGCTTGAGCGACAACGGTCTGGCCTCAACCGATCTCGCCGAATGCCTCGGAGCACTGGCCTTCGCGGCATACGCCGTGGGCGACTTCGAAGCGGCAGAGGGGCATCTTGCTGACGCAGGGACCGTCACCGACAACGCGCGCATCCACCACAGCAGGTTCGCGGCTCCCGCACTGATCACCCAGGCGCTGATCGCCGCCGACCGCAACGATGCCGCCAGCGCTACCACTGCCGCCGCCACCTTGGTAGACGCAGCGGGACACAGCGACTGGGAGCCCCTCGCCCTGTACGCTCGCGCAGTCGCCGCAGCGATCAATGGGAAGTCGATCGAAGCCCTCGACCTGCAGCGGCGCTGCATCGCTTCAGTGCGACGCTGGGAGGGAAGTCCTGCCGTCCGCACCTTCGCGGAGATGCTCCGCGCCGGACTCCACCTCCACCTGGGTGAGACTTCTCGGGCGGCCGCGCTGCTCAGCGCCCTAGAGCCGCTTCCCGATCACATCAGCTGCCCGGGGAGCCACCGCGCGGGCATCCTCTTTGCCGCCGGAGACTTCAGTGGATGCCTGGCAGCACTAGCCGACTGCCTGGCGATCGGCGATCAGCACAGTGAGCGGACTCTCGCCGACGTTCTGCTGTTGACGGCGGCGTCGAACTACGAACTCGGCGACCTGTTGGCCGCGGATGTCGCCTTCGACCAGGCCCTGTACCTCGGAAGCCAAACAGGGATTCGAGTGCCTTCCTGGTGATGCCCCGCATCACGATGCTGCGGATGCTGAACCGTGCCGCCGACCGGTACCAGCCTTTCGCTGTCAGCCAACTGCTCGACGAGTTGCGCGTGGGAAGCGCCACCGCTGGCGAGCTGATCGAGCCCCTCAGCGACCGCGAGTTGGAGATCGCCCACCACCTATTCCAGGACAAGACGGCAGGCCAGATCGCCGCTGAACTGTACATCTCGGTCAATACCGTCAAGACGCACGTGCGCAGCATCTATCGGAAGCTGTCGGCAACCACGCGCAAGGAAGCGGTCAAACGAGTCCACGAGCTGGGCCTCGACATCAGAATCACCCCCTTCTAACCCCCTGATCACCCTCCATCACCCCCGAACGGGTGACAAGCTGGGGACGCAGCCAATCAAGACCACCGGCATACCCAGCCGTACCCCCACCGGCTGCAGGAACAGGAATGACCATGAAACCCGAATTCATGCGACTTCGGCGTGCCCTCGCGGGCACCGTTGCCGCTTTTCTCCTGGCAGCCGGCATCGTTGTGCTGTCGCCTGCCCTCAG
>Ga0079223_10002613_pt1 | contig 11185 bp, 11 predicted proteins | sample Stecom2011_FD_75072 | JGI IMG/M metagenome (GOLD analysis project Ga0079223, IMG submission 75072) | Agricultural soil microbial communities from Utah to study Nitrogen management - Steer compost 2011 | ecosystem: Environmental > Terrestrial > Soil > Agricultural land | place: USA: Utah...
CAGCAGTGTCTCTTCTTCCAGTCCGAGCTCAGAGTCGAGCAGCTCTTCGTCGTCGGTTACCACCAGTGTTTGCGGTGTGACAGGTGGCGATTTTAAGGCGACCGAAGTGTTGGCGCTGCCGGAGGTGAAATGCATTTTGGTGGACCAGTTCGGTTATCTTCCCGGTGCGGCCAAAGTGGCGGTGCTGAAAAATCCTGAACAAGGCTTCGATAACCATTGGCACTATAGTCCCGGCGATAACCTGGCGGTGGTGCATACGACTTTGGGCGAGGTCGTGTTTTCAAGTGGCGCTCAGCGCTGGAATCAGGGAGCTGTTCACGCCATCTCTGGCGATCGTGCCTGGCAATTGGACTTCTCCAGCATTACCGCTGCCGGTGAGTATGTGGTGGTGGATACCGAGCAAGGGGTGCGCTCACCGGTTTTTCGTATAGAGGCCAATGTCTATCGCGAAGTATGGATGCAAGCGGTGCGTACTTTCTTTTATCAGCGAGCCGGTTTTGCCAAACAGACGCCTTACGCTGAGCCGGGTTGGGTCGATGGTGCCAGCCATTTGGGTGCGAGACAGGACACACAGGCGCGCCTGTACAATGCCGTGGATGATGCCACTACCGAGCGCGATTTGCGCGGCGGCTGGTACGATGCGGGCGATTACAATAAATACACTAACTGGCATGCTGAATACCTGGTGGCCATGTTGCAGATGTACCGTGAAAATCCGGCAATCTGGACAGATGATTTTAATCTGCCCGAGTCGGGTAACGGCCTGCCCGATCTGGTGGATGAAATCCTCTGGGGCATGGACTGGCTGATCCGGATGCAGGAAAAAGACGGCTCTCTGTTGTCAGTAATGGGCTTGGCCCACGGCAGCCCGCCCTCCACGGCTGAGGGCCCCAGTGTCTATGGCCCGGCCACCACGGCGGCCACCTTTAGTGGGGCAGCGGCTTTTGCTCTGGGTGCTCAGGTGTTAGGTGAGTTTGAGAGCCTGAGAGGTTACGCCGAGGATTTATTGCAGCGTGCTAAACAGGCTTGGCAGTGGGCCGAGGCTCATCCGCAGGTCACCTTTTATAACAGCGCCAATGGCGTGGCGGCTGGCGAGCAGGAAGTGGACGATAGCGGACGCGCCACCAAAAAACTGACAGCAGCTGTGTATTTGTTTGCCGCCAGTGGTGAGCCGGCCTATCAGAGTTTTGTCGATGCCAATGTGCCGGCTATTGCCTGGGTGGGCCCGTGGAATCAAAAAGAATTGCGCACATTGCTTTATTATTCTGATCTCGACACGGCCACAGCGAGTGTTGCCAACAGCATTCGTCAACAATATGTCAGCGCTATGGAAGGCAACTGGGGATTGCAGACTAATGATCCTTATCGCGCCTATTTGGGAGCGCAGGATTTTACCTGGGGCAGCAACCGCACCATGTCTTACCAGGGTCTGTCATTTTCCAACGTGGAAACCTATGACTTGTCCAGCCCTCGTCGCGCTGAAGTGGGCAATCGAGCGCTAGGGTATCTGCATTATTTGCATGGTGTTAACCCGCTGGGCAAAGTTTATTTGTCCAACATGGGTGACTATGGTGCCGAGGATTCGGTGGATCGTTTTTACCACTCATGGTTTAGTCACGGCAGTCCCGATTGGGACTCGGTGAGCGAATCCAATTTTGGTCCCGCGCCCGGCTTCTTGGTGGGTGGCCCCAATCCCAGCTACAGTTGGGATGCCTGCTGCCCCACCAGTTGCGGTAGTTCGGCTAACAACGCCATGTGCGGTCCGGCACCGCTGGCGCCGCCGGCCAATCAGCCAGCGGCAAAAGCCTATAAAGACTTTAATGATAACTGGCCGGTAAACTCCTGGGCGGTGACAGAAAACCACAATGATTATCAGGTGGCCTATCTGTTGTTGCTGTCCAGATTTGTTCAGTAAGCCGTAAAAAGTGACGCGAGGCAGGTGTGAGAGCGAGACATTTTTTAATCAGCGGGCGGGTGCAAGGGGTGTACTATCGCCTGAGTACCTGCAAACGCGCCCAGGCATTGGGGGTGACCGGCTGGGTGCGCAACCTGACCGATGGTCGTGTGGAGATATTAGCCACCGGTACGGAAAGAGCTCTGGAAGAGTTGGAGCGCTGGTTGTGGCAAGGGCCGCAACGCGCTCAGGTGGAGGCGGTAGATAGCCGGAGCTTATTGGCAGAAACTTTTCCAGACTTTGGTGCTTGGGAGACCGCCGAGATGCCTTTGGCCCAAGGTATCGAATAAAGGGCGCCTGTCCTTTAAGTCGGCGCCCACATCTTGCACCAACCTGCTGCCGCCACCAGTTTTCCCGGAAAGAGCCGACAGCCCACCCAGGAATTTCCCAAATCGCCCAGAGCGTGGAGACAATTGCGACAGTTCTGGTTCTGCACCTGACTGACGGAGGTATAGCTCAGGGCGGTGGCCTGAGCGGAATCTTCTGCCAAGCGGCTATCCTGCGCTAGCAGTTTCACGGGAATCAGGCAGCTAGTCGCCAACAGGGCACTGTCACGGATAAAGTTTCTGCGGTCCATAGAAATTCCTCGCTGTTGCCAGAACATTATACGGGCCGAAGAGAGACGCCACTAGGGGGAAAAACGCCGGTTACTGGTCTGCGATTGGGCAGTTTGTCGCCCGCAAAGCCGGGAGCAAATCCCAGAATGGAAAGTGGCGCACCCGACAGGATTTGAACCTGTGACCAACGGCTTCGGAAACCGCTACTCTATCCAACTGAGCTACGGGTGCATAAAACTGATTGTGTCCTGGGCAAAGGCGCGGCTGCTTGCAATCCGATGACATTGCCCCATCAGGGGCGTGCATTCTACCTGCCGGATGCTATAGCGTCCAGCGTCAATGGTCGGGCGCGGCGTATGGATCTATGACAAGAAGTCTGCGATGGGGCCGGGCAGTAGTTGCCCGGCGCAGCAGGTTTATTATTGGCGAACGCCTTCAACATGCAGCTCCAGCTTCACCACTTCTGAGGCGGGGCCCAGGTTATAATCGATACCGAAATCCTTCAGGCGAATTTCTGTCTCGCCTTCAAAGCCCACACGATAGCCGCCCCAGGGGTCCTTGCCTTCGCCCACTTTTTCCACCTCGATGGTAATTTCGCGGGTGACACCGTGCAGGGTGAGATCGCCGACGATATCAAACTCGTCACCGTCGTCGTCAATATCTTTAATGCTTGTGCTGACGAAGGTGGCTTCGGAGAATTTTGACACGTCCAGAAAATCATCACCGCGCAAATGCTTATCGCGCTCGGCGTGATTAGTGTCCACGCTGTTGGCTTTTACCGTGACATTGATTTTACTTGCTTTCACATTGTCTTCATCGTAACTGAAATTACCGCTGAATTCGTTAAAGCGACCGGTAAGCCAACTGTAACCAAAATGCTGGATCTTGAAATTAATAGAGGCATGAGAGCCTTCGGTGTCGATAACATAATCTGCCGCTAATGCGGGTGCGGCGACAAAGCTGGCGCTGGCGAGCAGGGCGCCGGCCAGAGTGTTGCGAAGAAAAGTTTTGCTGCTATTCATAGGGTAACTCCTTTATGAAAAATAAGATTGGTTTATGAAAGATCGGATTGGGAAACAGGTTTTAACATGCGCACCAACGTGCGATCGCGCAGTATAAAGTGATGAAACAGGGCCGCTGCTGCATGCAAGCTGGCGAGGATAATAATCAGCCAGGCAAATAACCAGTGAATAGTGCCGGCCAAATCCACTGCTTGTCCGTCGAGTTGTAACAGAGCCGGAAAGCGGAACCAGTCAAAGAGTAAAGGGCCGCGGCCTGCGGCACTGGTAATCAGATAACCGCTGATTAACAGCGTAAAAATAAGCGCATAAAGTACAACCTTTACCGCTGTGGAGGCAAACTGAATCAATCGCGTATGGTTGGGCAAGGGGCGTGGCTGTCGGCTAAAAATGCGCCACAGTAAGCGCCAGGTCATGGCTAATAACAGCAGCAAGCCAATGCTGATATGGAGCGCGGGCCCTTTGTGATACCACTTGTCGTAATAGCCGAGGTCTACCATATAAACCCCGAGGCCGAATAGAAAAATAATCGTTAACGCGCAAGCCCAATGAAGAACAATAGTGACCAAGCCATAGCCATGTAGACGATCTTTCAGCATCCGTTATTACTTCCTGCCAACTGCTCAAGGTCATTAAAGGTAGCAGACTTATGGCGGGGGCGGTACTCAAAAAAGATGAAAAAGCCGGCCAGATACAGCCGGCGTAATAAAAACTTGTCACTCGGTAAAAAGTGGCACATTTTCTGTTATGTGCGAGGCACCGCGCGCGTCCGACCATTGTCGTCTATGGCCACATAAACAAATTCACCTTCGGTGACCTTGGCAATCTCCCGGCTGAGGGTCTCCTTGATCCATACTTCGATTACTACGCGAATAGATGAGCGGCCCACGGCAATCTGTTCGGCGTAACAACTGACAGTGGCGCCTACCGGTACGGGGCGCAGAAAAGACATGCTGCTCACGGCCACGGTAATCACCCGCCCGCGGGCAATATCCTGGGCGAGAATGGCGCCGGCAATATCCATTTGTGACATCAGCCAGCCGCCAAAAATATCGCCATAAGGATTGGTGTCGGCGGGCATGGAAAGTGTTTGCAGCGTCAGTGTGCCGTGGGGAGTGGGGTCGTCATCAAGACCGTGCATGCTCATAGCAGTTCCTGTTATTAGAGGGTGAAACGTCAGGCGAGCCTGTCACTCGCCATCAAAACTTGTTGGGCCGTCAGGTCACCAAAATGAACCCGAGACAAAAGCGAGCTGCCAGACACCCGCCAGGATGTCCGGCGTTGCGATTATGGTTGAGTTTGGGGTTGGATCTCGTGCAGACGGGCCTGAGCGGCCTGGCCGATTTCTCCACCGCCCTGAGCGGCCAGCTGGAAGTATTGCACCGCCTGTTGTCGCTGATTTTTTTCCAGTGCATATTCACCCAGATAAAAGCTGGCCACCTGAGTGGGCAGTAGTTGCATGCTGCCTTTGAGATCCTGCTCGGCGGCGCCGTGATTATTTAATTGGCGCTGTGCCAGAGCGCGATAGATAAGTGGCCGGAAAAATTCCGGGTTGGCTTTCACCGCGCGATCAAAAGCCTGCTGGGCAGCAGGGTAATCTTTATTTTGCGCAGCAATGCGACCCTTTAACTCCCAGAACAGAGTCTCTTTCGGCTGCTGTTTTAACGCCTTGTCCACCAGAGCTTGTGCCTCTGCGGTTTGGCCTTCGCCTAGAGCCGCCAGTCCTTGCTGGTAGGCCGCATAGGCGGGCGCATCTTTTTGCAGTTGAGCGATGGCACGCTGGTACTGCTGCGCATTGCGCGTTCCGCCGGGGTTCTCGGCGGCGAGCTTGCGGTTAGCTTCTACCCGCTCGGCAGAAGGCGGGTGGCTGGCAAAAAAGCTGTCCAGCCAATTGGCTTGCTGCCCTTGCGAGAGTTTGACAAAAGTCTGTTGCAGCTCCACCGCTCCCTGAGGGTTGTAGCCGGCTTTGATCATATATTCAACGCCGTATCTGTCGGCTTCCAGCTCTTGCTGGCGACCATAGCGGGCCTGCCAAGCCTGGGCGCCCACCCCGAGAACGCCTGAAGTCAGGGCGCCCATCTCTGGGTCTTTTGCGCTCAGGGCAATGCCGGTGGCCATTACGCCTGCGCTCAACAGGGTGCTTTGGGTTTGTTGTTGGGCGGTATGCCGGGCGGCGGCGTGAACAATTTCATGCCCCAGTACAGCCGCCAGTTGCGACTCGTCTTCCAGCAGTGTCAGCAGGCCGCGATTGATAGCAATTTTACCGCCCGGCATGGCCCAAGCGTTGGGCACATCATTGTTGAGGACGGTAAAGGCATAAGGCAGGTTGGGCTGATGGCTGACGCGGGCAAGCTTGTGTCCTACGGCATTAATATATTCATTCAAGCTGGGGTCGACCACATAACGACCACCCTGCGATTGTTGTGCGGGGAGATAATTTTGCTCGCCCAAGGCAATCTCCTGCTGGGGCGAGAGCAGCGACAATTCGTTTTGCCCGGTAACGGGGTTGACCGAACAGGCACCCAGCCATATGAGGCCGAGCAGTAGGGCGAGGCGTGAACCGAGAGTCTTCACAATCTTCTCCTTTTGGTGTGTGGGCACATACAGAGTCCAGACTGCGTATAATAACCCTCTTATTGATGTCGTCTACGAGGTTTTTATGTCCGCATTACAGGCTGTCGAACTGTTCGCAGGGCTGCGACCCGATGGGGAGCCCATTGTCGAGCGTTTGCCGGTGAAACTGCTGCCTGACGATACCCTGCAATTGGTGCGTTCGCCAGCCTTTGTCAAAGGGCTGGCCAGTGGCGATATTATTCGTGCTGATTCCGAGCGCCGCGAATTTGAGATTGTGCAGCACAGCGGCAACCTGTGTATACGGGTGTTGACACGCAAGGATACCGCACCGCTGGCAGAGCAGCTGGAGGGGCCGATGGCCAAACTGGGTGGCGAGCTGGATTTGCACTCGCCGCACTTGCTGGTATTTAGCGTCCATGTCAGCTGTGGCTTTGCGGCCATCGAGACACTTTTCAATCCGATTAACAGCGCCGACAGTTATTGGCAGTACGCCAATGTCTACGACCCGACCGATGGCGTCACGCCCCTCAACTGGTGGCTGCCGCTGTTGCAGCCTGAAAAAGCACACACTTAGAGGTACTGCCGATGTTGATGGTGATATCCCCCGCGAAAACCCTGGACTTTGAGACACCGGTAACGGTATCCAAGACCACCCAGCCTGAGTTTCTGGACAGTGCCGAAACGCTGATTGAGCAACTGCGAGAATTGTCCCCCGCGCAGGTCAGTGGTCTGATGAGTATCAGCGACAAGTTGGGTTTGCTGAACTTTGATCGTTTCCAGGCCTGGCAGCGGCCCTTGACGAAGAAAAACGCCCGGCCCGCCGTGCTGGCCTTCAAAGGCGATGTGTATAGCGGTTTGGCAGCTGAGACGTTTACTCATGAAGATCTGGACTTTGCCCAGCAGCATCTGCGTATTCTTTCAGGGCTTTACGGGCTGCTGCGGCCGCTGGATTTGATGCTGCCCTACCGGCTGGAGATGGGCACGCGTTTTGCCAACCGTGGCGGCGCCAACCTCTATGCCTTCTGGGGCGATCGCATCGCCCAGGCGTTAAACGAACAGCTGGCGCATGCCGATGAGCGGGTATTGGTGAATCTGGCCTCGCAGGAATACTTTAAAGCCGTGCCTCTCAAAACGCTGGAGGCGCAGGTAATTACCCCTGTGTTTAAGGACTGGAAGAACGGGCAGTACAAGATTATCAGCTTTTATGCGAAAAAAGCCCGCGGCATGATGAGCGCTTATATTATTAAAAACCGCCTTACTCGGGTAGAGAAAATCAAGGACTTTGATACCGGGGGATACCGCTACCAGCCCGACCTGTCGAGCGCCACAGACTAGGTTTTTACCCGCCGAGAGGCCCAATAGCCTGCTAGGCTTAGGCAGAGCCGTGAAAGAGGAGCCCCTATGGCACTACGCATTTTAGTGGTCGATGACGCCAGCTTTATTCGCGATCTGGTAAAAAAACACTTGCGTGAGCACTTTCCCGGGGTGGAAATTCACGAGGCAGTGGATGGCAATCGGGCGCTGGCGGTACTTAAAGGGCAGGCAATTGATCTGGTTCTGTCGGATTGGGAAATGCCCAATGTCAGTGGCGAGGAATTATTACGCAAGCTGCGTCTCGATGATCGCTATGCCGCCGTGCCTTTTATTATGATCTCAAGCCGTGGCGGGCGCGACCATGTGGTGAAGGCCGTGCAGGCGGGAGTTTCTGATTATCTGGCCAAACCCTTTACCCCCGAAGAGCTGATTCGCAAGGTGGTGAAACAATTGCGCAAGGCGGGTATTGATCCTAAGACCCGCTTGGGGCGTGCGGTCAAGGCGCAGCAAACGGGTTTTGGCTCGGTGGAAGTGCTCACTACGGGTGCAGGGCAAGACAATCTCTCGCCTGCTGAATCTGCCAAAGCCCGGCCGGCTGAAAAAGGGCGCGCCCAGTTGCGCTTCAGTAACCAGACGGCACCTCTGGGAAGTGTTATCAAGGAGCTGTCACTACAGGCATTAACGGCGCTGTTTCCCCGCCCAGAGACATTGCCGGGTCTTTTCGATCAGGTGGCGGTACATATCTTGCGCGCAGAGGATACAGAGCCGCTGCAGTTAAATGGCTATATTCATGCCTTGCAGGCCGGCGAGAGTCGACCCGATACGCGCATCATCAAGGTGGTGATACGCTTTGTCGATAACGACAGTGTCAAGTTTGAGCAGTTGTCGCGATTAATAGGAGGCTAGGCGATGCCCATGACCCATGAACAGTACTTACGGCGCTGTATTGAGCTGGCCCGTGACAGTGCCGCCAGTGGCGGCGGGCCTTTTGCAGCCATGGTAGTGCAAGACGGCAAGATTATTGCCGAAGCGGGCAACCGGGTTACGACGGACTGCGATCCCACCGCCCATGCGGAGGTAATGGCTATACGGGAAGCCTGCCGTTTGCGTCAAAGTCATCAGCTGCCCGGGAGTATTATCTATACCAGTTGCGAGCCTTGCCCCATGTGTCTGGGAGCCATTTACTGGGCGCGCGTCGAAGCGGTTTACTATGCGGCCACCCGTCATCAGGCCGCCGCCGCCGGGTTTGACGATTCGATGGTCTACGAGGAAATTGATACTCCCGGCCAAGCGCGGCGAATTCCTTTTTTTCACCTTGAAAGCCCACACGCTGAGGCGCCTTTTGTTGCCTGGAATACCTTTGCAGACAAGGCGCTGTATTAACAGGCTCAAGACAAGGCAGAGCAAGACAAAATCGCTGGTCTAAATCTCGAAGGCAAAGCCTTTTTCGGTCAGGCGCTCATAGGCCTGCTCATCAAAGCGATAGAGCTGGGCAGCGCGGTGAGCCACGCCGGTTTGTTTTTCGTTGCAGTCGGTCAGCAGGTTCATCTTCATGATTTTGCGGCGGAAATTGGGCTTGTCCAACTTGGTGTTCAGAATCGCCTCGTATAACTCCTGCAGTTGCAGCAACGTAAACTTTTCCGGCAGCAGGTTAAAGCCAATGGGCCGCACGCGCACCTGTTGCTGAAGAAAGTGAATGCCATAGCGCAGGATTTCAGGGTGGTCGTAAATCAGCGTCGGCAGGTCATTAACACTAAACCACTGGGCTTCGGCCGCGCTGCTGCCCGCTACCACCGGGTAGTCCTCGGCGCTGACCAGTGCGTAATAGGCAATTGTCACCACGCGCTCGGTGGGAAAGCGCCCGACTTTGCCAAACGCTTTTAATTGCTCCAGGTACAAATCGTGTACCCCGGTCAGCTCCTGCAGCAGGCGTGCAGCGGCGTCGCGCAGGCTTTCATCGTAGCGAATCCAGCCGCCCGGTAACGCCCAGCGGCCTTTGCTTTGTCCCTCGCTGTGCTTGATCAGGAGAATCTTGAGCTCGCCGTGATCCAGCCCGAAAATCAGGTTGTCGATCGTGAGAGCCTTGATGACGTTATCCGGTACCTGGGAGGGCTCAAGATGGCTGTGGTATTTATGTTTTTGTGGGGTCACTGATATGTCCGTTGGTCGTGCGATAACCCATTTATCTATACATTATTTCCATGTATAAGGGGCGCTAGGCGGGGAAAAAATGCCCCCTGGTAAACTTAAGAGCGATAATGTGTAGGAAAGCGAATAAAACTTCAAGGCCTATCTTGTTGTCAAATGGACAATAAGTTTATACTCGGCCCCCATTGGGAGCTACGGCTCTGTTGGGCAATCTATTGACTGGGTAGAATATTATGCTTTTTCTCGGATTGGATATTGGTAGCTCCGCCACCAAGCTCGCGGTTATCGACGGTGAAACGGGCCGCACTCTGGCGTCACAGACCTACCCTGAATCGGAACTGGAGATCGCCAGTCCTGCTCCCGGCTTTGCAGAGCAGGACCCGGAGACCTGGTGGAACTGTGTGACAGAGGGACTGGCCAGACTGGGTCAGAAAGATGGCGTTGACCTCAAGAAAATCGAAGCTATTGGTATTTCCTACCAAATGCACGGCATGGTGCTGGTGGATAGCGATCAGCAGGTCTTGCGTCCGGCTATTATCTGGTGTGACAGCCGCGCGGTGCCTTACGGCGAAGCCGCTCTGCAGGCGCTGGGGGAGGACTACTGTTTTGACCATCTGCTGAACTCTCCCGGCAACTTTACCGCCGCTAAGCTGCGCTGGGTGCAAGAAAATCAGCCAGAGATTTTTGCTCGCACTCACAAAGTCATGCTGCCGGGCGATTTTATTGCCATGAAGCTATCGGGCGAGATCACCACCACGCCTTCGGGCTTGTCGGAGGGGACTTTTTGGGACTATACGCGTCGCGCACCGGCCAGTGAACTGCTGAAGCACTGGGATATGGATGCTGCGCTGCTGCCCGAGCTGGTACCGAATATTGGCCTGCAAAGTGAGGTGAGCGCCAGCATGGCGGCAGAGCTGGGGCTTAAGGCCGGCACTAAAATCAGTTACCGAGCCGGCGATCAGCCCAACAATGCTTTTAGCCTCAACGTTTTACAGCCGGGCGAAGTGGCTTCCACGGCTGGCACTTCCGGTGTTATTTATGGCGTGGTAGACAGTCGTGTCGCTGATCGTCAGTCGCGGGTCAATACCTTTGTGCACGTCAATGATACCCAAGCCGAAGAGCGCAATGGCATTCTGGTCTGCGTCAATGGCACCGGCCGTCTTTATAGCTGGCTGAAGCAATTGCTGGCTTCAGGCGGTGAGGTCAGCTACCCGCGACTTAACGAATTGGCAGCGGCCGTAGCGGTGGGCAGTGAAGGGCTGGTTTTCCACCCCTTCGGCAATGGTGCTGAGCGCATTTATCAGAACCGTAATCTGGGCGGGCATATCCGTCATATTGATTTTAACCGCCATGGTTTGGGACACATGGTGCGCGCGGCTCAGGAAGGCATCGTCTTTGCCCTTAATCAGGGTTTCGAGGTGCTCAAAGAGCTAGGCGGCAGTTGCGAAGTGGTTAAGGTCGCCAAGGGCAATATGTTCTTGAGTGATGTTTTTACTCAAACCTTCGCTAACACCACTCAAGCGGTGGTGGAGTTTTACGATACCGATGGCGCAGCAGGAGCAGCGCGCGGTGCGGCGTTAGGCAGCGGTTTCTATGCCTCGTCACAGGAAGCTTTCTCC
>Ga0079223_10002614_pt1 | contig 11183 bp, 6 predicted proteins | sample Stecom2011_FD_75072 | JGI IMG/M metagenome (GOLD analysis project Ga0079223, IMG submission 75072) | Agricultural soil microbial communities from Utah to study Nitrogen management - Steer compost 2011 | ecosystem: Environmental > Terrestrial > Soil > Agricultural land | place: USA: Utah...
GCACCAACAGTTAACCCCTCAATCATATTTTCATCTTCAGCACGGGCCGTAAGTATTATAATAGGAATGTGTGAGGTCTGTTTATTGTTTTTAATCCTTGAGGTAAGCTCAATACCATTCATCCCAGGCAACATGATGTCACAAATCATGATATCTGGCTGCTCTTTTTTCACTTGTTCAAAAGCGTCTGTGCCATCATAAAACACCTGAATTTCAAAATGCTTTGAAAAAAACTTAGAGAGATATTCTGAGAGATCCACATCATCTTCAACAATCCACAATTTGGCTAATTTCCCATCCTTTTCATCTAAATAAATAGGCTGTAAAACTGGAGAAGTAGATAAGTTCTCCGAAGATACTTTGCTCATTGTTTCATCTGGGTCTTCCAATATCTGAGCAGGAACAATAGGGAGGATTACTTCAAAACAACAACCTTTCTCTTCAAGGTTATATGCATCCACAGAACCAGAATGTTGTTCAACAAACTCTTTCACAATAGAGAGTCCTATTCCTGAACCTCCAAAATGAGAGTGTGCTTCATTTCTAATTTGATAAAACCGATTAAAAACATGTTTAATCTCATTTTCTGGAATTCCAGTACCTTCATCACAAACTTTAAAAACCACCAAGTCATTATGAATTCCAGCCCGCTTCTCCATTTTAATAGTTAAGACAGATTGATTGGGACTGAATTTAATAGAGTTGGACAACAGATTATAGATAACTGTTCCAATCAAACGCTTATCTGCATAAATCAGAGCGTCAAAATCTTCAGGCTCAATATTTACAGTCATCTTTTTTTGCTGGATGATGGTAGTGAACTCTGACAAAATATCAACAAACATTTCTTTTAGAGAGAAGTGAGTATAAATCATTCGATATTCCCCTTTCTCCATCTTTCTCAGCTCCAGCAACTGATTTACTTGGTTTAGCAGTCGTTTAACATTTCGGTGCATCATGGCAAAGGTTTGTCCATATTCAGAATCTGGATCTTCCTTCTCCATCAATTGCTGCAAGGGGGCATTAATAAGTGTTAAAGGAGTTCTGATTTCATGTGATACATTGGTGAAGAATCTCATCTTTGCTTCAGCAATATCGGCCTCTTTTTTATGCTCAATACTTTCGATGATAAATTGATTCTTTTTGGTAACAGCAATCACAGAGTATTTCCTAAATATAAAAAGTAGAAATAGAAAAATTGATAAATAGACTAAATAAGCCCATCCAGTCAACCAGAAAGGAGGATCAATAATAATTTTGAGTTGACGAATTTCAGGCGACCATAACCCATCATTATTTGTTGCTCGCACTTGAAACAGATACTCGCCAAAACGAAGGTTGGTATATGTAGCTCGTCGGTTTAAACTTCCAACCTCTTGCCAACTTTCATTAAAGCCTACCAAACGGTAAGCATATCTGTTTTTTTCAGGGCTGGAGAAGTGAAGTGCCGAAAACTCAAAGAGTATCTCATTGTCATTATATGCCAAGCGAATCTCATCAGCATAAGATATATCTTTATCAAGAACCTTACGTCCACTAATTTTATCTCCTGGCCTTATATTTCGATTGTGTAATCTAAACCCTGTAATGGCAACTCTTGCCTCAAAAGGATTAGCAGTAATACTATCTGGATGAAAATAGGTGAGGCCATCCACACCCCCAAAAAAGATCGTTCCGTTATTGGGATGTGTTCATGCACTATTTGAATTAAACTTCCCCGAAGGAAGTCCATCATTTACACCGTAATTAACCAAGCTGTTTTCAGGAATTGAATAACGCGATAACCCCTTATTGGTGCCTAACCACAAATCTCCATGCCCATCTTCAAGAATAGTATGAACCAGCCCTCCTGGTAACCCCTGCTTTTCATCCACTTTCTCAAATTCGATCTGATCAAACTTCAAGGCAGAGGCGAATCCATCTTCACCAGTAATCACCAAACGATTTAACCCACCCCCTGTAGCCAACCAAATAGTTCCATTACGATCTTCATGTATATCAAACACATCATTGTATGAAAGCGAGTGAAGGTCGTTTGGTTGATGTTTAAAGACTTTGAAACGGCCTCTTCTATCTATTACATCTGCCATTTTAGCAACATTCACGCCTCCTCCTTTGGTACCAACCCAAAGATAATCTCTAGAATCAAGATAGATGGACAATACTTTATCACTACTCAATCCCATCATCCGTTCTGGTGTTTCATTGTATTGAGTAATAACACTGGTCTTTTTATTGATATAGCCCAATCCTTGTCCCCATGTTCCGAACCAGACATTGCCTCTGTTGTCTTCCATTAGCGAGAAGAGATAACCATTTACTAAAAAACTCTCAAACCCGCTCTTCTCACTATACTTAATCAAACTATTGGTTGCAGATCCAATCCACAAAACATTATTAGAATCACAAAGCAAAGCAGCAATTTCACTTTTCCATGAATCTTTATTTATCCAAACTCTTGGAATATTACCAGATTTCACAACTCTATTACCTTCCAATTGAAACAGATCTATACCATTGGAAGATGTTCCCACCCACATGGTTTGACCATTCCCTGTTATGGCAGTAACCAAATTATCACGCAATCCGTTTTTATCACCAGTACGTATTGAATTAAACTTTTTAGCAAAGAGATCAAGATAAAGTAGTTCATTACTCTCAGTACCCAACCATAAAACGCCCGTGCGACCAATCAATAAGCTATTGATAATATTATCAGGCAAATCTTTTGAATTACCCATGGAATAATTAAAGTTATCTACCACTTTATCATCTTCTAATCGTATCAACCCTCCTCCACGCGTTGCTACCCAAATATTATCCTTATGATCTTCAAGTATATCTTCTACCCAATTTGCAGACAAATATCGACCTGGATCCTTCTGTTGATTATTGTATTTTACAATCTGGTAGTGATCTGAATTTGGATTTAACTCAAGACGTACCAAACCATCGTATGAAGAAGCCCAAATTCGATCTTTGGAGTCACGAATAATGCGGGTGAAAACAGCATAACCTAAAGTGGCATCAGACACAGACTTGAAACTATTTTTTTCTATATCGTACTCAAAAAGGCCTTCCTCGGCACCTATCATCAATTTTCCATTCTCCATATAAAAAATAGATACAACTGGAATATTTTTCCGCGAATGAACAAAAGGCAAACCCTTACTGCTCTTATAAGAAGCATTTTTGGAGACATTAACGAAGTGACCTTTTCCATTAGATTCCGCAGCAGGAGGTTCATAGAGAAAAAGCCCCTCTGAAGTTCCAGCCCAAAGCTTGCCTTCAGGATCTATATATATTCCTCTGACCAAGTCATCGTAAGTAAGATTTGAATAGCGGGTGATAACACCCGTGGCCAATTCCAAACGATTAATACCACCACTGCGCGTACCGATCCATAAAAACCGGTTCCCTTCTATTGCTAAACAACTCACCTCATTGTTTGAGAGGGTATTCATATCACTTGGGTCGTATTTATAAACTACAAATTCATACCCATCAAACCTGTTGAGTCCATCTTTTGTGCCAATCCATAAGAATCCCATCTCGTCCTGCACCATGGCTAATACCGATGACTGTGACAGACCATTGGTAGCAACTAACCTTCTAAAGATAAAGTCACCAGTGGCTGCTCCACATAAGGAAGAACCTATCCACAAGAAAAACAGGAACATTAACGATCGATGAGCCTTTTTGTTCATTATAAATATTCTGGCTTTATTCATGGTGAAAGGATAATGATAAAATATGATAATTGTTTACAAAGGTTAAAAAAAATGATGAGATTATCTGCTATTAGAGATAAGTTCGATCGTAATGATCTTTTTAAAACCAATTATTCAAATAAAAAAGACCAGCTAAGAAAAAAGCTTAGCTGGTCTTTAAAGATAGTAATTATAAAATTTACATAGGCGAAATTTGTGCAGCCCAGCCCCCACCAGATGCCATTTTAATTTTTATTTTGTCACCACTTTTCACCTGAATCAATTCTCTTTTATAATCTGTTGCTTCACGATCGGCATTAATACCGTCTTGAAAAACAACTGCCTCATAATTGCCTTCGGGCAAAAAAGAGAGATCCAGCTCAATGGTCCGACCATCCCAATTGGTCATTGCACCTACATACCATTTGTCAGCTTTACGACGTGCCAGCAGAACATACTCTCCAATTTTACCATCCAATGCGATGGTTTCATCAAACACAGTGGGCGTTGTCGCAATAAAATCTGTAGACTCAGGCTCTCGCATATAGTTAGTAGGCTTATCCGCCAACATAGAAAACGGCGATTCGAAGATCACATACATCGCCAACTGGTGACAGCGGGTTCCCTGACTCATAGGATTGCTATGGATAGCACGCCAATTGTAGCTATTGGAATTATACATTGCCCCTGGCGTGTAATCCATTGGCCCAGCCAGCATGCGAATAAATGGTGCCGTCACATCATAAATTGGAAGGTCGGTATAGGTAGTCCATTTCACTTGTTCCAGGCCAAAAACACCTTCGTAAGTCATCACATTAGGATACGTTCGATGAAGACCTGTAGGTTTATATGAACCATGAAAATCAAGAAACTGCTTGTATTCTGCAGCTTTGCGTGCTGCTTCATAGTAAAAATTAACTACTGGTTGATCGTCCCGATTCATGAAATCCACCTTATATCCTTTCACACCCATGGCTGAATATTTGCCATAAACTTCATCCATCTGATTACGCAAGGGCGACCAGCCAGCCCACAACACAATATCAACTCCTTTAGATTTGGCATGATCAATAATTTCTTGCAAATTAATTTCAGGAATTATTTTCATTAAATCGGTACTTTCCGACCATCCCTCATCAAGGATTACATACTCGATACCATGTTCTGCAGCAAAATCAACATAGAATTTATAAGTCTCAGTATTGATGCCTGCTACGAAGTCAACGCCGGAAATATTCCAATCGTTCCACCAATCCCACGCCACTTTACCAGGTTTTATCCATGAAGTATCTTCTATACGAGAAGGAGAAGCCAAGAGATAGACCAAATCGTTGTCCAGCAGTTCAAAATCATTTTCCGCCACTACGACCACTCGCCATGGAAATGTTCTTTTTCCTTTGGTCTTCGCAATAAAGTCTGCATACTGAGTAACTATTGATTGCAGATTGTTGTGACCACCTGGTGTCTCTGCTAATGGATATTTGGCATTTTCACCATTAAAACCATCTCTGTTTTTATTAATCGTAAGATACAATCCCGGATAATCTTCCAAGTCGGCTTCTGTAATGACCACTTTTGTACCGTTCTCATTCTCAATTAAGAAAGGAAGAATAATCAATGAGTCGGCATAAATCTCATCAAAGCTTTTCACATCATACGGACTTTCATAAGATGCCTGGTATCGATAAATACTTTCGCGGATGTAAGGAACATAAGCCTGCTTAGCATGAGGGAAGTTGAAGTTTGAGACCTCATTAACAACTGTAATATCTTTATTTATAGCTGTTTCAAAACGATAAGCCATTCCTGCATCATACATTCTAAAGACAAGACTAAAATTGCCTTTCATCTTCAGTGTAAGCTCATTGTAAACATCAGAAATAATGCTCTTTTTATACAAATCCGTCTTTACTTCCCCTTTGTGTGATGAAACATCGCTTTTCTGAACAATAGGATTTTGCCCAAGAATACCTCTTTTCTCTAACTCCATAGAAATTGAGGGGGAGTTGGCAACTACATTTTCACTCTTTGATAACACCCATCCAATTTCTTTGTCCACGCTAACTACCAATTGCAGAGTTCCATCTGGCGAAGAGACTTTATAGTCTGTCTGCTGACTGCCGTATGTCGTGAGAGAAAAAAGAAGGGCGAAAATTACTAAAAGTAGATTTTTTTTCATTTTGTTAATTTTAAAATAGCTATCTAAAATAATGATATTAGAAGAATTTGTCATTCTTTTCAAAAATAGAATTCTTCACCTGCAGTTCCTACTACAAAAGCGACAATTATTGTGCATATTCTACCAAGTGGTAAAATTATAATTCAATACAACATAGTCTTAGGCAACTCATTTCCAGAATTAATTCGCATCTCTTTTTAATGATCACCTATCATTACCAATGATAGGTTTTTAAAAACTTTAATATAAAACTTCCTCTGTTTTGATCTGAAATCCCTACATTAGATCTTTGTATTACCTATTTTTAAAGATGTTTCACATAATATTGCACGGAAAATATTAACATAAATAAATATATAATGTCCAAAAAAACTATCATAATAGCAGTTATGTCCATAGTGACAATCTTTTGCAATGCGCAAATTAGCTCACCTAACTATCAAAATAGAAGATGGAGAGATGTGGCACTAAACATGCCTTCAGATTGGTATAAATCGGACGAGGCAAAGTTAGTGGCAGAAAATGTTTTACTTGCTCAAAAAGAGATAGGAGGATGGGAAAAGAATAGAGATTTCCATAAAAAGTTTTCTGATTTAGAAAGATCCTACTATCTGAACAACAAGTCTGAAATTGGAGCCACTTTCGATAACAATGCAACTACTACAGAGTTGAGGTTTTTGGCAAAAGTATATGCACATAACAGAGATGAACGTTATAAAGAAGCTTTTCTAAAGGGACTTAATTACATCTTCATAGCACAATATGAAAATGGAGGTTGGCCTCAATTTTACCCTGTGCGTAAAGGTAGCGTAGATTACTCTGCTCATATCACGTACAACGACGACGCTATGGTGAATACCATGAATTTTCTAAAAGAGATCATTTTAGATAACAAAGAATTCGCAGCTCTTCAAATAAGCAATGAGATAAAGGAAAAAGCGAAAATTGCGTTCGACAAAGGCGTGCAAGCTATTCTTGACACACAAATCATTGTAGATGGCAAACCCACGGTATGGTGTGCACAGCATGATGAAATCACCCTTGCTCCTGCCAAGGCTCGCAGCTATGAACTTGCCTCTTTTAGTGGAGCAGAATCAGTTAATATTGTGCTTCTTTTAATGGAAATTGACAACCCTTCAAAAGAGATTGTCGCCTCTATAAAAGGAGCTGTTCAATGGTTTGAGAACAATAAAATAGAAGGGATAAGAATAGAAAACACCATAAATAAAGACGGGAAGCGGGATCGAGTAGTTGTTGAAGATAAAAATGCACCCGCAATCTGGGGACGCTTTTACGACTTAGAAACCAGCCAACCTTTCTTCTGTAGCAGAGATGGCGTAAAAAGAAACACGCTGGCTGAAATTAGCTATGAGCGTAGAAATGCTTATAGTTGGTACACTGATAAACCTGCAGAATTATTACATAAATACCCAGAATGGTTGAAAAAGAATAAATTATAATCATTTTAACAACAGCCTATTATCAATAAACTGCTTTTTAAATATAGAGTGGTCTAAAACATTTAAAAACAATAAGAAATGAACAAGTACATTCTAATCTTACTGATCCCACTGTTTATTCAATGCTCTGGTGCAGACAACAAAACCACTCTTTTCAATGTATATGATTATGGAGCAAAAGGGGATGGAATCACCAACGACCAAGAAGCCATTCAGAAGGCAATTGATGCTTGTAAAGGAACTGGTGGAACTGTTGTGTTTTCAGATGGGATCTTTTTAACAGGTCAACTATTGCTTGGAAGCGACATGACCTTAGAAGTAGATTCTTCTGCAATCCTATTGGGAATTCAATCAGATGAAGAGAGTGCCTATCCCCATCATATGATTGAAACGCAATTTCCTAACAGAATGTTAGAAGATTGCCAACGCAGGTTAATCTATGGCAATCATGTGCAAAATGTAACCATTACAGGAAAAGGAACCATTGATGGACAAGGAGATTATGAACCTTGGATGAATGTAAAAGAACTGGGAACAGAGAAAGACAGACCTTCAATCTTGGCATTTGTGGGTTCAAAAAATATTGTAGTATCAGAGATCACAATGATCGACCCAGCATGTTGGACACAAGTTTATATCGAATCCGATAGCATCATCATTCGGAATATAAAAGTGCATACGGGAAACTTAACGCCAAATCGTGATGGCATTGACATTGTCGATTGCCACAATGTGTTAATAGAAAATTGTGACATTAAGTCTGAAGACGATGGTATCTGCTTTAAGAGCGGAAGTGAATATGGGTGTAAAAATGTGATAGTCAGGAATTGCATTTTAGACAAACTAAATGTAAATGCAGGGAATTGTTTTAAACTTGGAACCGATGGTTTGGGGAGTTTCATGAATTTTAAAGTGTCGGGTTTAACACTGAAAAATGCACATCAAAATTCAGCAATAGCCATTGAGTCAATGGATGGAGCTGTAATTGACAACATCAATATTAGTGACTGTGAAATATCGAATTCGGGTCAAGCCATCTTTATACTTTTAGCGGATAGAAAGCGGACTGTTCCCGATAGAAAACCAAGAATAGGGAGCATCTCAAATATCCACTTCAAAAATATAAATGGTAAAGGGTTTACAAAACAATATCCATCAATCATTACAGGTATTAAAGGGCACAACATTCAGAATGTTATTTTTGAAAATGTAAATTTAGAGATGAAAGGTGGTATTAAAACAAACAACCAAACGGTGATGGAATACGATGGAAAGTACCCAGAAGGAAGTAAGTTTGGCAACACAAATGCCTATGGTTTCTTTATTAGACATACTGACCAAGTTGAATTTATTAACTGCAATATAACTTCTGAACTACCCGATGCACGTAAGTGGTTGGTACAACAAAATGTAAGCAAAGTAACTATCAACTAATAAGGGGGAGGGCAAAAGAAATACTAAATTAGAGGTAGATAGTTAGTTGCATAACCACCCCGTCTGATATTTCGTACCTCAATATCATCCACCCCTCATTTAAATAAAGAGGGGAGCTGATTTAAACAGCAGTATCTATTAAAGAAATTCGTTCATGATGCAAAATAACAGTGACTCTCCTGTAAAATTATTCTCATGCTCGTTTTTCATAACAATACTAAGTTGGGATAAAGCCTGATGGAAACGCAAAGAAGTGCCCTGGGATAAATCCCTAGGGCTAATTAATAATGTTATAAATAAACATCTTTTAATAAATAGGCAAGGCATTCATGCCGTGCAACATGCATAAAGTAAGTTGGTTTTAACCGAAATGTAAATTTCCTGAATTGGCAATTAATGAATTGCTTTAAGGTTTAAACAGGTTTATCTTCTTTTAAAAGAAACTATATGCCGCTTTAAAAATAATCTAAATACATGTACTTATCTACTGCCCTCTTTACTAATTAACAGAGATCTATGAACTGATGAGGATGCTGGATAAAATCAGACCAGCTTCCCGCTAAGTTCACGTGCAATCCAAGCACAAGCTTCAGCATCTGCCAACGCGTGGTGGTGATTTTGCAAATTATAACCGCAATGTTCAGCCACAGTTTTCAATTTATGATTGGGCAAATTTTTATAAACTCTACGTGCTGCCTTTAAAGTACAGAAGAATTTGTACTCAGGATAATCCATTCGATACATTCTAAATACAGATTGTAAGCATCCCCGATCAAAAGGCATGTTGTGCGCCACCAATGGCAATCCATCAATCAATGGCTCAATCTGTTTCCAAACATTGGGAAAGATGGCTGCATTCACAGTATCCATGGCTGTTATACCATGTACTTTTGTATTCCAATAAGAGTAATAATCTGGTTCTGGTTTTATCAAACTGTAAAATTGATCCACCAACTCCCCATCTTTCACGATTACAATTCCCACACTACAAATGCTGGTTCGTTGTTCATTGGCAGTTTCAAAGTCGATGGCGGCAAAGTCTCTCATTGAAAAGTATTTATTGCATTTCAAGCAAAAATAGAGAAAAACATCGAAAGATTGCCTCTACATTACGATGAGATAAAATTTCTATTGAACAACCACATTTGTCATCAACCTGATATCGGCGGAAGATGCCCCAATGGATAGATTCACTTTCCTTGGCTCAACTACAAAAGATTGACTTTCAACATCCCAATAAGCCAAATCCACTAACTTTATAGGGATCTCCACTCTTTTCTTCTCACCAGCTTTAAAAGTAGTACGTGCAAATCCTTTTAAACTCTTGGTAGGTCGTTCTACCTTAGAATCAGGAAATGATGCATAAATCTGTATGACCTCATCGCCTTCTAAAATTCCCTTATTTTCAACTTCCAAAGAAACAAGAATATGACCATCAACAACCTTGGCTTTTGCAGATGAGTATTTAAACTTGGAATAGCTCAATCCGAATCCAAAGGAATAAAGTGGCTCTTCTTTAAAGTAAAGATAAGTGTGCCCTTTGCGGATATCGTATTCCATCATGGATGGCAGCTGATTCACCGACTTTGGCCAGGTTTGGGTCAAGCGACCCCCTGGATTGTAATCTCCAAAGAGAACATCGGCCAATGCGGTGCCTGTCTCTTGTCCATTATGCGCCATGTGTAAAATAGCTGGCACATGTTCTTGTGACCAATTGATGGCATAAGGAAAACTGCTTTGCACCACCAAAATGGTATTGGGATTGGCTTCTACCACCCATTGCACCAATGATTCATCGTAAAGATGTAATGATTTTCGATCTATCCCCTCTTTTCCTTGGGCAGGATCGGGACTGTCCGCCCATTTATCAACAGTGATGGGATTATTTCCTAAAACCACAATTGCTACATCCGCCAATTGAGCGGCTTTTGCAGCAGCATTGTATGAGTTGTCCGTGGCATAAATAACATTTTCGGCCCCTACTTTATCAATAATCCCTTGCAAGGGTGTAATACGATACGGAGGAAGTCCACTATACCAATCCAGCAAAACAGTATCAGCCAACCAGCCAATTACTGCTACTTTCTTTATCTTTTCTTTATCCAATGGGAGTTGATTTTCATTTTTAAGTAAGACTATGGATTTTTGTGCTGCCAACAGTGCCACCTCTTGATGTTTCTCAGAATCCCACGGCATAATTTCTTCTTCTTTTCCAATAAGTGCATAAGGATTTGAAGAGGCTGGATCTAATTGTCCAAGTTTAATCATCACTCGATAAACACCTTTCAAAACATCATCAATATCATTTTCAGATAAATATCCATGATCCAATGCACCATAAACACCTTCTTTATAATCATCCAGAAATTGATTGACACCCGCTTTAACAATAGCTCCAGC
>Ga0079223_10002616_pt1 | contig 11176 bp, 10 predicted proteins | sample Stecom2011_FD_75072 | JGI IMG/M metagenome (GOLD analysis project Ga0079223, IMG submission 75072) | Agricultural soil microbial communities from Utah to study Nitrogen management - Steer compost 2011 | ecosystem: Environmental > Terrestrial > Soil > Agricultural land | place: USA: Utah...
GATCGAGGGCGGGCGATCCGCGTAAAAATGCGGGATCGCGCCGAATGCGGACGGCTCCGCCGCCATGCCATATTCGATCCACCAGCCGGGGATCCACACCGCATCGGGGAACCGCTCCGCCAACCCACGATTGATCGCCAGCCACTGGTCGAGGAAGAGGTAGTAATCTCGCGTGTCGATCCCGGCGTAGCCGGGCAGCCAGGGGCTATCCACAATCAGCGCGACCGGGACCTGATCCGGCTCTCCGCGCCGCGCCGCCAGCGCAAATCGCTCCCAGGAAGTGCTCATAGCAGCCTGCTTTCTCTAAGCGCCGGTGCCTGCCGCATAGTCGCGCAGCGCATCCCACATCGCAAGGATGTTGGCGGGCGGGGCATCGGCTTGAATATTATGCACCGCGTTGAACACGTAACCGCCGCCGGGCGCCAGCGCGTCGAGGTTGCGCCGCACGTCATCGCGCACCTGCTCCGGCGTGCCATGCGGCAGCACGTCTTGCGTATCGACTGCACCGCCCCAGAACGCGACATCCGCGCCGAAATCGCGCTTGAGCGCAGCGGGATCCATCCCCCGCGCGCGGACGTGAATCGGGTTCAGCACCTCGGCGCCGATCTCGATGTAGTCCGGGATCAGCGGGCGGATGTTGCCGCACGAGTGGAAAAACTGCTTGGTGTGCGGCGCAAGCTGCTTGATGCGCTCGAACAGCGTCCGCACGCGCGGCTTAAGCTGCTGGCGGAACATCGCGGGGGAGATGATCTGCGACTGCTGCGTGCCATAGTCGTCGGCGTAGGTCACCACGTCGACCACGTCGCCTAACGCAGGCAGCGCCATCTCCCAGAACGCGAGCTTGAGTTCCAACAGCTTGTCGAACAGCACCCCAGCCAGCCCTTCGTCGGTCGCCATCATGATCAGCAGTTCCTGCATTCCGACGATGCGCTGCGCCATCTCGAAGATGCCCGCGAACGCGTCCTTGATCACGACCGCATAGCCCTGCGCGCGGAAGGCGAGCGCCTGCTCGCGAAGCCCCGCGATCCGCCGGGGATCGCCCATATCCGGCCAGGCGTGGTTGCGGATGTCCGACGCGCTGATCTCCGGGCTTTCGAGCGGCACGCGCACGATACTGTAATACAGCCCTTCCGGGCGCGGGCGGTGATGCGTGATGCCCCATTCATCGTGGTAGCGCCAGTATTCGCCTGCTGGCTCCTCATGCACCTGCCAGTTGTGGCTGTTGAGCGGAAACAGCCCGCGCGTGTCAACATCCAGCCGCTGCAACAGGTCGTCTTCGGGCAGCGCAAGCTGCTGGATCGTGTCGCATAGCACCGGCTCGACCGGCGGCAGATCGAGCGCCGCCCGCAGCCCGCGCGCCGCGATGACGTGGATCCCGGTAACCTGCGTGCTACCCAGGTCGATCGGGATGCGATCTGGCTCATGGTGGTTGAGCGCCGCCAGCACGCGCTCGCGTGAGGTCATCGTTTCGTCTGTCATGATCGCAGAAAGTCCTCTCGGATGGGCGAAAACGTGTCCACCAGCCGCGCCCGCGCCGTTTTGAGCTGGATGGTGTGCGGCACGTCCGGCGGGACGGTGATCAGATCGCCCGTCTTCAGCGCGTGCGGCTCGTCACCGAGGAAGAATAGTAGCTCTCCGTCGGCGACGTACGTCACCTGCTGGTGCGGGTGGCTGTGTGGCGGATCCGGCGCGGCGTGCGGCCCGTCCTCAAAATCGATCACGACGACCATCACGTCGTCGGTGTGCGCCAGATAGCGCTGGCGACCGGGCGCGATAGGCTCAGGTGTGGTTTCGTTGCGGCGAACAACGCTCATAACTCGCGCTCCTTACAACTCGATCAGGTAAATCTGCACGCGCCTGCCCTTATCCGACGCGTAGAGGATACGGCTGCCGTCCCAACTCCAGGTCGGGTGACAGTGGCTGCTCTGCGTGTGCCACGACGTACCGTGCGCGCACAGCGTCTCCAGCCGCGCCTCATCCCCGCTGATGTCGATCAGGACGAGGTCATCCACGTCGTCTCCCACCAGGACAGAATTATCCGGGTTGGCGTGGTAGTGGTTGCAATAGAACGGCATGTCGATCTTGCGAACCAGCGTGCCGGTGCGGTCGATCAGCCCGACGAACGGGATCATCGCGTTCTGGTTGACCGGCACATCGGTCGCAATCGCCTGCGTGCGGTGCGAGGTGATTGTCCCGTCGTGGCCGGGGCCACGGTCGTCGAAAAAGACCAGCCCGTCTTGCGTCCAAAACTCGTGCCCGATCGTGTCATCCTCGCCTTGGCGGAAGCACGGGCGCGCCTGCCGCGAGATGAAATCGAGAAACCACATCCGCTGCTGGACGAGGTTCCACGGCCCCTCGTGGCAGAACATTCCCAGCGTTGGATCGTCCGGCGAGAACTGGAAATGCCCAAGCTGGTGCGTGTCCTGAAACACATCGTGCCAGCCGGAGCCATCCGTATAGGCGACCGTGATCCGCCCGTCCTTGATCATGTAAAACCGCTCTTTGAACCCGGCGTAGTTCGCACCCCGGTAGTGAACGTGCGCGTCCGTGACCTCGTTGCGGCAGAACGCGACATAGCGCCGGTTGGACGCGATCGAGGGTACGCTGCTGAGCTCAAACCCCGGCTGCCGCTCATAGAGCGTCTTTAGCTCGCCGCTTCGCGTGTCCAACAGGCGCACGCGCTCGTCGGCGGTGTGGTAGGCGATCAACGCGCTGTCCGGCGTTTTGGTAACGGTCCCGGCGCCGTGTAGCACATCATCCGACAGCCGCACCATCTCGCCGGTGTCGAGGTCCATGCGAAAGAGGCTGTATTTCGGGTCTTCGTGGGGCGCGCGGTCCTCACCAGAGTCGCGGTCGGAGAGGAAGATAATCCCGTTCCGGGCGCAGTCAAACGAATTTTCGGTGAAATACAGGTGGACATTGTTGCCGGTCATCGTCAGTTGGGTGATGGTCCGCCCGGTCTTCTCGTCTTTGAACGTGCGGCGCTCGCTCGGCCAGTGACTCATATTGCCCCTTCTTCAGTCGTTCCAATATAAAGACCCGCGCGGGTTGCGCGCGGATCGAATTCCGCGGCGGGCGGCGCCTGCCAGCGCGTGCGGTCGTCCTGGGCGGGCGCCATAGCGGTTTAGCTCACGCCAACGAGATCAAGCTCTTCCGCAAAGTGACACGCCACGCCATGGCCGTCAGCAGACTCGCGCCAGGGCGGCACCTGCTGCTTGCAGATGTCCTGCGCATAGCGGCAGCGCGGGTGGAAGTGGCAGCCCGGCGGCGGATTGGCTGGATTCGGCACGTCGCCGGTCAGGATGATGCGCTCGCGGCTGATGTCCGGGTTGGTGGACGGCACGGCGGAGAGCAGAGCTTCGGTGTACGGGTGTAGCGGGTTGCGATACAGCGTCTTCGAGGGCGCCAGCTCCACCACGCGGCCCAGGTACATCACCGCGACGCGATCGCTGATGTGCTGGACGACCGACAGGTCATGCGCGATGAACAGATATGTCAGCCCAAAGGAGCCTTGCAGGTCTTGCAGCAAGTTGACAACCTGCGCCTGAACCGACACGTCGAGCGCGGAGACTGGCTCGTCGCAAACGATCAGCTTGGGACGCAACGCCAGCGCGCGCGCGATCCCGATCCGCTGCCGCTGCCCGCCGCTAAACGCGTTCGGATAGCGGTTCATGTGCTCTGGCCGCAGCCCGACGCGCCGCAGCAGATCGCCTACCTCTGCCTTGAGTGCGCTACCCCGCAGCTTTGTGTGGATCACCAGTGGCTCCGCGACGATGTCGAGCACCGTCATGCGCGGGTTGAGCGATGAATAGGGGTCCTGAAAGATCATCTGGACTTCGTGGCGATAGGCGCGCAGCGCGCGCTGGCTCAGCCGGGCAAAGTCAATCGCCGCGCTGGCGGGTGCGTCCGCGTTCGGGTGATAGAGGATCGTGCCCTCTGTCGGCTCGTAGGCGCGTACGACGCAGCGCCCGAACGTCGTCTTGCCACATCCGCTCTCGCCGACCAGTCCCAGGGTCTCACCGCGACGAATGGTCACGCTCACGCCATCGACCGCGCGTACGTACCCGACCGTGCGCCGCAACATGCCGCGCTTGATCGGGAAGTACATCTTCAGATCCCGGATCGCAACAAGAGGTGTCCGGGTGGTGGTTTCCGTAGTAGCCATTCGCTCAGTCCCCGTAAAGAGTGCAGCGCACCCAGTGATCCGGCTCGACTTCGATCAGCGGCGCGCCCGTCCCCTCGGTACATGCCGGCGGTTTGTTCTTCACCGGGCAGCGTGGGTGAAATGCGCAGCCGTGCGGGATGTTGAACGGATCCGGGATCATCCCCGGAATCGGGTGCAGGCGGGTTTGCTGCTGGTCGCCCATCGTCGGGACCGACTGCATCAGGCCGACCGTGTACGGGTGCGCGGGACGCTTGAACAGCGTCTTGCGCACCGCGATCTCCACGATCTTACCCAGATACATCACCGCGATCCGGTCGGACATCTCGTTGATGATGCCGAGATTGTGCGTGATCATCACGATCGCGGAGTCGAACTCCTTTTGCAGCTTGCGCATCAGGTCCAGAATCTGCGCCTGAATCGTCACGTCCAGCGCGGTCGTCGGCTCGTCGGCGACCAGAAGCTGCGGATTGCAGCTCAACGCCATCGCGATCATCGCCCGCTGGCGCATCCCGCCCGAATACTGGTGCGGGTACGAGCGCATGAACTCGCGTGCGTTGCCGATGCGAACGGCGGTCAGCGCTTCGGCGGCGCGATCCTCTGCCTCCTCTTTGCTGATATTCTGATGCAGCGTGATCGCTTCGACGATCTGCTCGCCAATTGTGTGCATCGGCGAGAGCGAGGTCATCGGCTCCTGAAAGATCATCGCGATCTCGTTGCCGCGAATCGAGCGGATCAGGCCGCCTTCTGGATCGACCTTTGCCAGATCGTGTTCCTTCCCGTCACGCCGCCGGAACCAGATCTCGCCCGAGGTGATCTTGGCGATCCGCTTCGGTAGCAGGCGCATGATGCTGTGCGCGGTGACGCTCTTGCCACAGCCGCTCTCGCCCACCAGCCCCAGCGTCTCGCCATTGCGCACGGCGAGCGTTACGCCATCCACGCCGCTGACGACGCCATCAAGCGTGCGGAACTGCACCCGCAGGTCGTTGATTTCAAGCACGTTTCCAGGCTGCATGACACCCTCTAAATCGTGAACGGGTCGGCGGCGTCACGCAGGCCGTCGCCGAGGAAGCTGAACGCCAGGATGACGATGACGATCACGATCGCAGGGCTGAACACCCAGGGATACAGCGCCAGCGATTGCAGGTTTTGCGATTCCTGAAGCAGCACGCCCCAGCTTGTGATCGGCGGGCGCAAGCCCAAACCCAGGAAGCTCAGCGAGGTCTCGGCGATGATCATGGCCGGTAGCGAGAGCGTCGCTACGACGATGATCTGCCCCAGCGTCGCGGGGAAAAGGTGCTTAAAGATAATCCGCGCGTCACTCGCTCCGGCCAGCCGCGCCGCCATGATGTAATCGCTCTGGCGCAGGGCAAGCACCTGCCCGCGCAACTGCCGCGCCAGCCAGGTCCACCCGATCAGCGAGAGGATCACAGTCACTGCGAAATACGTCTTCGTCTGCGACCATCCAGGTGGAACGGCAGCGGACAGCGCCATCCACAACGGGATTGAGGGGAAGGCGCGCACGACCTCGATCATACGCTGGATTACCTCGTCGATCAGCCCGCCATAGAAGCCAGATGCGATTCCCAACACCGCGCCGAAGGCCAGACTCAGGACCACGCCAAACAAGCCAACGAACAGCGAGATCTGGCTGCCGAGCACGATCCGCGAGAACATATCGCGCCCCTGGCGGTCTGTGCCGAGCAGGCTGATCAGTCCCCCCTCCTCGGAGCCGAAGAGGTGAATGTCTGACTCGAACAGCCCGAACACATCGTACCGGTTCCCACGTACAAAGAAATCAATGTAGAGCTTCTCGTCGGTCTGGACGTGGACCTTCTCCAGCGTGCGCGGGTCGCGGCCCGACTCGACCTTGTACACAAAGGGTCGCAGGCTCCCCCCGTCGAAAAAGTGCACGCGCTGTGGCGGGAGATACGCCTGTTCCACAAACCGCGTTTCGAGCGCGTACGGCGCGACGAAATCGCCCGTGATGGCGACGAGGTAGTAGAGCAGCACGACGATCCCGCCGACGATCGCGGCTTTGTTGCGGCGAAAGCGGCGCCAGATCACTGACCACTGCGAGGCGGCGAACCGCGCTTCGGACGCGCTAAGCGCGCTGACCTTGGCCTCTAACGTATGCGGGTCTTGCACTTCGGCAAGGTCGTAATACAGGTCACGCAGAGCTTCGGACTTCTGCGCGATATTGCCTGCTTCCCCTTCGGTCAATGGATTGTCACGCGTCGATTCGATCATGTGTACACAATCCGTGGGTCTATCCAGCCGAGCACAAGGTCCGCGATCAGGTTCGCGACCAGTAGCATCGCGGACATCACCATCAACAGGGTGCCCGCAACGTACATATCCTGGCTGCGCAACGCGCTAAGAAAGGTCGGTCCGGTAGTCGGGATCGACATGACAACGCCGATCAGGATCGAGGACGAGATAATTTTGGGCACTTCCATCGCCATCACGCTGATCACCGGGTTGATCGCCGCGCGCACCGCGTAGCGGTTGATCACGGTGCGTTCCTTCAAGCCTTTGGCGCGCGCCGTCGTGATGTACTGCTCTGTCATAGACTCAAGCATGCCGTTGCGCATGATGCGCATGAGCTGCGCGGTGCTCGCCAGCCCGAGGATGATCGCGGGCGGCCAGAGGTGCAAGAAGTAGTCCCAGGCTTTCGCCGCGCTCCACGGCTGGTTGAGGAACTCTTTCGACTGATCGCCTAAGACGTCCAGCCCCAGCACAATCGCGCCGATATATACCCAGATCAGCGCCAGCAAAAAGCCAGGGATCGACAGCCCCAAGAACGCGAGCGCCGAGAGGATCGTGTCACCGATCGAGTACTGGTGCGTAGCGGAGTAGATCCCGATCGGGATCGCCAGCACAAACATCACGAGCAGCGAGCAGAATCCCAGCAGGATCGTGTAACCGATGCGCTCGTCGATCAAGTCCCAAACCGAGGAATTCCACTCGAATGAGTACCCGAAATCGCCCCGAGGAAAGCCCGACATCCATTTGACGTACTGCACCAGCATCGGCTCGTCGAGGCCATACTGCTTGCGCAGCAGCTCGGCCTGCTCGTTCGTCATGCCGCCGCCGCTTGCCCCTTGCACCGCTTGCATGGTGTTGAGGAAGTCACCCGGAGGAAGCTGGATAATCACGAACGAGATGAACGAGATCACCAGCAGCATCGGAATCATCATCACGACGCGGCGCAGGATGTAATTCAGCATAGGATGGTCTCCGGCATCTTACGGCGAAGACCGGGCGCCACATGGCGCAGCGCCCGGTCAGACTCGCTCATTTTTACTCGCCGCCGTCCGCGAAATAGAAGTGCGCGGGATCCAGCGTGCCGGGGGTCATGATGATCCAGTCAGCGGTGTGTTCTTCGCCGACATTCATGAAGTTGTCTTTAACGACCACGGGGTTCGGAACCAGCCCCACCGTGCCCATTGCCCACAGACCTTCGGTCGACAGCTTGACGATCTCTTTACCGATCTCAACCTGACGCTCAGGATCGTTGGTGATCTTGTACTCGTCGTAGAGGTCCATCGCGGCCTTCAGGTGAGCCGGGGGTTCTTCACCCAGCTCGCCACCGGACTTGTACCAGACACCATAGGCCGGACCCATCCACGAGCGCTCGTCAAACGGGAACTGGTAGATCGGGTCAACCATCGGGACCAGGCCACGGTCGGTTGCCCAGGTCGCAACCATGATTTCATTTGCGCCAGCGCGATCCCAGAAGATTTCACGCGTTTCCTGGACCAGCTCGGTCTTCACGCCGATCGCGTTCCACCACTCAGTCACCAGCTCGTAGGTATCCATCTCGCCCGCGAGCAGGCCGGTGCTCTCCATCACGATCAACAGCTCAGAGCCGTCGGGGAACGTGCGGAAGCCGTCGCTGCCCCTGGTCAGGCCCAGCTCGTCGAGCAGGGCTTCAGCTGCCGCAGTATCGTACTCGGCATTGAGTGCCTCAAGCTCGGGCTGATAGTACGGCGAAGCGGGGACGACGGTCTCGGTGCGCGCCGCGCCCTGACCGAGGAAAACGATCTCGTTGACCGCATCGCGGTCAATCGCCAGCGAGAGCGCGCGGCGGAAGTCGAAGTTCTGGAACAACTCGCGATACTTCGCATCGGGGTAGCTCTGGTTGATGAATAGCGTTGCGTTGGACGCGGTCGCCTGCGGCCAGAGCAGCATATGATAGTCGTTCGATTCCGAGTTATCGATGTAGACCGGGTACTGTGCAAGGTCGATCGAGCGCGCCTGCATATCCAGCTCGCCCGCGATGCCCATCGCGTTCACGCCCGCCACATCTTCGACCAGGTGGAAGTACACGTAGTCGATGTACGGAAGCTGTTTGCCTTCGACGTCAACCGCCCAGTAGTACGGGTTGCGCTCGGCGATCATCAGCGTCGCGCCGGGATCGTACTGGGTGATCTTCCAGGCTGTCATCACGGGGCGCTCGACGTTGTAGTCGAAGACCTTTTCCTGGAACAGGTCGTAGGTAGCTTCCTCGTTGTAGGCCGGGTGATACTGCTCAAGGTAGTGCTTGGGCGCGTAGAAGCCAAAGCGCTCGAAGCCCAGCGGCCACTGGTTGCCATGGAACGCCAGGCCGACTGTCTCCGCCAAACCGTTTGGCTGCGAGAAGCGGAGCGTGAGCGTGCTGTCATCGACTTTGACCAGTTCTTCGAGCGTCTGCCACTCGGTGTGAACTGCGGCGGTGATGTTCTCGTCGTTCTCAATGGCTTCCCACCAGAAGAGCACATCATCGACTGTGAACGGCACGCCGTCCGACCACTTCAGGCCGGCGCGGAAGTAGAGCGTCAGCTCCGTACCGTCTTCATTCCACTCCCAGCGCTCGGCCAGGCCCGGCTGCACCGGATCGGCAGGGTCGCGCGGCCAGCGCAACACGGGGTCGTAGATAATGCGGCCAAAAGCGTGGAAGTCGTTGACGCCACGCCAGGCGCGGTTCCAGATGCCGCCATAGACGCCAACGCTGTCAACCGGATCGACGACACGCGGATTGTCGGGAAGACGTTCCTCGACTGGCGGCAGCTCGCCCGCGGCGACCTTCTCCGCCAGCATCGGGGCCTCGCCCCACCCATCGCCATCCTGCGCGCTGACACGCGGCAGGCTTGGGAAAACAAACGCGGCGACGAGGACGAGGGTGATAAGGGTAAGCGATACACGTTTTGCCATCTTGCGCTCCTAAATAACCGTAAATGTCTAGCGAAGGAAGGACACAAGCAGGTGAACCTCTACACAGCCTCCTTTCAGGGTGCGCTTGGGGATGTGGGCCGGAAGAACCGGACGCAACAATGAACTCTGTCTCTCCGCCAGCAGGGCGGTGCGCCGGGTGAAATACGGTGTAAGAGTTGTCACAGAGCAAATGCGATCTATAATACAAATGCGCGTGAGAGTTAGCGTTAACCCGGCGACTAGCTCTCGAAACACAAATATACCGTTACATCAGAGAGTTAGCGTTAACCCTTGCAGTCAGTGTACGCTCATTTTGTGGGAGTGTCAACAAAATCCCCTTATGGTCGCCAAGCGAAAACGCGTGACGCTTCAAGATGTCGCACGCGAGGCCGGTGTCTCGGCGATGACGGTTTCGCGCGTGATCAATCACACCGGGCGCATCAGCCCTGCCACCCGTCAGCACGTCTTCGAAGTCATCGAAGCGCTTGGCTATCGGCCTAGCCGCGCCGCGCGCACACTCGTCACCACCAAGACGTGGACGATCGGCGTTGTCGTGCCGGATATAACAAACCCGTACTTTGCTGAAATCGTACACGGCATCGAAGACACGGCTTGGGAAGCAGGTTACAGCGTTCTGCTAGCGAACACAAACGAAAGCCCGGCCCGCGAAGGCGCGCTGCTCGGCCAGATCGACGAGTCAGCGGTCGACGGGCTGATCCCGGTCAGCTCGCGGCTTTCCGATGAGGAACTGCTGCCTCTGCTGGAGCAGCATCGCGCGGTCGTGACCATCAACCGCACCTTTCCGGCGCTGGCAAGCTGCGTCCGCCCGCGTCACGGCTACGGCTTCCGCGCGCACCAGGCGGCGCTATACCTGTCACGCGCCGGACACACCCGCATCGGCTACATCAGCCTGATCCGCAGCCTGATCAATCTGCCAATCGAAGCGTTGATCGCGCATTTGGCCGAGGATGGGATCATCATTCAGCGCGAGTGGTGCGCGACCTGCCTGCCTACCTGGGGAGCCGGATACGAAACCGGGCGCCGCTTGCTAACCGAACAGCCCGAACTCACCGCGATCGTCGCCGGAAACGATCTGGTCGCGCTCGGCGTGATGCGCGCAGCGATTGAAACCGGGCGCCGCATCCCGGACGATCTCGCGTTGATCGGCGGCGACGACATCTTACTGGCGAGTCAGGTCACGCCCGCGCTGACGACGTTCAGCGTGCCCAAGTACGAGATCGGCGTCAACGCCGCTCAACTGCTGTTCAAACGCATGGATGGCGACCTGACTTACCGTGAATTTCTGTTCGACGAAGTGTTCATCGAGCGCGGCAGCGCCCCATAGTGGGCGCAAACGTTGCAGGCATGCGCTTTTGAGAGAGGATGGTCTTGATGGCGACAAAAGTGGTTACGTTTGGCGAGATCATGCTGCGCCTGTCGCCGCCCGGCATGTTGCGGTTCGGGCAGGCGCGTTCATTTGACGCGATCTATGGCGGCGGGGAGTCGAACGTCGCCGTGTCGCTGGCGAACTATGGGGTGCCGGTGGACTTTGTGACACGGCTTCCGGCGAACGACCTCAGCGACGCGTGCATCCAGTTTCTGCGCCAGTATGGCGTCGGCGTGAGCCAGATCGTGCGCGGCGGCGAGCGGCTGGGCATCTACTTTCTAGAAATGGGCGCGGTGCAACGCGGGAGCAAGGTCGTCTATGACCGCGCGCACTCGTCGATGGCAACCATCGAGGCGGGCATGATCGACTGGCGCGCCGTCTTTGCAGACGCCGACTGGTTCCACTGGACCGGTATCACGCCTGCGATTTCC
>Ga0079223_10002618_pt1 | contig 11175 bp, 9 predicted proteins | sample Stecom2011_FD_75072 | JGI IMG/M metagenome (GOLD analysis project Ga0079223, IMG submission 75072) | Agricultural soil microbial communities from Utah to study Nitrogen management - Steer compost 2011 | ecosystem: Environmental > Terrestrial > Soil > Agricultural land | place: USA: Utah...
CAGGCATTTGCCGATCTGATGCATGAGGACCCCGCGTTCGCCGAGCAGTTCAGGCAGCACAACCAGAAACCGTTGTGGGCGCTGGCTGCGGGCGAGAACAGCCTGTGGACCAACAAGCCGGTGCGTACGTTCAGCGACCTCAAGGGGATGCGCATCCGTTCGATTCTGGGCGTGGCCGAGGCGCTCAAGGCCGCAGGCGTAACGCCGGTGAGCATTCCCTGGGTTGAAGCGTTGGAACTCATGCAGCGCGGTGGCGTGGAAGGCGTGAGCACCACACCATTCGCACAGGCTGCGGCGGCGGGCACGCTCGATATGGCCAAGTACGCCTCTAATGGCGGGCGTATGGGCAACTACACCGCCGTGATCTGGACGATGAACCTGCAATCGTACGAGCGACTGTCGCCCGAAGAGCGTGCGATCATCGACGACGTCGCCAAGGACGTGATCCCTGAATACTTCTCGCGCTACGAAGCGGAAATCGATCGCAACGTCGAGCTGCTGGAAAAATCGGACGTCGAATATATCCACATGGATGACGCAGAAGTTGCGAAGGTGAAGGAGATCGCCGGGCCGGTCGTGTACGAAAGCTGGGCGAAGCTTGTCAGCAGCCGTACGAAGGTCGACCCCAAGGCGTTCTACGACAACTACGTCGAGCGCGTACGCAAGTACGAGGCGCAGTTCCCCTACGTCACCGGCTTCGACCGTTACCGCCAGCGCAATCCCCGCTAAGGCGCGGCAGGAGTCAATCGTGAACAGGATTCTTTCTGGCATCCAGAAGGTGAACCTGGCGTTGGGGACGTTCAGCGGGCTGCTGGTCATGGGCCTGGTCATTGCAGTCGTCCCCGACGTGATGTCTCGCAGCCTTTTCGGCCTGTCGATACTCGGCGCTTCGGAAGCCAGCGTGCTGATTCTGGTGATCACCGTGTTCTTCGGCCTGGCAGGTGCGCAGGTACGCCGGGAGCATTTTCGGGTGGTGGTGCTCGAGACGCAGCTTTCGGGCGGGTGGCTGCGCGCGGTGACCCTTGTGCGGATGGTGATTTGCGTGCTCGCAGCCGCCGCACTCTCGTGGTATTCGATACGTGGTGCCTATACATCGACCCTGCGACAGGAAATGTCGTATGCAGTCATCGCGTTCCCTTTGTGGCCCGCGCGAATCGTCATCGCGACGGGTTTCGTCATGCTGACATTGCAGTACATCGTCGATCTCATCCTCGAGCTTCGTGGCGGCTCTTCCCACACTGTTGAAACGATTCCCGGTGAGGGGCTGGCATGACGCAGATCGAAATCGGATACTTCATGATTGCCGGCTTGCTCGGGCTGCTGGCGCTGGGTGTACCCATTGCCCTCAGCCTGATTCTGGCCGGGGGCGTAGGACTCATCGCCATTCGTGGCGAAATGGCGGCGTCGTTCATCCTTGAGTCGTTTGCCTTCACCAGTGCAGGCAGCCTCGCGCTGATCGTGGTTCCCCTGTTTGTATTCATGGGGCAGCTGGCGCTGTCGGCGGGCATGTCAGACAAGGCGTATCGGGCGGCCAAGGCATGGTTCGGGCACCTGCCCGGCGGCCTGCCCATCGCGACCATTTTTGCCTGTGCCGGATTTTCGACCGTGTGCGGCTCGAGCGTGGCCACAGCGGCCATTGTTTCGAAAGCCACCATTCCGGAAATGCTGCGCGCGGGATTCAGCCAGCGGCTGGCGGGCGGCTGCGTGGCGGTGGCGGGCACGCTCGGGGTGCTGATTCCTCCGTCGGGCATTCTCATCATTTATTCGATCGCCACGCACGTGTCGATTGCCGATCTGTTCATTGGCGCACTGCTTCCCGGTGCGTTGACAGCGGTGGTTTACGCAACCGGCACGTACTTGATGGTGCGTGGCAACAAGGAGCTCGTGCAGCGCACGGTGCTGCCGCGCATGGCCTGGGGGGAACGGGTCAAGGCGACGTTGCAGGCCTGGGAAGTCGGTTTCCTGTTCGTAGTGGTGATCGGCAGCATCTATCTGGGCTGGGCCACGGCCACCGAGGCGGCAGGAATCGGTGCCCTGATCGCACTGATCTTTGCGCTGGTACGCAAGAACCGGCCCAAGGGTTCGATTCAGAAAGGTTTGCTGGAGGCGGGATCATCCACGGCAACCATCTTTTTCCTGATCATCGGTTCGGCCCTGTTCAGTGTCGCGCTGTCCACCACGCAGTTGCCGACCGTCATTGCGGCATACGTCACTTCATTTGACCTGCATCCGACGGTCCTGCTGCTGTTGCTGCTTATTCCGTACCTCGTCATGGGCAGCTTCATCGACGGCATCTCGATGATTTTCCTCACGATGCCGGTTGTCTTCCCGATCATCACCGAGGCGGGCATCAATCCGGTGGTGTTCGGCATCGTGGTGACCAAGATGGTGGAAATCGGCGCGGTGACACCCCCTGTGGGTCTGAATGTGTTCGTGGTCAAGGGGGCGGTTCCGGAACTGCAGTTGGGCGAAGTCTTTCGCGGTGTCGTGCCGTATCTGTTGATGGATCTGCTTGTGGTGGTCGCCATCATTCTGGTGCCCGGCCTCGTTACGTTGCCAATCGGAGGGTAGAGGAGTATGGAGAAGAAGTTGCAAGGTGCTGTCGGTGCGACGGCAATGGAAAGCGTTGATCGGGCACTGCAGGCCATCGATGCCTGGAATCCCAAAATTAACGCCATGCTCTGCGTCACGGAAGACATGGCGCGGCAACAGGCCACGCGACTCGACGAGCTGGCCAGTCAGGGGTCATCGGCCCGGCTGCTGCATGGCATGACCATCAACCTGAAGGACTGCATCGATCTGGCTGGCGTGCCCACCACGGCCGCAACGTCCTTCCTGCGCGACAACGTCGCCTCGGAGGACGCCTTCATCACCAGCCGGCTCAAGCAGCACGGTGCGATCATCATGGGCAAGTCGAACCTGCACGAATGGGTGTTCGGCCCGACCACGCAGAGCAAGCACTTCGGCCCCTGCAAGAACCCCTGGAACACCACGCGGGTGCCGGGCGGCTCAAGCGGCGGCTCCGGCGCATCGGTGGCCACCGACATGTGCGTCGTGTCGATCGGCAGCGACACGGGTGGCTCGATTCGCATTCCAGCCGCCTTTTGCGGTGTGGCCGGCCTGCGGCCCACGGTCGGACGCATTTCGAACCGTGGCGGCGTTCCGGTCAGTGCTCCGTATGACACGTTTGGCCCGCTGGCGCGGCACGTGTCGGACATTGCGCGCGTGTTCAGCGTCATCGCCGGTCATGATCCGCTCGATCCGATTTCGGTCGACACGCCCGTGCCCAATGTCATGGCCACCCTCAACGATTCCGTGCGTGGCATGCGCATCGGCATCATGCGCCGCTGGTTCTTCGACGACATTCATCCGGCGGTCAGCACGGCCCTGGACAACGCCATTCAGGTCTTCCGTGATCTGGGCGTGGAGTTTGTCGAGCTGGACCTGGGTGATGTAGAGAAATCGCAGTCGTTGCTCGCATTCAGCGTGATGGTGGCCGATGCCTACGAGGTGCATCGCGAGCGCATTGCCGCGCAGCCTGAGGGCTATGGTGAAGATGTGCTGATGCGCCTCAAGCTGGGTGCTTCGGTAACCGGCGCCGACTACGCGGCGGCCCTGCGCTGGAAGGAAGGCCTGCATCACCGGCTGCGCGGCGTGTTTCAGGACGTCGACGCCATCATCAGCCCGACCTGCCCGTTCCCGGCACCGGGGGTCGACTATCCCGATTTCCTCGAGATCATCCGCCAAATCGCGCGCTACACCTATATCTGGGCATTCGCCCAGGTGCCCTCGCTGGCCGTACCGTGCGGATTCAGTGACGACGGTCTGCCGGTATCGATGCAACTGGCCTCGCGCTGGTTCGACGAGCCGGCGATCCTCCGTCTGGGTCACGCGTTCCAGACCGTGACCGATTTCCACCTGCGTCGGCCCGCCTGATCGTGTGCCTCATGCCTGCGGTATCCGCGGGCATGCGGTTTGCGTCCTCCCCGGCTTTGCGTGGGTGCTTTTGATGCCTGGCCGGGGAGGTCTTCATGCAAGATTGGTGGCGCGACACCGCGATTCTTTCCATTCCCATCTGGAACTGGATGCTGATGCTGGCGGCAACCAGCGTCATGCTTGCAGCACTGCTGTGGGCGCGAGGTCTGCTGCGGCGCCGCCTCGACCGACGGGCGTCCGACGCTCATGCGTCGCCGGCGTTTCTGTTCCTGCAGGTGGTTGCCAGCACGAACGTGCTGGCCCTGTTCGCGCTTTCCGTACTTGTATGCGTCAAGCTGCTGGAGCTGCCGGCAGGGTGGAGTATTGCGGTGGCACGGCTATGGTTCATTGCAGCCGTCATACAGGTGGCCGCCTGGCTCAATACGGCCACCGGGTTTATGTTGCAGCGGTATCGAGACAGGCACCCCACGACGAATCTTGTCACGCTCACGCTTATCGGCTATGCGTTGCGCACGGTGCTGTGGACAGTGGCGGGCCTGGCTATTCTGGACAACCTGGGCGTCAACATCACGGCGTTCGTGGCGAGCCTGGGTATCGGAGGCATCGCTGTTGCACTGGCCGCGCAGGTGGTGCTGGGCGATCTGTTCGCGTCGGCCGCCATCGGTCTGGACAAGCCTTTTGAGGTCGGCGACTTCGTGGTGGTGGGCAACGTGGCGGGCACCATTGAATACGTGGGGCTCAAAACGACGCGCATCCGCAGCCTTGGTGGCGAGCAGGTGGTGTGTTCCAACACGGAACTGCTCAAGCAGACGATTCAGAATTACAAACGCATGGCGCTGCGCCGCGTGGCCTTTCGCTTCGTGGTGGCGTATGGCGCCACCGAGCAGCAGGTCGAGTCGATCACCCAGGCGGTTCGGGCTCACATCGAAAGCCTGGAACTGGCCAGGTTCGATCGTGCGCACCTGTTGCAGTTTGTTGAGCGCGGCCTGGAGTTCGAAGTGGTGTATTACGTTCTGAGCGCCGACTACAACGTTTATATGGACATGCAGCAGGGCATCAATCTTGCGATCATGCGCGCGGTGCACGGGCAGGCCCTGGAGTTCGGGCGGGGCGAGATGCGCGTGCATCGTGCCGGTAGGATTGATCCCGTGGCCGACGTGAGTGCCGGGGAGGTTCTGAACAATCCGCGCGACGGGTCTCAGAGCGTCTCGGGTTCATGATCGGTGTTCAGGCGTGTTTTCAGAACCCTGTTCCAGGTTCTGCAGTATTGGGCATTCGGGCCGTTCGTCGCCTGCACAACAGTCGACCAGAGTCTTGAGCGTATCGGCCATCTGTCGCAGGGTTTCCATACGCCGGTGCAGTTCGGCGATATGCTGTTCGGCCAGCCGCTTCACGTCGGCGCTGCGCCGCGAGGTGTCGTGCCACAGGTTCAGCAGATCGCGAATCTCGTTCACCGCAAAACCCAGGTCGCGTGCCCGGCGAATGAAACGCAGCCGGTGCAGATCGGCCTGCGTGTAATGGCGATACCCCGCATCGTTGCGGGCGGCGGGTGGAATCAGTCCGATCTGTTCGTAGTAGCGGATCATTTTCGCCGAAACGTTCGACGCCTTGGCCGCCTCACCGATGTTCATGCGCGTTTCCTTCCAGTGCGTGTCAGGCCGCTGGGCCGGTTGGCTGAAAGCGGCGCAGCCGCAGCGCGTTGGCCAGCACGAATACGCTGGACATCGCCATGGCTGCGGCGGCGAAGATCGGCGACAGCAAAATGCCCCAGGCCGGGTACAGCACGCCTGCCGCGACGGGAATCAGGGCCGTGTTGTAGGCAAACGCCCAGAACATATTCTGCCGGATGTTGCCCAGCGTGGCCTGCGACAGGGCAATGGCGGTGGGAATGCCCAACAGGCTGCCCGACATGAGCACCACGTCGGCGGATTCCATGGCCACGTCGGTGCCGGTGCCGATCGCCACGCCAATGTCGGCCTGTGCAAGTGCCGGGGCGTCGTTGATGCCGTCACCCACGAAGGCCACGGTGCCGTGCTCGGCCTGCAACCGGCGCACTGCATCGACCTTGCCCTGCGGCAGCACCTCGGCCTCGACCTCGTCGATACCCAGGCGCCCGGCGATGGCCTGCGCCGTGCGCGCGTTGTCGCCGGTGATCATGGCCACTTTCAGCCCCAGTTCATGCAGCGCGGCAATTGCAGGGGGCGTGCTTGCCTTGATGGGGTCGGAGACGGCAATGATGCCGGCGAGCTGCCCGTCGATGGCCGCGTAGAGGGGCGACTTGCCTTCGTCGCCCAGCCGTTGTGCCGTGTCGGCGAAAAGCTCGACCGGCAGACCCAGCTCGCGCATGTAGCGGTCGGCGCCCACGTGCACGGGCACGCCGCCAACGACTGCGCGCACGCCCATGCCGGTCACGGACTCGAACTGTGCCAGTTCCGGCAGATCGAGGCCGGCTTCCTGCGCGGCACTCACGATGGCGCGGGCGATGGGGTGCTCGGAACGTGCCTCGACGGCGGCGACATGAGCGAGCACTGTATTACGCTCGAAACCGTCTGCCACCTCCAGGTCGGTGAGTACCGGTCGGCCTTCGGTCAGCGTGCCTGTCTTGTCGACGGCCACCACGCGCGCGTCTTTCAGGGTCTGTAACGCTTCGCCCTTGCGAAACAGAACGCCCAGCTCGGCGGCACGGCCCGTTCCCACCATGATGGAGGTGGGGGTGGCGAGCCCCATGGCGTAGGGGCAGGCAATGATGAGGACCGCCACGGCGTTCACCAATGCATAGGTGAGGGCGGGCGCGGGGCCGAACACGAGCCAGACCACGAAGGTGATCAGGGCGGCCAGCATCACGGCCGGTACGAACCATAGGGTGACCTTGTCGACCAGAGCCTGAACCGGCAGTTTGGCGCCTTGCGCCTGTTCGACCAGCCGGATGATCTGCGCGAGTACGGTGTGGCTGCCGACTGCCGTGGCGCGCAGTGTCAGCGCGCCGTTCTGGTTCACCGTACCGCCCACCACGGTGGTGCCTTGCGTTTTTTCGACCGGGACCGGCTCGCCCGTGATCATGGATTCATCGACGAAGCTGCGCCCCTGCATGACTTCGGCGTCGACGGGTATGCGTTCGCCCGGGCGCACTTCCAGAATGTCGCCCACGCCGACTTCGTGAATCGGGATGTCGATCAGCTGCCCGTTGCGCATCACGTGCGCCACCTTGGGTTGCAGGCCCACCAGCCGTCGTATCGCCTCGGACGTGCGGCCCTTGGCGCGGGCTTCAAGGAAACGGCCGAGCAGGATGAGGGCCACGATTACGGCGGCCGCTTCGTAATAGACGTTGATCGTGCCGGCCGGCAGCACGCCCGGCAGGAAGGTGGCCACCACGGAATACCCGAATGCCGCAGCCGTACCCACGGCCACGAGCGAATTCATGTCGGGCGCACCCCGCAGCAGCGCGGGCAGCCCATGTTGGTAAAAGCGGCGACCCGGCCAGGCCAGTACCAGAAGCGTGAGCACGAACTGCAGGTACCAGCTGTTTCGCATGCCCAGCGTGGCGTCGATCCAGGCATGCATGCCCGGCACCATGTGCGTGCCCATTTCCAGGATGAAGACCGGCAGCGCCAGTGCTGTGGCGATCAGCAGGTCGCGGCGCAGTGCGTCGCGTTCGGCGTCTTTCTTCTGGGCCGCCTCGTCGGCATGTGCGGCGGCGCGGTCGAGCTCACGGGCATCGAAGCCGGTTTTCTCGACGGCGGCGATGAGTGTCGACGCGTCGGCCACGCCATGCACGACGGCGCGTTCGGTGGCGAGGTTGACCGTGGCGCTCTGCACTCCCGGCACGCCCCGCAGCGCCTTTTCGACCCGGCCCACACAGCTTGCGCAGGTCATGCCCTCGATCTCGAGTTCGATGGCGGCGGGTGGCACATCGAAGCCTGCGTTTTCGACGGCCCTGACCAGCGCCATGCGGTCGACTGCTGCGTCGGGTCGGATCACGGCCTGCTCGGTGGCCAGGTTGACCGACACCGAAGCGACGCCCGGTACCTTGGAGAGTGCCTTCTCGACGCGGCCCACGCAGCTCGCGCACGTCATGCCTTCGACGGGCAGGGTGATGCGGGGGATGTGATCTGCGGTGGTGGGTTGCGGCGTGTTCATTGCTGAGGATTCGATCAAGGACTGCGACATGATGACAGCATAAACCTTCCCATCGTTGGAAGGTCAAACACTGTCCTGAACGACTGTCATTTACGCGATTGTGTTCGGGAAACCACTTCGGTATATTTTCGCCGCATGACCGATTCAAGCCCGCTGACCACCTGTGGCGACCAGTGGATTCAGCTTCCTCAGGGGCGCATTTTCGCCCGTCGCTGGTGTGCATCAGAATCTGCTCAGGGCAGCCCCATCGTGCTGTTGCACGACTCGCTGGGGTGCGTCGAACTGTGGCGCGAGTTTCCCCGGGCGCTCAGCCAGGCCACCGGTCGCGACGTCGTCGCCTACGACCGGCTGGGTTTCGGGCGCTCCGATCCGCGCACCGGGCGCCCCTCGCTGCACTTCATCCAGGAAGAGGCGCACCACGTTTTTCCCGCGCTGTGCGAACGGCTCGGCATCGATCGCTTCGTGGTGCTTGGCCATAGCGTGGGCGGCGGCATGGCGGTGCATTGCGCCGCGCACCTGCCTGAACGCTGTGAGGCCGTCGTCACGCTGGCAGCCCAGGCGTTTCTTGAAGACCGCACGGCCCATGGCGTGCGTGAGGCGGGCGAGCAGTTTTCCGCCCCGCAACAGATGGAGCGCCTGGCGCGCTACCACGGCGACAAGGCACCCTGGGTGCTCGATGCCTGGACGGGCTGCTGGCTGCACCCGGACTTTGCGCAGTGGTCGCTGCTCGATGTGTTGCCGCGCGTACGCTGCCCCGTACTGGCGATTCATGGCGCCAACGATGAATATGGTTCGCGCCGTCATCCCGAACTCATCGGCGAGTACGCGGGCGCGGGCGCCCGTGTCGAGATCCTACCCGAAGTGGGCCATCTGCCCCATCGCGAGGCCCCCGACGCCGTGCTGGCGCGGGTGACGGAACTATTGAGATCCTGACGCGGGTTGCGCAGCAGCTGCACGCATGCTGCCGGGCATCGGTTAAGATCATCTGCTGAAAAACCAAGAATTCAGGAGATAAACCATGAGTTTGCGTCGTTTGCTGCGGCCGCTGCTGGCCGCAACGCTGCTGTGCACCGGGGTGGCTGTTCAGGCGCAGGTCAGCATGATGTTGCCGGCGAATCCCGGAGGAGGCTGGGATTCCACGGGCCGGCAGTCCATGCAGGCCATGAACGAGGCGGGCATCTATACCGGTACGGTCAGTTTCACCAACCGGGGAGGGGCCGGCGGCACCATCGGTCTGGCCGAGTTTCAGCGTCAGGCAGGCAAGCCCGATGCGCTGGCGGTGTTCGGTGCCATTACGGTGGGCTCGATCTCGATGAACAAATCGCCCATCGACCTTTCCAAATTCAAGCCCGTTGCGCGGCTCACGGCCGAGCACATCGTGCTGGCGGTGAAAGCCGATTCTCCCTACAAAAATCTGGCCGACTTCGTCGAGGCCCTCAAGGCCAACCCGGGCGGCATGCCGGTGGGCGGCGGCTCGGCCGGGGGGGTCGACCATATCGCCCTGGCGCTGCTTGCGCAGCAGGGCGGGGTTCCGGTCAGCAAGCTGAACTATATTCCGCAGGCGGGCGGCGCCGACACCGTCACGGGCATTGTGAATGGCACCCTGAAGGGCGGCCTGTCGGGCATCTCCGAGTTCCAGCAGTTTGCCGAAAGCGGCCGCATCCGTATCCTGGCCGTAACGTCGGCTGAACGCATGAAGGGTGCCCCCGAGATTCCCACCTTCAAGGAAGCGGGTTTTGACGTCGAAATTGCCAACTGGCGGGGCGTGCTCGGTTCGATCGACATGCCGGAAGACAACCACCGCGAATGGGTCGAGCGTTTCACCAAGCTCAGCGAGAGCAAGGAATGGCACGCCGTAATGGAGCGCTTGGGCTGGGAGCCGTATTTCCTGCCCGGTGAGGCCTTCGGCGAGTTCATCAAGGCCGAAAGCGAGCGCATCAACGGCATCCTCGTGGATGCCGGTCTGGTGAAGTAAGCCTTGCGCAGCCCGTCGATGAAATCGGTACCGGCCCAGCCGTGGTGGCTGGGCCTGGCGGTGATCCTGCTGGGGGCGGTGTGTCTGTATGCCGCGTCGCAGCTCAGCCTCACGGCGCAGTACGCCGCCATCGGGCCGGGGCTGTTCGTTGCCCTGGTGGGCGCCGGTCTGGTGGCGCTGGGCGTGGCGCTGCTCGTTCAAATGGCGCGCGGCACCGCGTTCGATGACGAAGAGCGGGCGGCGGATCCGGGCATGGACAAGCAGGCGTTTTTCACGGTGCTGCTTGCCAGCCTCATGCCGGCGCTTGCCATGAAAACGCTGGGTCTGCCGCTCACTGCGAGCGTGTCGTTCATGCTGGTGGCACGCGCCCTGGGTTCGCGTCGTATTTCGAGCGATCTGCTTGCGGGCTTCGTGCTGGGCAGCGCCTGCTGGTATCTGTTCAGCAAGCTGGGCCTGCAATTGGGCGGCTTCCTGCCGCTGGCGGGGGCGTGATGGAAACCTTCTCGCTGTTGCTCGAGGGCTTCGGGGTTGCGCTGCAGCCCATCAACCTCATGTGGGCCTTTATCGGTTCGATGCTGGGCACCGCCATCGGCATACTGCCGGGCATCGGTCCGGCGCTCACCATCGCACTGCTGCTGCCGGTCACCGTTTCTGTGGGGCCGGTGTCGGCGTTCATCATGTTTGCCGGCGTGCTGTACGGTGCCATGTACGGCGGTTCAACCACCGCCATTCTCATCAACACGCCCGGCGAGGCCGGCTCGATGATGACGGCGCTGGAAGGCAGCAAAATGGCCCGCAAGGGGCGCGGCGCCGCCGCGCTGGCCACTGCGGCAATCGGTTCGTTCGTGGCCGGAACGCTGGCCACGCTGGCCCTGACCTTTGCGGCACCCATGGTGGCCGAGTTGGCATTCATCTTCACGCCGGCCGACTACTTTGCGCTCACCATCATGGCCTTCACGTCGGTGGCGGTGGTCATGGGCGCCTCGCGCGTGCGCGGCTTCACGTCGCTGTTCATCGGGCTGGCGCTGGGGGTGATCGGCATCGACGGCATGACCGGTCAGCCGCGCATGACCTTCGGGTTTGCCGATCTGCTCGATGGCGTCGAACTCACCGTGGTGCTGGTGTCG
>Ga0079223_10002619_pt1 | contig 11167 bp, 12 predicted proteins | sample Stecom2011_FD_75072 | JGI IMG/M metagenome (GOLD analysis project Ga0079223, IMG submission 75072) | Agricultural soil microbial communities from Utah to study Nitrogen management - Steer compost 2011 | ecosystem: Environmental > Terrestrial > Soil > Agricultural land | place: USA: Utah...
TGCATCCATATTGATGGCATGACTGCCGAGAAAATTGCTCATTTACCCATCTCGTTGGACCATATATCCACAAAACACCACTAGAAACCACTTTTTCCCACTCCTGCACACTATAGAAACACGCAATACACAATGCAAGCGCCGCGAATAAGGCCACACTTGGAAAAGTTCCTTCTATGACAACAGCTTACGAAAGAAGACTTAATGAGAAAGGGAGATTACAAAAAAGAAAAGAAAGGAAATCAAGTACCTGCAGAAAAGTCTGAAGAAGCCAAGTGAAGCTTAAGAATTTTTAGCTATAACGGGTATTAATTGAAAGCAATGCCCGCAACATGCACATGAGAAGAGAAAAAAGAGCTCGCCGATAAGCCGGGTTCTGTCGTGGACAGTCATTCATCTAGGGCCTGCGTCACCACAGGCCTCAAGCAACCTACCCGAGTCCAGCGCGGGCCGCGCCATAGGACCCCTATTTGGTCTTGCTCCAGGTGGGGTTTACCATCGCCGTGAACTGTTACCAGTCACGCGGTGCGCTCTTACCGCACCATTTCACCCTTACCGGCGCCAAAGGCGCTTAGGCGGTATACTTTCTGTTGCACTTTCCGTCGGCTCACGCCGCCCAGGCGTTACCTGGCACCTTGCCCTGCGGAGCCCGGACTTTCCTCCCCCGGAAAAAACCGGCGGCGACTGTCTGGCGAGCTCGGGCGAGACGATACCCTTGCACACCCGCCCTTGCAAGAAAAACCACCAAACGGCTATTCGTCCTGTTTAAGCTCAAGGGCGCGCTGATAAAGTTCATTTTTCGAACGACCCGTAAGTTCTGCAACAATTCGGGCTGCCTTTTTCACTGGCAACTCAACTAACAGCAAACCAAGCAGCCGGTCCACATCCAGCGCTTCCGGCAACTCATCGATACTGGCAGCACTCGCGCCGTGAACCATCACCACAAATTCGCCTTTTGTTCCGTGAGAGTCTGACTCCAGCGTTGCAAGCACCTGATGAACCTCTCCCGAATAGAAGGTTTCAAATGTTTTGGTCAGTTCCCGCCCCAGCACAATTTCACGATCTTCACCGAGCACTTCTGCAATATCATGAACCGTATCCAGAATTCGGTGGGGCGACTCGTAAAATACGAGTGTTGCAGCTTCCCGACGCAGGGCATCCAGGGCGGCGCGCCGCCCGCTACGCTTTGCTGGCAGAAAGCCGACAAACAAAAACCGATCGGTAGGCAGTCCCGCTGCACTAAGACCTGCAACCAGCGCGCACGGGCCCGGAATCGGAGTAACCACAAATCCGCGCTTACGCGCCTCCCGCACCAGAACGTATCCGGGGTCTGAAATAAGAGGGGTACCTGCGTCTGAAATCAATGCCACGCTGCGCCCGGCCTCCAATTCATCCAAAAGACTACCAGCGCGGTCCCTTTCATTATGATCGTGAAGCGCAATCAATCGCTTCTGTAAACCAAGATGCTGCAGCAACCGGCCACTATGGCGGGTATCTTCTGCTGCAATTACGTCAACCATCGCGAGCACACGACCTGCCCTGGACGACATGTCATCAAGATTTCCGATAGGCGTAGCAACAATGTACAGCCTGCCCCGCGAACCGCTCTCGCTGATGACTTGGTACACCGCTTGATCATTATCCGATTTCAATTCTTTAGCCCTATAGTTTCTGATGTTTGTGCGATGACACTTACGTCATGTGAATTGGCTCTGGAGCTGTTAAACTTGCCACCGTTACACCTGTGCTACAAGCCTAAACATTTGGAGTATTCTGCACCTGTCATGATCAAAAACCGTATCAACCATCGAGCCCTGGCCAGCCTGTTTACAATGGCGCTGCTATTTGCTGGTTGTGCCAGCATTAATCTGCAGTCTCATGTGGCACAAACACCTGAGCAGGCTCTGGAAATGGCCGCACGGGAAAATAATAGCGAGACTGCACAGCGGTACCTTCTGCGAGTGTCCAGCCAGTTTCAGGAGCAAGGCGATCATTCTGCTGCACGCAAGCTACTGCAAAGTACCCGGTTGGCGCAACTAACACCTGATCTTGAAAATCAAAAGCGGTTATTGGCAATGGTCAGTGCAATTGCTCTTGAGGACACCAAGTGGGCAAGGAGCCTGGTGGCAGATCTTACACCAGACAGTTTTCTGACCTATAAGTCTGAGCTCATCAGCCGTGCCGGAAACCTACAGGCCCAGACTTACGCACTGGCTGGCAACCGGCTTTCCGCGGCAATGACACTGATACTTTTGACCCAGGTCGACAGCACGGCAAACCCTCAGCAAATTCACGATCAGATCTGGCAATTTCTGAAAGCCACCCCTGACAAGAATCTTAGTTCGGCCGCCGCAAATGCGGTTGGCTACGAAGCACAGGGCTGGCTGGAGCTTGCCTCATCAGTACGCGCTCCCGGCATGGGGCTCGATGAGCAGGGCCGCATTGTACGTCGCTGGCAAAATAACTGGTCGGGCCACCCGGCAGCTCAGGTATTGCCATCTGAATTGCGACTGATCGCAACCCTGGCCGAAAGCCGCCCCGAGAGCATTGCACTTGCATTACCCCTCAAAGGGCCATTAGCCTCAGCCGGTAAGGCTATCCGTGACGGGTTTCTCGCTGCGTACTATCTCGACAAGTCGGTAGACCGAAGCAAAACCGATATTCGCATCGTGGACACATCGGAAAAGCCATTCAAAGACCTCTACCAGGAATTGTCGGGGCAAAACATCGACCTGATTGTCGGGCCACTGGAAAAAGAGGCACTCGCCGCACTCGGGGCGATGAACACTCTGCCTGTACCAGCACTGGGCTTAAACTATCTCCCAACTGGCAGCAGAGCACCTGAGGGGCTCTATCAGTTTGGCCTTTCTGCAGAGGACGAGGCTCACCAGATAGCCGACCGACTCGCAGCCAAAGATATTCGTGATGTACTCATACTGATCCCCCACGGCGAGTGGGGCGATCGTGTAGAGGCGGCTCTTCTGCAAAGCATGAAAGAGAACAAAGTTACTGCCCTCGACATCAGGCGCTTTTTTAAAGAGGACAACCTGAGAGCCGTCACTGCTGACCTGCTAGGCATCAGTGTTTCACGGGACCGGGCAATCCAGGTAGAGCGCACAATTGGCATAAATGTCGAGTTCGAGCCGAGGCGCCGCCAAGATGCCGAAGCCATAGTAATGGTCGCTGAACCGACAGTAGCCCGGCAGTTTAATCCATTATTCGCTTATTACTTTGGGGGCGACCTCCCTGTGTACTCGCCATCCATTGTCTACGAAGGCACTCCTGATCCTTCCCGGGATCGTGATCTGAACCAGGTAATCTTTACAGATATTCCCTGGGTGCTTGGCGAAGATACCGAGCTGCGCACCGAATCCACCAAATACTTGTCTGGCACCCGGGGCCAGCTTGGACGGCTGTTTGCTATGGGAGCTGACGCATGGCAACTAAGCAAACGACTGCCACTTTTACGGCAGGTCGAGTCAGCGTCATTGAATGGGCAAACGGGCATTTTAACCATGACTCCTGAAGGCAGCATTCATCGGCAGCAAATGTGGGCACAATTCCAGCAGGGCGCACCCAAACTACTTCAGGAGATTAGCACCTCCCCAACAACCGAGCAGTTGCCACTCTCTGCCGAACCGGAGCACTCAGCTCACTAATCCACGGATATCAGGGTGTCGCCATGGAAGGCAGGAAGGCTCTTGGCAATCATTTTGAATGCGTTGCCGCACGTTATCTGGCCAGTCGCGGCGTCCGGATTCTGGAGCAGAATGTCTACAACCGGGGTGGCGAAATTGATCTGATCGGCCGCGAAAGCGACACGCTGGTCTTCTTCGAAGTTCGCTATCGCGGCTCTGGCAGTCTGGTTGATGCCGCCGGTTCAGTAAATTACCCCAAACAAAGGCGATTACTTAAAGCGGTATCATTTTACCTTCACCGGCACGGTCTCTGGGATACTGTTTGCCGTATAGATGTTATCGCCATCAGCCCCGGAACCATCAAAAAATACCGGGTACAATGGATCAAGAACGCAATTCAGGCAGGGTGAGCAAGCAGAATGGCTGATATAGAGCAGCAGGTAAATCAATGGTTCGCAAGTCATATGGAACACACTGCGCAAGCCGCGAGTAGTGTTGGCCCCGCCATTGCAACCGCGGCAAATGCATTCACCGACGCCCTGCTTCGCGACGGCAAGATAATTGCCTGCGCCAATGGCAGTGCCAACATCCTTGCCCAATATTTTTGCACCGCATTACTGAATCGCTTCGAGCAGGATCGTCCGGCGCTACCCGCCATAAATCTTGGGGCCGATGCCACCACCTATTCAGCCATCTGTCGGGATAATCGCTTTAACGACACCTTTTCGCGCCAGGTCAGAGCAATAGGAAAACCCGGAGATTTGCTGTTCGTTATTGTTGACGATGGCCACAAAGCGAATCTGATACAAGCTATTCAGGCGGCCCATGACAGGGAAATGAGCGTGGTTGTATTAAGTGCCAGAGAAAAATCTGACATTACATCTCTAATGCACCCCGAAGATCATGAAATTACCCTGAACGACCTCTCACCTACCGAAGCCGCACCACTCTTACTCGTCATCATCAACGTATTATGTGCGCTGATTGACGGGAAATTATTTCGCGGGTAACCAGGGCCCGCACACGGAATAGCCCGATCAGAATTTTAGCAAATAAAAAAAGGGCCAGAATTAAAATTCTGGCCCTTTTATCTAATTCTGACTTTACGGCAACTATTTGACAACTTTCAACATTGGCCGACCGGAAGGACGCTCATCTTGCCCTTGGCCCACTGAGGGACCACCCCGATCATTTGTTCCATCAGGATCGGGAGAGCCCGGCTCACTACCGAACACCATACCCTCACCATTTTCCTTGGCATAGATAGCAACCACCGCCTGAAGTGGAATAAACACCTGCATTGGCACACCGCCAAAGCGCGCGCTGAACTCCAGGGCGCCGTTGCCAATAACCAGCCCACGAACAGCACCGGAACTTATGTTCAGCACAATCTGGCCATTAGCAACATGCTCTGTCGGCACCTGAACACCCTGAACACTCGCATCCACCACAATATAGGGCGTACAGTCGTTGTCCAGGATCCATTCATTGAACGCTCTTACCAGATAAGGGCGACTGAATGTCATAGTAATTTTGCTATCAGGCACTTGCACCCTCCTGCGCATTATTATGGGCTTTCACCATATCAGCTGCGGATATCTTCTTCGAGATCTGAAAGGCTGGCCTTAAACCCCTCCCGAGCAAAGAGAGCCTCCATGTACTTAAGGAGCGGCTTCGCCTGTTTATCATTCAGTTCGATACCAAGCACTGGCAAGCGCCACAAAATAGGTGCAATACAGCAATCTACAAGCGTAAATTCTTCAGACAGAAAAAACGGCGTTTCAGCAAACAAGGGAGCCGTTGCCAACAGGCTTTCACGCAACTCTTTACGGGGCGCATCAGACGCCTTGGCATTCGGTTGAGCAAGAATCTGGTCAACCAAGCCACACCAGTCTTTCTGGATACGGTAGATCATCAGCCGGCTATTGGCACGGGCAACCGGATACACAGGAAGCAGCGGAGGATGTGGAAAACGCTCATCCAGATATTCCATCATGATATCCGGCTCATAAAGCACCAGATCACGATCCACCAGAGTCGGCAGGGCATTGTACGGATTCAGATCCGCCAACTCAGCCGGGGGATTATCAGAATCCACATCCACAATATCAACGGTAACACCCTTTTCCGCCAGAACAATACGCACTCTGTGGCTGTAATGACTGGTCGGATCCGAGAAAAACGTCATCGATGACCGTTTGGTCACAACGCCCATAGGATTACCTCACGAGTAAGCAACTGAAATGACCCTGAAAAACACAAAATTCCAGCGGGTACCTTAATACCCACTGGAAAATCAGGAGTCGGGATTATACCCTATTTCTTAGTGTACGTCCTTCCAGTACTCACGATTGAGCAGGTAGGCGAAGATGAAGAAGATAGCCACAAAGATCAATACGAAGATCCCCAGGCGCTCACGCTCCACTTTCACCGGATCACCCATATAAGACAGGAAGTTCGTCAGGTCATACATGGCCGCATCAAATTCCTCGCTCGACATGCTGCCTTCGATTGCATACTCAGGGCAAACATCGGCATTGTTGATATTGCCACTCAGTGGTTCGACACTCGGCGAAACTCCGATTCGTGGTTCAACAGCACAAAGCCCCTGCAGGTTCACCATAACGTGTGGCATACCAACACTCGGGAAAACCACATTATTCACACCAAGAGGACGACTGTCGTCTTTGTAAAATCCACGCAGATATGAGTATACCCAAGACTCGCCACGCAAACGGGTTTCAAGAGTCAGATCGGGCGGCGGCGCACCAAACCAGTTTGCCGCCGCTGCCTTGTCCATGGAATTTAACATCAGCTCGCCAATTCTGGCACCGGTGAAGATAAGATTTTCCTCGTAAAGATTCAGTGGAATCTTCAGATCTTCTGCCACGCGCTTATAGCGAGCGTATTCCGTGGAGTGGCACCCAGCGCAGTAGTTTGTGAACAAAGCCACCCCGCGCTGAAGCGATTCTTTATTGGTGTGATCGGTATCAATGTGATCCAGAGCACCACCACCGGACGCCAGCGCGAACGCTGGCAGGATTGCGATGAAAAGACTAAAGAGCAGCTTTTTCATTATCCTGTTACCCTCTCTGGCACTGGTTTGGTTTTCTCAATGCGCGTGTAAAACGGCATGAGAAGGAAGTAGAGGAAGTACAGTACCGTCAGAATCTGTGCGACAGTGGTACGACCAGCCGTAGTTGGAACCATTCCAAGGTAGCCAAGAATGATGAAGCTGACTGCAAAAACGGCTAGCGCAATGCGGCTTAACCACCCCTTGTAGCGAATCGAACGAACCGGGCTTCGATCCAGCCACGGAAGCACGAACAAAATGGCTATTGCACCACCCATTACCACCACACCCCAGAACTTCGCGGGCAGCCCGAACAGATCAATCGTAACCGCACGCAACATGGCGTAGAACGGCGTGAAATACCATACCGGCGCGATGTGCTCTGGTGTTTTTAATGAGTTTGCAGGTTCGAAATTCGGCTTCTCCAGGAACATTCCGCCCATCTCAGGGAAATAGAACACCACCACAAAGAAGATAAAAAAGAACACAGCCACGCCCACCAGGTCGTGAACGGAGTAATACGGATGGAACGGAATACCATCTTTCGGAATACCGTTTTCATCCAGATTCTTCTTGATGTCAATGCCATCAGGATTATTGGAACCCACTTCGTGCAGTGCAAGGATGTGCAGAACGACAAGCCCCAGAAGTACGATTGGCAACGCCACAACATGCAATGCAAAAAAGCGATTCAATGTAACACCTGAAATCAGGTAATCACCACGAATCCAAAGCGAAAGATCATCGCCAATCACGGGAATGGCACCAAACAGATTAACGATAACCTGAGCACCCCAATAGGACATCTGCCCCCAAGGCAACAGATAGCCCATAAAGGCCTCCGCCATAAGCACCAGGTAAATCATCATGCCGAAGAGCCAAATCAGCTCTCTGGGCTTCTGATAAGAGCCATACAGCAGACCACGAAACATGTGGAGATAAACCACAATGAAGAACGCAGACGCACCGGTAGAGTGCAAATAGCGTAACAGCCAGCCCCACTGGACATCGCGCATGATGTACTCAACAGAAGCAAAAGCCCCTTCCGCTGACGGGTTATAACTCATGGTTAGCCAGATACCGGTTACCAGTTGGTTAACCAGAACGAGCATTGCCAACGATCCAAAAAAGTACCACACGTTAAAATTCTTGGGCGCGTAATACTTGGCCAGGTGATTATTCCAGGCATCAACGACTGGCAGACGTTCGTCTACCCACTGAAGCAATTTATTCATTACGCCGCCTCCGGATCAAGACCAATCGTGAGGGTCACATCGTTATCATACCGATAAGGTGGAACCTCCAGGTTCAGGGGAGCAGGCTGCGCGTCGTAGACCCGGCCAGCCATATCGTAATGGGTACCATGACACGGGCAAAAGAAACCACCCAGCCAATCCTTCCCGAGGTCAGCAGGAGCCACCTCTGGCCGGTATGAAGGCACACATCCAAGATGGGTACAGATCCCGACAAGAACAACGATCTCAGGTTTAATCGATCTGTAGATGCCGGTAATGTACGGAGGCTGCTGTGGCTCTTCAGAGTTAGGGTCTTTAACCTTGTCATTCAGTTTCTTGATGCTTTCCAGCATCTGTTCGGTGCGCCGGACGATCCAGACCGGTTTACCGCGCCATGCTACGGTAATTTGCTGACCTGGTTCAATCTTGCTGATATTGACGGTTACCGGTGCGCCTGCTGCTTCCGCTTTGGCACTGGGATTCCAGGACGCCACGAAAGGAACTGCTGCACCGACGACGCCGACTCCACCGACCACGGACGTTGCGCCGATCAGAAACCGACGTCGGCCTTGGCTTACGTCGCCATTATTCATTATGGTTCTCTCCCATCAGGCGATGTCACAGCCCGCCAAGCAGCCGGCAATGCGCATCTTATAAGGACTTCTTAACTCAAATTTATAAGCGCACAAATGGTAAAGAAATTACCGGTGGCTGACAAGTCGTAAAGCGATGACACAAGGCCTGGCATCTGCTCCAGATCAACCATAGCCTGATTTTCTTCACCCACAAAAAAACCCGACCTTATGGGGTCGGGTTTTTCCAGGTCCTGCTCCAGCGAAATTAACGCTTGGAGTACTGAGGACGCTTACGCGCCTTACGCAGACCTACTTTCTTACGCTCAACAGCACGAGCGTCGCGGGTCACATAACCTGCGTCACGCAATGCCGGACGAAGAGTTTCATCATAATCCATCAATGCACGGGTCAAGCCGTGACGAATAGCGCCTGCCTGACCACTGATACCACCACCTTTTACAGTGATATTGATATCAAAGCGATCTTGCGAGTCAGCGACAACCAGCGGCTGACGAACAATCATACGCAGCGTCTCACGACCGAAGAAGTTCTCGATAGTGCGACCGTTGATGGAAATATTACCGCTTCCCGGCTTGATAAAAACCCGAGCCGTGGATGTTTTGCGGCGACCAGTACCGTAATTTTGTGCTACAGACATATCCGCCTTCCGTTAAATGTCGAGTTCTTTGGGCTGCTGGGCTGCATGAGGATGCTCAGTGCCGGCATAGATTTTCAGCTTTTTGAACATGGCCCGGCCTAGCGGCCCTTTCGGAAGCATGCCTTTAACAGACTTCTGAATAATTTGCTCGGGAGCCTTTTCAATCAGTTTTTCAAAATTGATTGATTTTATTCCGCCCGGGAAGCCGGTGTGACTGTAGTACATCTTGCCAGATGCCTTGTTGCCAGTAACCCGCACCTGACTTGCATTGATAACTACAATGTAATCGCCAGTGTCTACATGAGGGGTATACTCAGGCTTGTGCTTGCCCCGCAGACGAAGGGCGATTTCGGTTGACATACGACCAAGCGTCTTGCCGGCCGCGTCTACAACGTACCAGTCACGTTTTACGGTTTCTGGTTTCGCACTCAGAGTCTTCATTAATTCCGCCTTGAACGCTATATAAGAAACGTTAAAAACAACCACCGGTAACACGTTGGCATCCGGAGGAAGTTCTGTACCTGTTTGTAATGACACTATTCGGGGCTGAGATAGTGACATTACCTTGAAAAGCCAGGGCGCGAAGTATACTTGAACAATTCCGGAATGCCAACCCTGGCTACCGTAGTTTTGTCATCTCCCTATCTGATCTCTGTCCCACCCGTACAACCTGCAGACATTATCTATAAGGACCGGCCCCAATGCCTGCCCGGTCGTTCGCCGAAGCTCGGCCAGCGCCTGGCTGATCTGCCCTAAAAATGCCGGCGAATTATAACCTTGTGCAACACCTTCGGGTGCCATATCCGGAGCATCAGTTTCCAGAACCAGCGACTCCAGTGGCAATTTTGCAATTGCCTCACGGGTTTTACTGGCGCGATGGTAAGTTATAACACCACCAACCCCAATAAAACATCCGAGATCTACCAGTTTTTTTGCCTGCTGGTAACTGCCTGAAAACCCGTGGATTAAAGCCCTGCCACTCCAGCCTGCACGCCTTAGTGCACCATGGACATCATCATGAGTCCTTACTGAATGAATAACCAGCGGATAATCCAGCGCCGAGGCCAGCTCAATCTGCCTTTCAAACCAAGGCCACTGGGCATCCATATCACCTCTAAGCCTATCCAGGCCACACTCCCCGATACCAACACACAAGTCTGGGTATGTGCCGAGCAGTTCCGCAAGCATCTGCATATCGCTTTCTTTGTGCTCAGCGACAAACCACGGGTGCACACCCAGACAATAATACAGACCTGGATACGCCTCTGCAGTTCTGCGCACTCTTAACCAATCTGGCTGCCTTACACCCGGAATGACCAAAGCAACAAGACCCGCCTGCCTGGCCTTTTCCAGCTCGATTTCACGACAGTCATCAAATCTGGGAAAATCAAAGTGACAATGAGCATCAACAAGCTGCACTCACTTCTCCTGACCAGTAAGCAATCAGTGCTCCCGGGTTTTATGGAACTCTATGTCGGGGTAGCGTTCCTGTGCAAGATTAAGATTAACCATTGTTGGCGCAATATACGCCAGGCTGTCACTGCCATCTATTGAGAGGTAGTCATTATTCTTGCGCCGGAACTCCTCAAGTTTCTGATGATTTTCAGAAGTTACCCAGCGAGCGGTAGCTACGTTGACCGGCTCATAAATGGCTTCAACTTTGTATTCACTCTTCAGACGACTGACTACAACATCGAACTGCAACACGCCAACGGCTCCGACAATCAAATCATTGTTTCTCAGTGGCCGGAAAACCTGTACCGCTCCTTCTTCTGAAAGCTGGATCAGGCCCTTCTGCAACTGTTTGGCCTTCAATGGATCTTTCAGACGAATCCGGCGAAACAGTTCTGGCGCAAAGTTCGGAATGCCGGCGAACTTCATTTCCTCACCCGCCGTAAAGGTATCTCCCAACTGGATCGTTCCATGATTATGGAGACCAATAATGTCACCGGCGAAAGCCTCCTCTGCGTGCTCACGATCACCCGCCA
>Ga0079223_10002620_pt1 | contig 11163 bp, 9 predicted proteins | sample Stecom2011_FD_75072 | JGI IMG/M metagenome (GOLD analysis project Ga0079223, IMG submission 75072) | Agricultural soil microbial communities from Utah to study Nitrogen management - Steer compost 2011 | ecosystem: Environmental > Terrestrial > Soil > Agricultural land | place: USA: Utah...
GCAACGGGCATCAGTGAGCCTCCTGCATCAGCGTAATGGCCGCACCCGGCCCGGCATGAATGTCCGGCACAGAGACGCCAGAGGGCTCGTACAGCCGGTGCACCCCATACATCGACGATTCGGTCGTATCAAGCAGTGGCTGCGGATAAATGCCAAGCCACAGCAGCAGCGCAACAATGCTCAGCATCATGGCAAATTCGCGGGCATCAAGCCCTCTGAGTGGCGTCTCGCTGCGGGGCGGGCCATAGTGCACGCGCTGCATCAGAATCAGCGAATAAACAGCCGCCAGCACCAGTCCAAAGCTGGCGATTACCACGACCCACGGTGCCGTGGGGAAGGTGCCAAACAGCACCATAAACTCACCGATGAAATTGGCGGTAATGGGAATACCCAGCGAGGCCGCAATAAAAAACAGCCAGAATCCCGGCAGGCTGCCCAGGCGCCCCCACAGACCACCCATTTTGCTCAGCTCACGAGTATGAAGGCGCTCGTAGAGTTGTCCGCTGAGGATAAACAGCCCGGCTGCGGAAAAGGCGTGGGCCAGCATCAGTATCACCACGCCCTGCAAAGCCAGCGGTGAACCGGAATAAATGCCGATCAGCACGAAACCCATGTGGGCGATACTGGTATAGGCGATGAAACGCTTAACGTTCTGTTGTCCGCAGGCCAGCACCGCACCGTAGTATATACCTAGTAACCCAAGCCACATGGCGATGGGCGCGAAAGCCTGTGAGGCCTCTGGAAACAGCGGTATGGCGAAGCGCATCATGCCGTAGGCGGCTGTTTTAAGAAGTATCCCTGCCAGATCCACACTGCCGGCAGTTGGTGCCTGAGCGTGGGCATCCGGCAACCAGCCGTGCAGCGGCACCACTGGAAGTTTAACCGCGAAGGCGATAAAGAACCCCAACATCAGCCATATAGACAGAGTGGGTGACAGAGTTGTCTCCAGCAGCACCTGGTAACTGAAAGAATACTCGCCGGTATTGGCATGGTGGGCGAACACCAGTCCCAGAATAGAAACCAGCATCAGCAGTCCGCTGGCCTGGGTATAAATGAAGAATTTTGTGGCCGCGCCAATGCGGGTTCTTCCCTTCATACCGCTGTGTCCCCACAGGGCAATCAGGAAGTACATTGGCACCAGCATCAGTTCCCAGAAGAAGAAGAACAGGAACAGGTCGATGGCCAGAAACACACCGGCTACACCGGTAAGAATCCACAGCAGGTTGAGGTGAAAGAACCCAATCCGGCGCACAATTTCGTTCCACGAACACAGCACCGCCAACACACCGAGAAAGCTGGTGAGTGCAATCAGCACCAGCGACAGTCCATCCATGGCCAGGTGAAAGTCGATGCCAAAACGCGCAATCCAGGGTACCCGAAACTCCAGTGCCCACTGGACCGCCGTGCCATCTAACGCCGGCAGGTGGAAGTCGAGCTGGGTCCACAACCACAGCGAGATCAACAGCTCAGCCATCATGGTGGCAAGGGCAATCCAGCGCGTTGGCTTGTCACCAAACCGCTCTATCTGCCAGCACACGAGCCCGCCGATAAACGGGATCACAATTAACCACACCAGTATCATAAGTGTTGCATCTCCATGTATGCGCTCCGTTCGGCGAGGTTTTGTTCACCAGTGTTATTCATAGTTTTTAGTACGTCAGCGCCAGGCTCAGCATAATCAGCGTGGCCCCGACCACCATAACGACGGCATAGCTTCGCAGCTTGCCCGTCTGGGCTCGGGAAAGGCTGAAGTGCATGGCGCGCACAAATTGGGTAACCAGTCTGAAAAAGCCGTCGAAAAAGTCGCTTTTCAACAGGCGTACGAGAACGCGGTAGGGCCGCACCAGCAGCCAGTCGAAAAGGATGTCGAAACCCCACGCCAGATTCCAGAAGGTCCAAAGCCCCGCACCAACTCCCTGCCGGGTGATGTGTGCAAGCCAGTCGCGTTTGAGAAAAAACAGCCAGGCTCCCACACCCAGGCCGATCAGTGCCGTGGCCGATGCAACCAGCTCAAGTGCGGTGTGCCCGGCTTCCACGCCTTCGCCGGGGCTGACAGGCAAAACGCCACCCAGCGGCGGTGTAATCCAGGCGCCCACCAGTGTTGAGAGTATTGCCAGCACAATCAGCGGCAGACCATGGGCCAGGCCTTGTCCCGCCTCGGCATGGCGGGCACCGTCACTTTTCGCCTCGCCATGGAAGGTGCCAATAACCAGCCGTGCCGTGTACAGGGAGGTGAGGAAAGCACCCACCAAACCGGCGATCAGAAACTCCGGACGGCCTGCTGCCAGGGTTTGCCAAAGGATCTCATCCTTGCTGTAGAAACCTGCAGTTACCAGCGGCAGAGCCACCAGCGCAGCGCCACCGACAACAAAACCCATGTATGCCAGAGGCAGCTTGCGCCAGAGGCCGCCCAGACGACGCATGTCCTGTTCGTGATGACAGCTGATGATCACTGCCCCGGCAGACAGGAACAGCAGTGCTTTGAAGAAGGCGTGGATCATCAGGTGGAAAATTGCCGCGTCGAAGGCACCGGCACCCAGCGCCAGAAACATATAACCGATCTGGCTCATGGTGGAATAAGCAAGCACCCGTTTAATGTCAGTTTGGGCCAGCGCGGCGAACCCTGCCATCAGCAGAGTCAGGGCACCAATCAGGCCAGTCAGATAAAGCGCTGTGGGTGCCAGTTCAAACACCCCGTGCATACGTGCGATCAGATACACACCGGCGGTGACCATGGTCGCGGCGTGAATCAAAGCGGATACCGGCGTGGGGCCGGCCATGGCGTCGGCAAGCCAGGTGTGCAGCGGTAACTGAGCCGACTTGCCCAGTGCCCCGCCCAGAAGTAACAGCGCCGCTAATTCGACGGTTGAATCGCCGGCTTGCCACATCTGCGGTGCCAGAGAAAGAATCTCTGCAATGTTGAGCGTACCGAGTTTGGCGAACAGCAAAAACAGGCCGATGGCCAGGAACACATCGCCAATGCGGGTAATAATGAAGGCTTTGAAACCAGCCCAGCCGTTGGCGTTGTCCTGGTAGTAGTAGCCGATCAACAAATAGCTGCACATGCCGACGCCTTCCCAGCCGAGAAACAACATCAGCAGATTGTCACCCAGTACCAGCAGAACCATGCTGAATACGAACAGATTCATATAGGTAAAAAAGCGCGTAACACCTTCATCGCCACGCATATACCAGGCGGCAAACAGATGAATCAGAAAACCCACGCCGGTAATGACACCGAGCATGGTCAGGGACAGGCCGTCCAGTGCCAGCCCGACGGTCGGCTGAAACTCCCCCACGGATATCCAGGTCCACAGGGTGACGATTTGGAGTTGGCCGGAATGAGCATTGCCGCTGACAAAACCCAGAACCAGCAAAACGGTGACCAGTGCAGCCAGACCAACACTACCAACGCCTACCAGAGCGCTGGCGCGGTAACTGAGGGTGCCCCGGGAAAAGGCCAGAATCAGAGTTCCGGCCAGGGGCAACAAGAAAGTCAGTGGCAGCAGTAGCGCAGTTGAAGGCAGTAAGGTAATTGTGTCCATCATCCGTGCATCCTGCTGGCCGCATCGATATCCAGTGACTTGAATCGCCGGTGCAACTGAATCAGCAACGCCAGGCCAACACTGGCCTCGGCGGCAGCCAGCGTGATCACCAACAGATACATGACCTGACCTTCCGGTTGTTGCCAGCCTGCGCCAGCAACTATAAAGGCAAGCCCGGCTGCGTTAAGCATGATCTCAAGGCTCATCAGTATAAAAATCATATTGCGCCTGAACATCAGTCCCGCTATGCCCAGCGCAAACAGGATGGCCGCCAGTATCAGACCATGTTCCATGGGTATGCCGTTCATGGGGCGGTTCCTGAATCTGACACTAATGGACGCCAGCGCCCGACATGGGAAGCAGTGACCAGTGCTGCCAGCAACAGCATGGCGCTCAGTTCAACCACCAGCAGCCACGGGCCGAACAGAATCATGCCAACCTCTTTGGCGCTCTGGGCATCGCCCTGAACCAGAATATTTCCATCGCCACGCCACATCATATTGATCAGAGTGAGCAACAAAACAGCCGTGAGCAGTGATGGCCCCAGCCAGGTGCGCGGCCGCAACCAGATGCGTTCCTGAGCGACTGTCGCCTGGCCCAGGTTGAGCATCATCACCACAAATACGAACAGCACCATGATCGCTCCCGCATACACGATGATCTCAAGCGCTCCGGCGAAGTGTGCGCCCAGAGCAAAGAACACCATGGCCACGGCCAGCAGTGATACCACCAGATACAATACCCCGTGCACAGGATTGAGACTGCTGATAACCCCCAGGGTTGCCAGTACCGCAACCAGACCGCTCAGGTAAAATGCGTACTCCATACATCCCTCCTTTCCAACAAAAACAACGCCGGCGATGCTGCGTCAGGGAAGCAGCGAGGTGACATCGATGGATTCGTCTTCCGCCAGGCCTTTACCTTTGTCTTTGCCGGCAATGGCCATGCCCGCTACCTTATAAAAATTGTAGTTGTGGTCTTTGCCCGGACCACTTATCAACAGGTCTTCTTTCTCATAGACCAACTCTTTACGGTCGTATTCGCCCATCTCGAAATCCGGCGTCAACTGGATGGCAGAGGTTGGGCAGGCTTCCTCGCACATACCGCAAAAGATGCAGCGCGAGAAGTTGATACGGAAGAATTCGGGGTACCAGCGACCATCCTCCCGCTCGGCTTTTTGCAGCGAGATACAAGCCACCGGGCAGGCCACCGCACACAGATTGCAGGCCACACATCGCTCTTCGCCATCCGGGTCCCGGGTCAGCACAATACGTCCGCGATAGCGTGGCGACAGGTAGACTTCTTCTTCCGGGTAGTTGAGTGTTTCGCGCTTGCGAAAGCCATGCATAAAGACAATGCCCAGGGTGCGCAATTGCGACCAGGTATCTTTTAAAAGCCCCTTGTACATAGCCGTTGCTCCTTGTCGATAATTGGTGCGAATGCACTCTGCACGTATTTCAGTTCAGCAATCTGAATTCGTTCTTACTTAACCCGGTGCGGCCAGCAGTATCACGGCGGCAGTCACCAGCAGATTAATCAAGGTTAGTGGCAGGCAGACGATCCAGCCAAAGGTCATCACCCGGTCGTAACGCGGCCTGGGCAGCGAGGCCCGCACCAGAATAAACAGCATTAAAAAGACGCCGGTTTTGAGTGCGAACCAGACAAAGGGTGGTAGCAGTGGCCCGTGCCAGCCGCCGAAAAACAGTGTTACCACCAGTGCTGAGACAAGCAGCATGCCGACGTACTCGCCGATGAAGAACATGCCAAACTTCATGGCGGAGTATTCAATGTGATAGCCGTCTGCCAGTTCTTGCTCCGCCTCGGGCTGATCGAAAGGGTGGCGGTGCACGACCGCGAAGCCGGCGATGAGGAAGTTACAGAAGCCCAGAAACTGGGGAACGATGTACCACAGCCCTTGTTGGGCATCGACGATATCACGCAGGTTGAAAGTGCCGGCCATGGCGACAACCCCCATTAGCGACAACCCCATGAATACTTCATAGGAGATGGTCTGAGCCGATGAGCGCATGGCACCAATCAGTGCGTATTTGTTGGCGCTGGCCCAGCCACCCAGCAGTACCGAATAAACGTTGATACCGCCCATGGCCAGGAAGAACAGCAGGCCAATATTCCAGTCGGCTACGCCCCAACCCGGGGTGATGGGAATAATCATGAACGACAACAGTAACGAGGCCATGGCAATGATTGGTGCCAGCACGAAAATGGTCCGGTCGGCAAAGGGCGGTATCCAGTCTTCCTTGAAGAAGATTTTGATCATATCGGCGACCACCTGCAGGGAGCCAAAGGGACCAACCCGGTTGGGGCCGTAACGATCCTGCCACCAGCCCAGCAAGCGACGCTCCACCACAGTGAGAATTGCTCCCACCAGCACCACTGCCAGTAGAATGACCAGCGCCTGGCTCATTGCTATAACAATGTCCATCACCGCCGGGGTCAGCCACTCAGGGCGCCATTCGCCAAGGGTTAGCCAGCTCATTCGCGCGCCTCCCGGTGGTTCGGGCCGGAAATCTCAAGTGTTGCCCATTCGCCACTGCTGAATTCACTGGATACTCCCGCCGGCAAACTGACGATACCGCTGGGCAAGTGCTGATCACAGCGCAGTCGCAGGGTCAGGCGCGCTGTTTCTGTTACCAGTGTTATCAGCGTGCCCTGGGTCAGCTCCAGCCGCGAGGCATCGTCGCTGGACAAACCAATACCTGGTACTTCCGCGCGCTCTTCAACAGGCGTCGCACGAGAGGAAGTTTCCTCGCCGCCAAACAGTCGCGGCAGCACCAGCAGTTGCCAGAGATCCTGCCGTGACTCGAAGGCTGCAGGGATATTGTCGGTGTAATGGTAGGCGCCAGGGCGTGGTGCAACCAGACGCACGCCAGGGTCGCCGGCGCGCAGGTGGCCGTCGACTTCATCGGTAAACTTGTTCCAGGCCTGATGGGAGTTCCAGCCCGGAGCCCAGGCAAACGGTATTTCTTTACGAGGCTGATCAAACCCGTTGTAGCCTTCCATTGAAAAATTGAAGGGCGTGTCCGGGTCTTGAGGCGAACGTGGTTCGCTGACCGCGATGTTGGCCCGCAAAGAGGTTCGCCCACTGTAGCGGTGTGGTGCCCGGGCTGATTTCATGCCCTTGATCCGGAAATCTGCCCCCGGGCCAGCAGCAACCATACTGGCCAGTATCGGATAATCCAGGGCGCAGGCCTCTGTAGCCTCGTCCAGAGAAATGGTGCTGTTTTTATCACGCACAAGATTGGCGCGCAGGGCATGCAGCCAGCGCCAGCTTTGGTGAATACGGTACTCCGGGTGCATGTAGAGCGGATCGAAAACCTGAAAGAACCGCTGTGCCCGACCTTCCAGATTGACCAGGGTGCCGTCTGCCTCTGTGAAGCTTGCAGCAGACAGACCGAGTTTGGCTCGCTGCCAGGTACGGGTACGTTGGTGATCCAGCACAATCAGGGTAGTCACAACCTCCAGAGCTGCTTCAACGTGCGCTTCAGGAAGCCGGGTGTACAGATCGTTTTCCAAGACGACGAGGGCGTCTGCGTTGCCTGCGATAGTCTCATCGAGAGCCCACTCCAGCGAATGGCCACCCAGCATGACAAGACCCGTGCTGTTGGCTTCCCTGCGGATCAGCATAAGGCCCGCGCGCCTGGTGCGGCGGGACAGCGCCCGGGCAATGCTGCCCGCTGCATCGAGCACTTCAATGGAGTCCAGTGATCCGCCGCTGATCACCAGTGGCCTGCTTGCGGCCATCAACTGTTTGGCCACCGCCTGTGCAGTCACCGCAAGGCTTTCATCAAGCCCTGTTACCGCTGGTGCGTGTTCGTCGATCGCATGGGCAATGGCAAAACCAAGCCGGGCGATATCAGCAGGTGCCAGTCGCCAGCTATTGGCACTGATGCCATCGAGTTCGGTGGCAGCAGGGTAGGCGATGAAAAGTGGGTGCCGGCTGTCCTGAGCCAGAGTTTTCACAGCTTCCGCGTTCCAGGTGGGAATGCCGCGCTCTTGCGCCAAAGCATCGCGCCGGGCCAGTACTGCCTGACGTACCGCCAGCGCCACCCGCGCGGCGCTGTGCATCAGGTCTTCACCGAGTACCAGCACGGCATCGTGTGCTTCGACCTCTCTTAGGGTGGGAATTGGCAGGCCACAAGTCACTTCCAGTTCTGCCATACGCTGAAGGCAAGCCAACTCGGTGGCGACGATGCCGTTGGAGAAGTTGTCGGCGCCGACCAGTCTGATCAACTGATGATTACTTTCAAGGCTGGCTCGCGGCGAGCCGATACCAATCACCCGTTTGGCGCTGCGCAACAAGTCTGCACCGCGGTCCAGTGCCGGATCTGTGTCCAGAATGACGATGTCGTCTGCTTGCTCATCTCGTGAGGCACGCCTCCACTCGGGTTGACGGGGCCGATCCGTACGATTGACGTAGCCATAGCCAAAGCGCCCGCGGTCGCACAGGAAATAGTGGTTGAGATCCCCGTTATAGCGATTTTCTATGCGTCGGATTTCGCCATAGCGTTCCCCCGGGCTAATGTTGCAACCGACGGCGCACTGATGGCAGACACTGGGCGCAAACTGCATGTCCCATTTGCGAACGTAACGGTCTGAGTGCGTCTGGTCAGTAAACACACCGGTCGGGCAGACTTCCGTCAGGTTGCCGGCAAAAGGGCTTTCCAGAACGCCGTCTTCGTGGCGGCCAAAATACAGGTTGTTGTTCGGGCCAAAAACACCGAGATCGGTGCCACCGGCGTAATCGTTGTAAAAACGTACGCAGCGGTAGCAGTTTATGCAGCGGTTCATTTCATGGGCAACAAAAGGCCCCAGATACTGGTTGCGATGGGTGCGCTTGCGAAAATCGTATCGGCGCCGGTCGTGGCCAGTCATCACTGTTACGTCCTGCAGATGACAGTGGCCACCCTCTTCGCACACCGGGCAATCGTGAGGGTGATAGGTCATTAGCCATTCCACCACACTGGCTCGAAATATCCTGGCTTCCTCGTCGTCGATGGAAATCCAGCTGTTGTCCGTGGAAGGTGTCATGCAGGACATCACCAACTTACCCTGAGTGTCGTCCTTGTCCCGATACTGTTTGACCGCACACTGACGGCAGGCACCAATGCTGTCCATGGCCGGATGCCAGCAGAAGTAGGGAATATCGAGCCCCAGCGACAGGCAGGCGTGCAGCAGGTTGTCTGCGCCGTCCACTTCGTAGGCCTTGCCATCTACATGAATCGTCGCCATCAGTTCACCCCTTCCAGCGAGGTACTGGCAATTCCAGCCTCAAATTCGGCGCGGAAGAGTTTGAGAGCCGACTCCAGTGGCATCATTGCTCCGGGCGCATGGGCACAGAAGGTGCGCGGAGAATTCAGCCCGAGGGTATGCTGTTCAAGAATGTCGATGTACTCCGGCTTGCCTTCACCATGTTCCAGAGCCTGCAGGATTTTTGCTGTCCAGGGCAGGCCATCGCGGCACGGGGTACACCAGCCACACGATTCCCGTGCGAAGAACTGCTCAAGATTGCGGAGCAGAGAAACCATGCTCTGGCGATGGCTGACCACGGCGATCAGGCCGGTACCCATACGGCTGCCATGCTTGCCGATGGTATCGAAATCCATGGGCAGTTCCAGGTGTTCCGGTAGCAAAAAGCTGGTGCTGCCGCCGCCAGGTAGCCAGGCTTTGAGGGTATGGCCTTCGCGCATGCCGCCGGCGCGGTCAAGAATCTCCTGGCCACTGGTGCCGATAGGCAATTCCCAAAGCCCCGGCCGTTCAACCAGCCCAGAGGCACCGTATAACTTGGTGCCGCTATCTGTGCTCCGGCCACCAGACAGCCCCAGATACCAGTCTGCACCGTGCTGCATGACTGCCGGCACATTGCACAGGGTTTCCACGTTGTTAACCACCGTAGGCTTGCCCCAGGCGCCAGACTGGCCGGGAAATGGCGGCTTGGCCCGTGGGTTGGCGCGTTTGCCTTCCAGGGAATTAATCAGTGCGGTTTCTTCACCACAGATGTAACGTCCGGCACCGGTGTGCAGCGCGATATTAAAATCGAAACCGCTGCCGGCAATGTTATCTCCCAGCAATCCGGCCTGTCGTGCCTCTTCGATGGCCAGAGCCACAGAGCGCGCTGCCTCAACGTACTCGCCCCGCAGAAAAATATAGCCATAGCGGGAGTTGTTGGCATAACCGGCAATGATCATGCCTTCAATCAGCAGATGCGGCAGTTGTTCCAGCAACAGCCGGTCTTTAAAGGTGCCCGGTTCCATTTCGTCGGCGTTACAGATCAGGTAACCACGGGGCAGATGATCACCTACCTGGGTGAGGCTCCACTTCACTCCGGCAGAAAAACCACCACCACCCCGGCCACGGACATTGGCCTGTTTCATGGTATCGATGATGTCGGCCCGCGTGCGTTGGGTCAGGGTGTGCTTTATGCTTTGGTAGCCGTCCTTCGCGCAATACTCCTCGAATCCTACCCGCGTACCGTCGTCGTGCATTCGCCAGGTTAGCGGGTGTGTATTTGCGCGGCGCTCATCTGCATTCTGGCGCAGTTGGCAGCGATAGCGCAGCCGTGAATTGTTGGGTATTACTGTCATGGATAGGCCTCCAGAAGCTCATCCAGATCGCTGGCCGCAAGAGGGCCGAAGGTGTCCTCGCCAATCATCAGCGCGGGGCCGCGATCACAGGCTCCCAGGCAGCACACTGGCAGCAGGGTGAAGCGTCCATCTTTCGTAGTCTGGCCGAAACTTATACCGAGCCGTTCGCTCAAAGCGGCGCTCAGTTCTTCATAGCCGGTCAGAAAGCAGGAACTGCTGTCACAGAGCAGAATTACGTGACGGCCGACGGGCTGGCGGAAGATCAGGCTGTAGAATGTTGCCACGCCAGCCACAGCACCCGGACCTATGCCCAGAGTGTCGGCAATGGCAACAATTGCCCCATCCGGTACCCAGCCGTGGCGTTTTTGCACGATTTTCAGGGCTTCAATGCAGGCAGCCTGGGGTTGTTCGTAGTGATCGCGCTCAACAAGTATCGCGCGGCGATCATCCTCATGTAGCTGAAAGCCATCCGTTGCAATAAGACTTGTGGGTGTGCTGTGTGATACAGGTGATTGCGACATAATCAGCGGTCCACGTCGGCCATAACAAAATCGATACTGCCCAGATGCGCGATCAAGTCCGGCACAAAGCCACCGCGCATCAGCACAGGAATCTGCTGAAGGTGCGGAAAACTTGGCGTACGAATGCGCGTGCGGTAACTCATGGTGCTGCCGTCACTGGTCAGGTAATAACTATTAATGCCTTTGGTGGCTTCGATCATCTGCAGCGACTCGTTGCCAGGCAGCACCGGCCCCCAGGACACCTGTAGAAAGTGGGTGATCAGGGTTTCGATGTGTTCAAGCATGCGTTCCCGGGGCGGTGGTGTAGTCAGTGGATGATCTGCCTTGTAATCTCCTGCCGGCATATTGGTGATGCATTGTTGAATGATTTTTACGCTCTGGTGCATCTCGTCGATACGTAACTGGCCACGGTCGAAAGCATCACCATTTGATGCCAGGGGCACCTCGAACTCGAAGTTCTCGTAGCCGGAGTACGGGCGCTGCTTGCGCAGGTCA
>Ga0079223_10002621_pt1 | contig 11162 bp, 13 predicted proteins | sample Stecom2011_FD_75072 | JGI IMG/M metagenome (GOLD analysis project Ga0079223, IMG submission 75072) | Agricultural soil microbial communities from Utah to study Nitrogen management - Steer compost 2011 | ecosystem: Environmental > Terrestrial > Soil > Agricultural land | place: USA: Utah...
GAACGGCGATCGGCGGTCAGCGTTATGCCAGTGCGATGCTCCAGCAAGGTCTGCCACTGGCTGAACTGCGCATCATCCATGTCAGGAAGTCTGCGCAGTGACCAGATGCCTTCGGCGGGTGACAGGTGATTATGCGTCTGAGCCATAAACCGTCATCTGCCTCGTTCTGGTGATCAGCTGACCACCGGAACGTCGCTGTTCTCGTCTTCTTCTTCGTCGGCTGCGTCTTCGTCAGGCAAGGTAAAGCCGGCAACGGAGGACCGCAGCTCGGAGGCCATCTCTGCCAGGTTACCGATGGACTTGGCGGTCGCATTGGTACCGGAAGACGTCTGCGAGGTGATTTCCTGGATAACGTTCATGGTGTTGGAGATGTGCGCAGCGGAGGAAGACTGCTGGCGCGCTGCGTTGGAGATGTTCTGGATCAGTTCCGCCAGAGACATGGAAACGTTCTCGATTTCCTCGAGCGCGATACCCGCGTCCTGTGCGAGACGGGCACCACGAACCACCTCGGCGGTGGTGTGTTCCATGGAGATAACGGCTTCGTTGGTGTCAGACTGGATCGTCTTAACCAGCGCTTCAATCTGCTTGGTGGCGGCAGAGGAACGTTCTGCCAGGCGCTGAACTTCGTCCGCAACAACCGCGAAGCCCCGGCCTGCATCACCGGCCATAGAGGCCTGGATAGCGGCGTTCAGAGACAGGATGTTGGTTTGGTCAGCAATGTCGTTGATCAGCGATACGATGTCACCGATTTCCTGGGAAGACTCACCCAGTCGCTTGATCCGTTTGGAGGTTTCCTGGATCTGCTCACGAATGTTGTCCATGCCGCGGATGGTGTTCTGTACCACTTCCGCGCCTTTCTTGGCGATCGCAACCGACCGCTCAGCAACCGCAGAGGATTCCGCTGCGTTGGACGATACCTGGTCGATGGACACCGCCATCTCGTTAACCGCCGCGGAGGCGCCGGCAATTTCCTGGGCCTGGTGCTCGGAAGCATCGGCCAGGTGCATGGCCGTAGCCTGGGTTTCCTGGGCGGCTGATGCTACCCGTACCGCGGTGCCACGAATCGCCTGTACCAGTCCACGCATCTGGTCGATCGCGTAGTTGATGGAGTCGGCGATGGCACCGGTGAAGTCCTCGGTTACCGTGGCCTCGGTGGTCAAGTCACCATCGGCCAGGTCGGCCAGTTCGTCCAGCAGTCGCAGGATCGCGTTCTGGTTCTGTTCGTTCTGCTCCTGAGTGGTGGACAGACGTGATTGGGCGTCGCGGTAAAGGGCGAAGCCGATGAACACAACGATGGCCACCATGGCCGCCAGAATAAAGAAGGCGAGGGTCGGGCTGACAAGCCGGGAGCCGGACTGAGAGCCGAACTCGTTGGCCAGGCCTGACAGTTCCGCCAGCAGAATCTCGGAGTTCTGGAAGATGTCGCTGGCAGCCGTACGAACCTTGAAGAGGTCGGGAGAGGCTTCAAGGATAGCGTCTACGTTCTGGGAAACGAATTCGAAAAGTTCGTCAACCGCTTCCAGGCCATAAATGGCGTCTTCATCAGCAACCTGGGTGATGCCCATGCCGGGGTTGCCATTCAGCTGGCCGTCCAGAACGCGCCCGAACAGGCTGGCATCGCGGCCAAAACGGTCGGCGGCGATAACCGCGTCTTCGTCACCGGACAGTACGTTGTTGACCGAGCGAACAATCCGCTCTGCCAGCAGCGACTGGCGCTGGGCAAGGGAGATCTGTTCGGCCGGAGCACCGTTATCCAGCAGGATCTGTACGATGTCGTCGTACTCGACCTGTAGCTGCGGAATGGTTTCGTTCAGAGTGCGTGCTACCTCGTGCAGGCCGAGCACGGCTTCCTGGGTAGACAGGATGCTGTCAGCATTAGCACGAACGGTGTTCCAGTGCTCCTGAACACCACTCTGCTGAGCCAGTTCACTGGCCGGAAGGCCGGTTTGCGGGTTGCCCTCGGTTACGCTTGTCCAGAGTTGCTGGAACTCATCCCGGGAGCGGCGAAGCTGGTCGAACGCTTCGGCGGTACCGCCGGCTGCTTCGGTAGCGTTCTTCGCGATCTCCTGGGAGAGCACCCGCATTTCCGCGGTGTTGGCGATGTATTCCTGATCGTTCTGGCTGTCTTTGTTGATGATGAACAGCACCACAACGAGCAGGATGGTGAGTGCAATCAGTGCTGCGATCAGGCCAGCAACCAGTTTGTTGCCTCCCTGTCCCATACTGAGTCTTCCGGCTCTGTTTTTCATCTTCTGGCTCCCGGCCTCTTTCTTCTGGAAATGGCAAGTTGTTGTAGCGGGTTTCAGACGGTCAGGGTGATGTTCCTGCCAGTACCATCACCCTTACCACTGTGCGACATCAAGAAAGCGTTCGTCGTCCACCAGGTCGGCGGCGGAGAACACTTTCCAGACTTCCTCGTTACGTTCGTATCCGCCTTCTACAAACGGCCGAACGCTGTCAGGCACCCCTTCCGGGTTGGCTCTGAAACTGTCTGTTGCGAAATACTGCATGCCTAAAACACTGTCTACTACCAGGCCACTGAAAATGTCGCCCTGCTCAATAACCAAAACCCGGCGTTCGCGCAGGCTGCGCGATGACCGGGGAATGTCAAAAAAGCCGGCGAGGTCAACCAGGGGCAGGAGTCGGCCCCGAACGTTGGCGGCGCCCATCATGAATGGACGCACCCCGGGTATGTGCGTGAACCGGGGTACATGCAGGATTTCAGTCACGTCGCCCATGGGCGCAACATAGCGCTCACCGGCCAGAATGAAGCCGATGCCGTTCCACAGCTCAACAGCTTCCTGTTGTTCCGGCAGACCGGAAGCCATGGATCGGCTACGCTGGGCGATATCCGTCAGAACGGCAAAGGGGGCGGCCTGGGCGGACATGCTTACTCCACGGTTGAGGATCAGGCAATCAGGCTGTTGATTGTTTTGATCAGATCATCTTCGTTAACTGGCTTGACCAGGTAACCCTTGGCACCCTGGCGGGTTCCCCACACACGGTCAGTTTCCTGATCCTTGGTGGTCACGATCACCACCGGAATGGAGGCGGTTTCCGGTGCGCGAGTCAGCTGGCGGGTTGCCTGAAAGCCATTCAGGCCAGGCATGACCACGTCCATCAGTACCAGGTCAGGCGTTTCTGCGCGGGCCTTGGCGACACCATCGGCGCCGTTGTCGGCGGTCAGCACTTCGTGATTGTGCTTTTCCAGGATGGTGGAGATCTTTTTAACTTCAGTTGGCGAATCGTCAACAATCAAAATGCGAGCCATGGTTTCCTCGATGATTCTGGGTATCAGCAGGTTTACTGTTCCGCCTGCGGCATATACTGGCGGATAGTATTGAGCAGCTCATCCTTGCTGAAGGGTTTGGTCAGATACTGATCCGAGCCTACGATGCGGCCTTTGGCTTTATCAAACAGGCCGTCTTTGCTCGAGAGCATGATAACCGGCGTCTTCTTGAAAGAGGAATTGTTCTTGATTAATGCGCAGGTCTGGTAGCCGTCCAGGCGGGGCATCATGATGTCTACGAAGATGATGTCCGGCTGGGAATCGGCAATTTTGGCCAGAGCGTCAAAGCCGTCGGTGGCAGTAATGACCTCACAGCCCACCTTTTTCAAAAGGGTTTCTGCGGTGCGACGAATGGTCTTGCTATCGTCGATCACCATGATCTTCAAGTTCTCGAAGTTGTCATCCATTGTCCAACTGCCTTGCGCTCAAGCGGGTGTCATTATTTTAAACAGGGTTTTTAACACAAACCTTAAGGTTGTTCTATAAACCCCGCTCATTTATAGAGTATCCATGGCCGGATAAAAAGTATTAGTTTGTGACCAAATGTACTTCTGTTTCCGTTGTCACGTATCCACCACAGGATTTCTCCGGATGCATTCACGGCTGGGGTACAATACCATCTTCAGCATAGCACTTAATATGCGGTCCGCTCTGCTGACCGGTTCGTGTTTTCAGCGGAGCGTTTCACAGGCTTCCAAATTGATACTCCAGGAGACTCTATGGCAATCCGGCTCGGGATAGTGATGGATCCGATCGAGGACATCCATTTCAAGAAAGACAGTTCACTGGCGATGCTGGTGGCCGCCCAGAAGCGGGGTTGGGAAATTGAATACATGGAGCTGCAGGACATGTATCTGGCCGGCGGCCAGGCCCGGGCTCACACCCGAAGCCTGACGGTGCACATGGACCCGGAGAACTGGTTCAGCTTTGGCGCCGGTCGGGACCGGGCCCTGGGTGATCTTGATGTCATACTGATGCGCAAGGACCCGCCCGTTGACCGCGAATTCCTGATGGCGACTTATATTCTTGAAGCTGCAGAGCAGCAGGGAGCGTTGGTGGTCAACCCGGCGGCAACGCTGAGGGACTGCAATGAGAAACTGTTTGCCGCCCAGTTTGAGGATTTGACGCCCCCGCTGATTGTGACTCGCTCATCCCAGCGTTTTCGGGATTTTTATGCCGAGCACCGTGACATCATCATGAAACCGGTCGATGGCATGGGTGGTCGGTCGATTTTCAGAATCAAGGAAAACGACGCCAACCTTGGCGTTATCATTGAGACCCTGACCAACTATGGTGCTCACCAGGCCATGGCGCAGAAGTTCATTCCCGAAATTACTGAGGGTGACAAACGTATCCTGCTGATCGACGGTGAACCTGTGCCCTACGCCCTTGCGCGAATTCCCTCCCAGGGGGAAAATCGCGGGAACCTGGCGGCCGGTGGCCGGGGTGAGGGGCGTGAACTGACCGCCCGTGACCGGGAAATCTGTGCCAGGGTTGCGCCGATCATCAAGGCAAAGGGGCTGATGTTTGTCGGGCTTGATGTGATTGGTGACTACCTCACGGAGATCAACGTAACCAGTCCGACCTGTATCCGGGAGCTCGATACAGCGTTCGGTACCGACATTGCGGGCATGTTGATGGATGCCGTAGAGCGGCGCTTGCAGCAGTGCTGAGGCTGGCGACGGCTGGCATCGGGATGCAGAATCAGGATAAGTAATGGCAGTTCAGGTAAGCGACTTCGACCGGTTTTCCTTTACCCTGTTCATGGCAGTGGCGGTGCACGCCATTGTGGTGTTGGGCATCACGTTTGCGCCGGAGTTGCCCAGCTCCTCCGCACAAACCATGGAAATCACCCTGTCCCAGTTTGACGATGAGCAGGCGCCGGAAAAGGCGGATTTCCTGGCTCAGACCAACCAGCAGGGCAGCGGCACCGAAGATAAGCCTCTGGAAATGACCTCGCCGCATCCGGCAGATACCAGTCAGCCGGATATGGCAGTTGTGCAGCCAGAACCACAGAGCACAACAGAGCCCGTGCCGCGCCAGGAGCGTGCCGTTGTTGAAACGCAGACGGCACGCCGTGAAGTCGCGCAGCCTGATAATCGCTCCGAGCCGGAGCCTTTGCCCCGGAGCGAGCGCAAAAGCCTGATGGAGCGTAGCCTGGAGATTGCCAGTCTGGAAGCCCGTTTTGATGCCCAGCAGCAGGCGTATGCCAAAAAGCCAAGGGTTATGCGGGTAACCGCCGCCTCTACTCTGAAATCCAATAATGCCTGGTATGTGCAGAACTGGGTGGGCAAAGTGACCCGGGTGGGCAATATCAACTACCCCACAGAAGCGCGTCGCGCGGGTATCTATGGGGATCTTCGGATGCTGGTTTCTCTGCGCAAAGATGGCACAATCAAGGAAGTGGCGATTCTTCAGTCTTCCGGCAGTACCGTGCTGGACGATGCCGCCATCCGGATTGTTCGTATGGCCGCCCCTTTTGCGCCTTTCCCCGAGGAGATGCGGCAGGAGGCCGACGAGCTTGAAATCATACGTACCTGGTCATTCCAGAAGCGGGGGCTCAGCTCAGGATGACGGAACACAGCAAGCTGACAGGCAGTCTGAGGCACCACTTTCTGGTGGCTTCCCCCTGGCTTTCGGACCCTCGCTTCCATGGCGGCGTGATCTATTTATGTGAGCATTCGGAAGACGGTGCTTTAGGACTGATGATTAACCAGCCTCTGGAGATTCATCTGGGTGAGATCCTGGAGCAACTCGACATGCACGGTGGCGAGCTGGATCTGCCCGTGTTCACCGGCGGTCCGGTTCAGCCCGAGAGGGGCTTTGTCCTGCACTCGCCGGGGCGCCAATGGCAGAACACGGCCCAGGTGACGGATGACGTTTTGCTGACCACGTCCCGGGATGTCCTGGAGAGTATCGGACGGGATGAAGGCCCTGACGAGTTTCTGGTTGCCCTCGGCTATTCTGGCTGGGGCGAAGGGCAATTAGAGGAAGAGCTTGGCAGCAACGCCTGGTTAACTTGTCCTGCCACCACAGAAGTGCTGTTCCGTACGCCATTTGATAAGCGCTATGAAGCCGTTCTAAAGCTGATCGGGGTGGATCTGAACCAGTTGAGTGATTCGGTGGGGCATGCCTGATACCGGCAACCGCAGACTGTTGGCATTCGATTTCGGTACCCGGCGTATCGGTGTCGCCTCTGGTCAGGAATTGCTGGGTACGGGACGGCCGCTGACCATGATTCCCGCCCGCGACGGTATTCCGGACTGGAACCACATTGAAAAACTGCTGGCAGAGGCGAAGCCGCAGTTGGTGCTGGTAGGGCTGCCGCTGAACATGGATGGCACTGAGAATGATATGTGTGCCCGGGCCCGAAAATTCGGTAAGCGCCTGCACGGCCGTTATCATGTACCGGTGGAAATGGTGGATGAACGGCTCACCAGTTTTGAGGCCAAAGGCGAAGTGATGGCCGCCGGAGGCAGCCGGGATTTCGGTCGCCATGGTGTCGATGACCTGGCTGCAGTGCTGATACTGGAAACCTGGTGCCGGGAACAGGCCGGCTGACCTGACTGACGAGGCATTAATGACCGCATTGCTAGATATCAACCAGTTGCTTGATGAGCTGGAAACCGGATTGCGCCGGGTTCTGGACCTGCGTGGTGTCGACAATCCGGCGCTGATCGGGATCCGTACCGGTGGCGTCTGGCTGGCAGATGTCATGAGTAAGCGTCTGGGCCTTGCTGAGCCTTTTGGCGAGCTTGATATTTCCTTCTATCGGGATGATTTCAGCCGAATCGGCCTCAATCCGAAGGTCAGGCCCTCGAGCCTGCCGTTCGACACGGAAGGCCGCGATATTATTCTCATCGACGATGTCATCATGAGCGGCCGCACAATTCGGGCGGCGATGAACGAGATCTTCGATTATGGACGTCCGGCCAGTATCATACTGGCCACACTGATCGACCTGGGCGCCAGGGAATTGCCAATCCAGCCGGATGTGGTTGGCAAGGTAGTTGAACTGGAAGCCCATCAGCGAGTAAAACTGCGCGGCCCCAAACCGCTGCATATCGAGCTTCAGGAAACCGGGCAGTAATACGACCCAACAGACAACAGGCGAGCCATGACCGCGAACGACCCTTCCCCGAACCACTTGCAGCTGACCCGGGATGGTCAGTTGCGGCATTTTCTTACTCTGGATGGCCTGAACCGCGAACTGCTCACAGACATTCTGGACACGGCCGACTCGTTTATCGAAGTGGGCGAGCGCAGCATCAAGAAGGTCCCGCTGCTGAGAGGGCGCACGGTCGTCAATCTGTTTTTTGAGTCCAGTACCCGCACCCGAAGCACCTTCGAACTGGCCGCCAAACGGTTGTCTGCGGACGTGCTCAACCTGGACATTTCCACTTCTGCCACCTCCAAGGGTGAATCCCTGTCGGACACGCTGCTGAATCTGGAGGCGATGGCCAGTGACATGTTCGTGGTCCGTCATTCCCAGAGTGGTGCGCCACACTTCATCGCCGAGAGCGTGACGCCGGGGGTAGCGATTATCAATGCCGGAGACGGCCGGCATGCACACCCGACCCAGGCGATGCTCGATATGCTGACCATTCGCCAGCACAAGGGCGGGTTTGCCGGGCTGAGGGTGGCCATTGTCGGCGACATTCTGCACTCCCGCGTGGCCCGTTCTCAGATACGCGCGCTCAATGAGCTGGGTGCTGCAGAGGTGCGAGTCATTGCACCGGGCACGCTGCTGCCACGAGACGTGGAAGATCTCGGTTGTACTGTGGAATACGACATGGCCCGGGGTATGAAAGATCTGGATGTGGTGATCATGCTGCGCCTGCAGAAGGAGCGCATGGAAGGTGCGTTGCTGCCCAGTGAGCGTGAATTCTACCGCCTGTACGGTCTTAATCAGGAAAAGCTGGCGTTGGCTAAACCGGATTGTATCGTCATGCATCCGGGCCCGATCAACCGGGGTGTCGAAATCGAATCCGCTGTGGCGGATGGCTCTCAATCGGTGATTCTCAACCAGGTCACCAACGGCATTGCAATCCGCATGGCGGTGATGTCGATGGCGATGGGGGGGCAAATGGCGGAGCGACAGCAAAAACAGTTGGACAGTGAGGGAGCCGGGGCATGAGTGGTGGCCAGCAGGATGACAGCCTTAAGATTATCGGTGGCACGCTGTTTGACGGCGCCGGAAAGGAGACCGAAAACCCGGGTTTGTTGATACGGGGAGGGAAAGTTGCGGCCCTGGGTGCCTCGGCCCGGAGTGCCAGTGCCGAACAGGAGTTCGATGCATCCGGTTGCGTTATCGCTCCCGGATTTATCGATCTGTGTTGCAATCTGCGGGAGCCGGGTAATGGTCAGAAAGGCAATATTGCCACTGAAACCCTGGCTGCCGCCCATGGCGGCTTCACCGCCGTGTGCGCCTCGCCGGAGACCTCTCCGGTCAACGATTCCAGTGCGGTCACCCACTTGATCCGCGAAGGTGCGGTTTCCCGAGGTGCCGTACGAGTGCTGCCCATAGGGGCGATTACCCGAGGGCTGGATGGCGAGCTATTGAGTGATCTGGCGGGCCTGCAAAAGGCCGGCTGCGTGGCAGTGGGGAACGGCTCGCGGGGGGTGCGCAACGCCCGGATACTGCGCCGATGCATGGCCTACGCACAGACGTTCGGGTTGACGGTGATGTTCAGCCCGGAAAATCAGGCATTGGCAGCGGATGGTTACGCCCACGATGGCCAGGTGGCAACCCGGCTCGGCCTGTTGGGCATACCGGAAGTGGCGGAAACCGCCGCTGTTATGGAAATGTTGCTGCTGGCGGAGGAGACCGGAGTTAAGTTGCACCTGAGCCAGCTTTCCAGTGCCCGGAGTGTGGATATGCTGGCGGATGCCCGTAGCCGAGGTATCCAGGTGACTGCCGATGTCGCCATGCATCAGCTTTGTTTCACGGAAGACGCGCTGGCCGGCTTTGACAGCCGATACCATGTACGTCCCCCGCTGCGTTCTGAAGCGGACCGAAAAGCTCTGATCGCTGGCATTCAGAGTGGCGTGATTGACGCCATTGTCAGTCAGCATCAGCCCCATGACAGTGCTGCAAAACAGGCGCCGCTGCCAGCTACTGAACCGGGTCTTTCAAGCATCGAGAGTGTTCTGTCGCTGGGGCTCGACCTGGTTGACCGCGGGGAGTTGAGCCGAGCGAGACTGCTGACAGCGCTCACCAGCGGGCCGGCCCGCATTGTCGGCCTGTCGCCAGAATTGGTGGAAGCTGCCGTCGCGGATATCTGCGTTTTCGACCCATCGGAGCGTTGGCAGCCATCGGCGCAGACGCTGGTCTCTTCAGGCTTGCATGCGCCGGTTCTTGGCCGGGATCTGCCTGGGCGGGTCAGGCTGACCTTGGTGAACGGTCGTGCCGTGTGGACCGACCCCGCCCGATAGATAGACGAAATGTGGCAGAGGTGGCTCCACCTCTGTCGATCCCATCACAGATTGCTGCCAAATAGCAGAAAAAGCCTTGATGGCAGGCACCTCAGCCAACGTATCCTATCGCCCAAACCTCTAGCATCTGTGCAACTGACCAGTGTGTTGCCGGCCCCTGAGGGTGTTCGGCAGCCAACAATAATAATCAGGAGTCTCCCCGTGAAAACAGCTCGTTTTTCCCGCCGTATAGCCATGGCCGCAGTCCTGTGTGCCAGCGTTGCCGTACCTTCTTTGGCCCAGGCGCAGGCCCCGAAAGAAATACTGGACCGCAGTTTCTGCGTGTTCGACCCGGTTGGCGCAAACGGTCCCCTGTTTGCCATCACCAAGGAATTTCAGCCCGTTGCCCTCAAGCGCGGTATCAAGCTGGATCTCCGGGCCTACACCGATGAAAAAGTGGCCGCGGAAGACTTCAAGGCAGGCCAGTGCGACGCGGTTTTGCTGACCGGTACCCGTGCCCGGGAATTCAACAAATTTACCGGCACGCTGGAAGCCATGGGGGCGGTTCCGGGAGAACAGGAAATGCGCCTTCTGTTTAACACCTTGAGCCAGCCGAATGCCCGTCAATTTCTGATCGAAGGACCCTACGAGGTAGCGGGTGTGTTCCCGGGTGGGGCCGTCTATCTGCATACTCGTGACCGGGCGGTTGATTCGGTTGAAAAACTGCAGGGCAAGCGGATTGCCACACTGGATTACGACACCGCCTCTGTGCGCATGGTTCGTCACGTCGGGGCGTCGGTGGTGGGCTCGAACTCCGCCAACTTTGCTGGCAAGTTCAATAATGGCAGTGTCGATCTGGCCTATGCGCCAGCCGTGGCCTATCAGCCTCTGGAGTTGTACAAAGGGGTCAATTCCAAGGGTGGCGTATTCAAGTACGCGCTGGCTTATATGAACTTCCAGGTAATTATCCATCGTGACCGTTTCCCGGATGATGCCGGTCAGATGGTGCGCGACGAGTCCATTAAACGCATTGATCAGGCCTACGGCATCATTGCTGAGGCTGAGGCCGGAATTCCGGATGACGTCTGGATGCACCCGCCACAAGAAGACATTGCCGAGTACGACAAGATGCTTCGTCAGGTCCGGTTGTCGTTGCTGGAAGACGGCGTTTATGACGAGCGGGCCATCAAATTGATGAAGGCTATCCGTTGCCGAGTGGATGGCGCCCGGTCCGAGTGCGCTTCCTGAGCCAGAACTGACGGTGGCCCGCCGCAGGCGGGCCGGATTCAGGTCAGCGGATTGAGTCTTTCAGTGCTTTTCCAGCCTTGAAGCCGACGGTTTTGCTGGCGGGGATCTTGATGGCTGCGCCGGTTTGGGGGTTTCGACCGCTGCGCGCTTCCCGTTTACGGATCGAGAAGGTTCCGAAACCGATCAGGGTGGTGTCTTCACCTCGAGCGGC
>Ga0079223_10002623_pt1 | contig 11161 bp, 7 predicted proteins | sample Stecom2011_FD_75072 | JGI IMG/M metagenome (GOLD analysis project Ga0079223, IMG submission 75072) | Agricultural soil microbial communities from Utah to study Nitrogen management - Steer compost 2011 | ecosystem: Environmental > Terrestrial > Soil > Agricultural land | place: USA: Utah...
CAGACGGCAGCGGACAGGCACATCTTCATCAAAAAGCAGGTGGGTCACTAAATCCGGCTTCCATAAAAACTGTTCAAAATAAAGATCACTTTATTTTCCAGGAAGGTCGTACCGTTTTTAAATTTGCTGTTAGTAAAATGGCGGATGTATCGGCCGAAATACTGGAGAAGAACAATCTTACCGGCGATGATGTAGATTGGTTGGTGCCACACCAGGCAAACTTGCGCATTATCGATGCTACCGCAAATCGAATGGGTCTAGATCCTTCCAAGGTGATGATCAATATTCAAAAATACGGAAACACCACAAATGGAACTATTCCAATATGTTTATGGGAATGGGAAAATCAACTCAAGAAAGGCGATGTGATTATTCTCGCAGCTTTTGGCGGCGGATTTACTTGGGGCTCTGTATATTTAAAATGGGCTTACGACGCTCAATAGAATAAAGATATTTATATTTAACACGCTTAATTATCCAACTCACCGATTATGAAATTAACCGAGATACAGGATTTGATAAAGTTTGTAGCCCGTTCGGGTGTTACGAAAGTAGAAATCGAACAGGACGACTTTAAGATTACCATTAAAAGTGATCCCGATAAAAAGAAGGGGGCCAAAGGTGCAAAAACAACTACTGAAGCATACATTCAGCAGCCTATGCAAATGATGCCTCAGATGATGCCACAGCAAATGCAGCAGCAACCTGTTGCCGCTCCGGCACCGGCTCCGGCAGCAGAGCCTAAGAAGGACGAAAAAGCGGAAGCAGAATCGAAATATATTGTGATTAAATCACCAATGATCGGTACTTTTTACCGTTCGCCTTCGCCCGATAAAGATCCTTACCTATCTGTAGGAGATGATATTAAACCGGGGAAAATCATTTGCATTATCGAGGCTATGAAACTATTTAACGAAATTGAAGCTGAAATGAGCGGAAAGATCGTAAAAGTTCTTGCCGAAGATGCATCGCCGGTTGAATACGACCAGCCGTTGTTTTTGGTAGATCCCGCATAAGGAGTTCTACCTATCCTTTTTGAAACCTGACGCTAATCCTATGTTTAAGAAAATACTTATAGCCAATCGCGGTGAAATTGCCTTACGGATTATTAGAACCTGTAAAGAAATGGGCATTAAAACCGTGGCCGTGTATAGTACTGCCGATGCAGAGAGCTTACCAGTTCGCTTCGCAGATGAAGCCGTTTGTATTGGACCCGCTCCGAGTTCAGAATCTTATTTGCGTATCCCGAACATTATCGCTGCTGCCGAAATCACGAATGCTGACGCTATTCATCCGGGATACGGATTCTTAGCAGAAAACGCGAAGTTTTCGAGAATCTGTAGCGAAAATGGGATTAAATTTATTGGAGCGCTCCCCGAACAAATCGAAGGTATGGGCGATAAGGCCAATGCCAAGAAAACTATGATCGCGGCAGGCGTACCCTGCGTTCCCGGTTCTGAAGGTCTAATAAAGGACGGAAAGCACGCGGTAAAAGTGTCTCGTGAAATCGGGCTACCGGTTATGATGAAGGCAACTGCCGGTGGAGGTGGAAAAGGAATGCGCGTAGTGTGGAAGGAAGAGGAAGTGGAAGATGCCCTGGATCATGTTCAACGTGAAGCCATGGCTGCATTTGGCAATGATGGCGTATATATGGAAAAGTTTATCGAGGAGCCACGCCATATTGAAATTCAAATTGCCGGCGATCAATTTGGTACTTTTTGCCATATGAGTGAGCGCGACTGTTCTATTCAGCGCCGCCATCAGAAATTGGTTGAAGAAACTCCAAGTCCGTTTATGACCAAAGCGCTTCGCAAGAAAATGGGTGAGGCTGCGATTAAAGCGGCTGCAGCGGTTAATTACGAAGGCGTAGGTACAGTAGAGTTTTTGGTCGATAAGCACCGCAACTTCTACTTTATGGAAATGAATACCCGAATCCAGGTAGAGCACACCATTACCGAAGAAGTAATCAACTTTGATCTTATTAAAGAGCAAATCAAAATAGCTGCCGGTGTTCCGATTAGCGGAATTAATTATGAGCCGCAAATGCACGCCATTCAGTGTCGCATTAACGCCGAAGACCCCTTTAATAGCTTCCGGCCGAGCCCGGGAAAGATTACGGTTTACCACGCTCCCGGCGGACATGGAGTGCGCATCGACACACACGTGTATGCCGACTATACTATTCCGCCAAACTACGATTCGATGATCTCGAAGCTTATTGTAAGAGCGCAAACCCGTGAAGAAGCGATTAAGAAAATGTATCGCGCACTCAGCGAGTATATTATCGACGGTGTAAAAACCACCATCCCATTTCACATACGCCTATTCGAAGACGAAAAATTCAAAAAAGGAGATTTTACCACCAAGTTTTTGGAAACATTTGATCTTAAGGAGTAGGAGGTAGTAGTTAGTATTGAGTATTGAGTATTGAGATTTTGTACTTCCCTAAATAGCGTTGACCGTTTTGGTTAAATATTAAACTCTATTTCCATCGGGCAATTGTGAGCCTGAGGTTCTTTCGTTGGGCAAATCTCATAAGAGTTTGAGATTTAATTAAAGCCAACAGTGGCTTTGTGATTAAATATTGTCCTGAAACTTAATTGATAGAAAGCTTCGTAAAATAAAGGCTTTGATTCTCGCATTTCTAGAAAGGATTTATCATCTTTAACATATGTTACCACGCTTGCTAACGATTGTTTTTTTCTTTTCTTCCTTTTTGGCATTAGCCCAAACCGATTTGGATGCATTGCGAAATGCGTTTAATAGGGCATACGACAGCGGAGATTTTGAAACGGCATTGGACAAAGTAGATGCCCTTATAACATATTGGCAGGCCAAAAACCAACGCGACAGCGTCGCCTTTTATCGCTACAGGCGAGCACATACACTTGGGCAACAGGGTGAGGCATACAGGGGAGCCAAAGAAGCAAGTGCCTTGGTCAGCGAACTTGAAGCCAAGCCGCCCCTTCCCGATTTTATGGGGTCGGTTTATTTCTCTTACGGAAAAATACTTGTTTACCTTTCGGAGTTTACAGATGCCACTGCGATTCTCAATAAATGCATTGCATTTGAATCAAGTCGTGCTCAGCCCGATACGGCAAATATGGCGAGTGCGATAGAATGGAAAGGTATTGCTTGTATTTATACAGACTCTCTGGACAAAGCGCAGACTTTGATAGAAAAAGCATTGGATTTGCGCTATGCCATTTACGACTCTACCTCTACGGAGATTGCTTACGCGCTTAATTCTTTGGCCGGATTGTATTACCAAAGAAATTTCCTTGCCGAAACCAATGCGGCTTATGAAGAGGCCTACCGGATAATGAAACTCTCACTCCCGCCGGATCACCCTCATATCCTGAATATTGCATCAAACCTGAGCAATGTAAAGTCAGATATAGGTGAAATTGGCAGTGCCTTATCACTACTTCATTATACAATTGCCAGTTTCGAAAAACAAAATGCAGTCTATAATTTAATACCGGAATACCATAATTTGGGATCCATTTATGCCACCGCTCTTCACGATGGCAAGCGTGCCCGGGTATATTTTTATCGAAGCTTGACCCTGGCCGATTCTCTCCTGCCTAAACCTGACTTTAACAGAGCGAGTATTTACGATGGCATAGGTGGTAGTTATCTCTATGAAGAGAATTATCTAAAAGCAGATTCCTTCTTTTTGCTGGCTTATCGCGAAAGGCTGGAGATGAGTGAGGCTTCAAAATCGAGTCTTGGACAGAGCAGTTATAACCTGGGCCTTACTTCTGAGTGTCTGGGCAACAGAGAACGAGCGGAGATGTACTACACAAAATCGCTGAAATATTATAGATCTTCTTTCGGTGAAAACCATCCAAAAACAGCTAACGCCCTGTTTGAACTGGCTGATTTGGATTGGATGAAAGGCAACCATGAAAAGGCATTGGATGCCTACAGGAAATGCCTGGAAATATACACTTCCAATCTCACTACCCTACATGCCTATCCGCTTCAAACAAACATCAAACTCGCCTCGCGTTTTGAAGAACTCAACTTGCCTGACAGTGTAGACCGATACAATAAAAAAGCTTGGGAAGGTGTATGCGACACAAATGGTGAGCCGATAATACTCAGTAAGCTTTCCCAATATAGGCTTGCCTTTGTTGATCCGGAGGTTCTCGTATTAATTGACTCCAATCTCGACCGACTTTTAAAAAAGAAGCGGCTTATTGGTTCTATAGAAAATAAAGAAGGTGTTGAGCTGATGAAAACCATGGACAAGTTAATGATAGAACTATGGCCCATGCTCAATTTTGAAAACGAAACGAGTTCGCTTTTGCCAATAATAAAATCCATTTACCGAAAAGGGGTCTTTTTTGGAGCGAGTAGCGGTACAGAAGATGATGCCATAAAAACACTTTTCTTAAACAGTATAGAGCAAAGCCAATCAGCGTCTATAAGGTCGGCTCTTCAAAACCGTGAAGCATTAAAATATGCGCATGTGCCGGATTCTATTGTTGAAAAAGATCGTAGTCTACGCGAAAGACTCCATTTCGCCCAAGCAAACTCCAAGGCTGAGCTAACCGAATACCAGGACCAGTTTAATTTTAATGCATTAAGGGCGTGGCGCGATTTTCAGAATGAACTTATTAATCAATACCCTGAATGGTATACCGCGCGCTATGCTCCCGTAATCCCAAATTTAAAAGAAGTTCAAACAGAATTACTCAAAAGTGATGCAAGCCTTGTTGCTTATTTTGCGGCCGATACATCTTTGGTGATATTAGTCGGTGATGGCAATGAATTGCAAACTTTTTCGAATGCACTCCCAGGTGCCTGGCAGGATTCTGTTCGCACATATCGCAGTTTAATTGAAAAGCGCGCAGACCCTAAGCGCTTGGCAAGTCTGAGTTATTATTTATACACGTTGTTTTGGGAGCCAATAGAAGGCAGGGTGAAGAAAAGGGTTATGCTTATACCGGACGGCACATTGAATTTTTTAAATTTTGAGGCTTTAGTTTCAGAATTACCTCAAACGAGCGAGTATGCCGATTGGGAATGGCTAATTAAAAAGCACGTTCTGCTGTATAGAAATACCTTACCGGGAAACGAAAAGCCAATCAAAATGGTCGAAAAGGAAGTTCTTGCCTTAGCCCCGGGCTTTTCGGATGAGCTTAAAGCAAAATACAAAAGTGAACTCAACAACTCAACCAACTATGACTCCACCTTCGCCCGATGGGTACAAACACCCTGGTCGGTCGAGTTTGCTGAAGGTCTACAATCAGCCGGCAAAGTATTTGTTGGAACTGCTGCTACAAAGTCGGCATTCAAAGAAAACGCCGCAACAGCTAAAATACTCCACTTCGGAACTCACGCAGTGCTCAACGACTCCAAACCGTTAAGCAGCTATTTGGCACTTATGCCACAACCTTCAAAATCAGATGACGGATATCTTTACGCATACGAATTATACAACCAACCGCTTAATGCCCAATTAGCGATACTCACCGCTTGCGAAACAGGTCTCGGTACGTATCGCGAAGGAGATGGTGTGATTTCGCTTGCCCATGCCTTTAGGTATGCCGGCTGCCCCAACGTCATGTATAGCCTTTGGCAAATTGACGACAAACAATCGACTTGGTTAATAAAAGAATTCTATAAGAACCTGGATGACCACCAGCTCTTCTCTGATGCGCTCCATTCGGCCAAGATAGAATATTTGGCCCGGCATTCGGGCGAATTGAATGCCCCCTATTATTGGGCGGGAATTGTATTAACAGGCTCGGATGGAAGACTAAGTGCCAAAACAGGCTTGCTAAAAAATAGTAGCTGGATAATTTTATCCACAACGGTTGTGCTACTGATTATTGTTGCGAGCTTCCGCAAAAAGAAAAGCACAAAAAAAGCTTAATTCCAATAGTGTAAGCTGCATGGCGATGTCACTCTTTATGCTCGCTTTAAGCCATCCAGAGACTCGGTAGTGCAGTTCCGGTTTATTAATCCGGATTGAAATTTCATCAAACAACCAAAATAATTTCAGTTTTCTGTTCACCTTCATGTGGATGTGCCGATAGGTGGTTAAACGGTATGCTTTTCTTAAAAAACAAAATCAATTATTGGACTAAATGAATATAATCTCTAATATTGAACTAGTATCAAAGAGATTATATCTTGAAACGAATCAATATAGAATACACCGAGCACGAGCTCTATTTAGGGTTTATCGAAAATGACGAACGATGCATTGAACATATATATTCAGAGAATTTTAAAAGTGTAGAGCAATTCATTTTAAAAAACAGCGGAAAGACAGAGGATGCAAAAGACATATACCAAGAAGCGATCATAGCAACATGGTTGAATATTAAACAAGGTAAATTTAAGGTGCAAAACGACAAAAGTATTGGCGGATATATCTTTCAAATAGCTAAATATAAATGGCTAGACAAGTTGAGGTCGAAAGAATACCGCACGACAATTCGGTTTTTGCACGACAACCGGGCTGAGCCTGAGGCAGACGCAGACTACGGCGAAGCAGAAGAACGTAAACTACTATACCTAAAGGAGTTGTACAGCCATTTAAATGAAAAATGCAAAGCAATACTAAACCGTTTTTATTTTGAAAAGAAAAGTTTGGAAGAAATTGGTGCGGATCTGAATTATGAAGCTGCAACGGTAAAAACACTAAAGTACCGATGCATGCAAAAACTCAGAAGCCTGCACCACACAACAACCAAAAAAAATGACACCGAGCAATAAAATATCACTAGACGAATTTGAAAGAGTTGAGCGATATATTCTAGGAGAAATGTTGGCTGAAGAAAAACGCTCTTTTGAAAATGAGATGAACGAAAATCCGAGTTTAAAAGATGTGGTTGAAGAAAACCGCCTGCTGATTCAAACGATTGAAACAGGTGCACTCAGAGAAAAGCTAGAACACATTCATCAAAAAAAATTCGGGTCGAAACCAATGCGTAAGTCCATTATAACTTGGTTTGCGGTCGCCGCGGGTATAGCCTTTTTAATTGCTGTTGGTATATCCATAATTGAACTTGGTAGTGTAGAGGAAAAGATATTTGCAGAATACACTACCACCGATCCGGGACAGCCCGTGCCCATGAGCAGCACAGATAGTGACTATATGTTTCAAGATGCAATGGTCGATTATAAGGCCGGAAAATTTGATCGGGCGATTAATAAATGGAGCGGTATTTTAACGGAAGATCCCGAGAGCAATATATTAAACTATTATATCGGTTCTGCATATTTTAATTTAGAAAAATATAGCCGAGCAGTTCAATTCTTTGAAATTGCGGCCAATCAAGAAACTCAAGAATTTAGTGCCAAGGCACAATGGTATCTCATTCTTTCGCAATTAAAACTGAAGGACACTGAGAGTATATTATCGACTATCCCCATACCCGGCTCGCCTTATAGTGAGCAAATAAAAGATATTCAACTCAAGTTGAAAAAATAAAAGGATTCCATTTATGGGGTTTTAGATCGTGGTTTTTTGCCGGACAGTATCTTAAACTCACTACAATAATTCAGACCCATTGTGATTCCGGTTAATGACTGATGAAGTAAAGCCAAGCTTTCTGTAGAGGTATATTCAACCCTTATAATTAGCCCGTTTATATAAATTGGCAATTAAGTGTTCACCTTTTTAAACACGATCGATAGGTTGATGAATAGTACCAAGCTGAAAACAAAACAGTGCCAATTATCACGCAGTAATTACTCTTCCGGTTTTGAGAATTATAAGCAACACCCGGGGTAAACTGTTTAAACAACCATACATTTCAGTTGTCAGAGCGACTGAGATAGGATGAGGGCAGCTCGGCCACGGGTTGCCCTTTCTTATTTTTTACTTCCTAAAAGAAGTCTTCTTTGAAAAAATATACGACTTGGGTATAAACTTCAGTGCAGCAAAGTGAAATGCTGTACCCCATCCCAATGCAACAAAAACCTGAATCAGCTTTTGATTGTCTTCAACAAATATGATATAATGTATCCCCAAGAAAACGAAGAATAATATCAATATGGCAACGATCGTATTTTTCATGATTTTTGGTTTTTAATTCTCCTTATTGAACACAGCAAGATATTAAATTTACCAACGGCAGTAGTTTATTGTATGGGGATATCCTCCGTGACTTTTGGGATTGAAGTTATCCGTTTTAATAGCCGTCCGGGAAATATTCTATTCTAGAATAAAATCTCAATTAATAAGTATCCATTTAAAAATCTCCATAAAATTTGTTAACTTGTACCACGTATTATAAAAGCGTGTCTTCTGCTTTTCAATTATTATGTTTTAAAAGCCAATCAAGATGAAAAAAATCATTTTAATAGGTTCATTTTTAGGCCTCTTTTTTTCAGGAGCCTTTTCTCAAAGCTCAGTACAGCTTGTCAAAGACATCAATCCGGACGGTGACAGCGCTCCGCACTCTTTTATTGAGGCAAATAATATGATGTTTTTTATCGCTGACGATGGCACCCATGGTGTTGAAGTATGGGTATCTGACGGTACCGGACAAGGCACTACCCTTTTGAAAGACATTAACCCAGATGGTAGCAGCAATCCGGAATATTTCACCGAGTGTGCCGGTAAACTATTCTTTACCGCCGATGACGGAGTTAACGGAAAGGAATTGTGGGTAACAGATGGAACTGAGGAAGGAACCAAGCTTACAAAAGCTATATATCCTAGCTTAAATAATAGTCCTGATAATTTAAAAGCTTTTAAAGGTAAGTTGTACTTCTCGGTAGTAGCACCCGGCACAGGTCGCGAGCTATGGGTAAGCGATGGCACATTTGAAGGAACCAATTTGGTAAAAGACATTAACCCCACCGCCAGTAGCTCACCACATAATCTCTTTGAATACAATGACAAATTATATTTTGTCGCTAAAAACGGAAGTCTGGGTAACGAGCTATGGGTAACCGATGGCACTGAATCCGGGACGCACCTGGTCAAAGATATCAATGAAGGCGCAGCCGGTAGCGATCCGGATCAATTTATTGAGTGTGACGGGAAATTATATTTCACAGCAAATGATGGAGTTCATGGGTTTGAACTTTGGGTTACCGACGGTACTGAGGAGGGAACTCAGATGGTTTATGATATTAACCCCCAAGGTGCTTTTCCAATGAATGGTAGCTATCCGTATAACATTACTGTATTTAATGGGAAATTATATTTCTCAGCCTATCACTTTGAAATGGGGCACGAATTTTGGATGAGCGATGGAACTGCTGAAGGTACCGAACTTGTGAAAGATATCAACCCGGGATCCAATGCTTATCCGGGGCTGAATACAGGGTTTAAAGAATACAATGGCAAATTATACTTTGATGCCAGTTATTATACTTATTACACCGAACTCTGGTATACCGACGGGACAGAGGAAGGAACACAAATGCTGAAAGATATCCGATCACCCGGTGATGGAATTCCTTTTGTTAACCAAAAACCCACCGTGTACAACGACAAACTCTTTTTTGTAGCTGATGATGGAGTGACCAATAAACAGCTTTGGATGACCGATGGTACTGAAGAGGGGACAGAAATATTAAAGATTATTGGACCGGATGCATGCCCCGCACCACGACTACTGACAATATTTAATGATAAATTATTCTTTATTGCGTTTACCTCAATGGATAACAATGGGTTGTATGAAACCGATGGAACCGAACAAGGCACACTGATGATCGAGCCGGCGGGTGCAGTTAATATGGATCCGTGCACAGGAACAGACGAATTTTTTGAGTTTAATGATGGTTTATATTTTTCTGCCAACTATACCGATATTGGACAAGAACTTTACAGAATTGAAAAATGGACGGTCGATATTCCAAAAACACCTCAAGAAATAACTTTCAGTGCTTATCCGAATCCGGCAAATGACCGGCTTATTATTAAAAGCCCGGAAGATGCCCACTTCACCATGTACGATATACAGGGAAGACCTGTAAAATCGTTTTTTGTTCCGCGTTATGGAGAGATAGCCGTTGATGAATTAGCACCGGGAGTTTATTTATTAGAAGAGAGATCAACAGGCAGCGTAATTAAAATCATCAAGAATTAAATCCTAAACCAAGTTGATCGATAAATGGGAACAATCGATCATAATTCTTAAGTGAGACCGGGCCTAAAATGGAAAGCCATTAGGCATCATTTCCGACATAACTGATATTTTGTGTTTCCGGCCCGTATTTGAGCTTTGAAGTTCACTTCACGGTTTCCTATCCAATCTTCATAAAAAAAGCCCTACAGTTACCTGCGGGGCTCTCATAAATATACTTTTCAAAATAATTTATCCGCTCAGTGCTTCGGCTCCGGCGACGATCTCCAAGATTTCGTTGGTAATCGATGCTTGACGGGCCTTGTTGTATGTCAGCTTCAAATCGGTCAACATCTCGGCGGCATTATCGGTTGCTTTATGCATCGCCGTCATCCGCGCGCCATGTTCACCAGCGTGCGAATCGAGAATCGCTTTGTAAAACTGAGTTTTAAGCGATTTAAAGATCAATTCGGTTACAATTTCTTCCTTATTGGGTTCGAAAATATAATCTATCCCCAGCGTAGTGTTTCCATCTTCAGCAACCTCTGGTGGAACGATTGGTAAGAACTGTTCTACATTTAATTCCTGTACTGCAGCATTTTTAAATGAATTGTAAACCAAGTAAACCCTATCCAACTTACCTTCTGCAAACTTATCCATTACAGCTTGTGCCATTATGGATGAGTTATTAAAATTAAGCGCATCGTAAATTTTAAAAGGTTCGGTAGGATATCCTACTGTAGACGCCACATGATCGGTATTTTTAAAATAGTCGAAGGCCTTTTTACCAACAGACATTACTTTGACATTTGCTTGTGGATTTTCGCAAATGATGACTTTTACTTGTTTTATAACGTTGTTATTAAACGCACCACACAAACCCCTGTTTGAGTTAATCGCAACTACGAGAATTCTTTTCGCTTCGCGTTCTACTCCATAGGGATTTTCAGTAACATCGAGTGCGGAGCTCAGATTTTGCAGTATTTCCTGCAACTTCTGTGCATACGGCCGCATCTGGGTAATAGCATCCTGCGCTCTTCTGAGTTTCGCAGCAGACACCATCTTCATAGCAGCCGTAATTTGCTGTGTAGAGTTTACCGATGTTATCCGGGATC
>Ga0079223_10002626_pt1 | contig 11159 bp, 9 predicted proteins | sample Stecom2011_FD_75072 | JGI IMG/M metagenome (GOLD analysis project Ga0079223, IMG submission 75072) | Agricultural soil microbial communities from Utah to study Nitrogen management - Steer compost 2011 | ecosystem: Environmental > Terrestrial > Soil > Agricultural land | place: USA: Utah...
CACAACCTATTAAATGCAGGAATATTTGCCAGCGTATTCTAGCAAACCTAACCCTATCGGTCACGGAGCAAGCTCTAGACTACCAACTCAATATTTGCAGACCGTGGCAATGCATTTGCTATTGACACCTAGCTCCTTCCGCCTCATTATAATAGTAGACTGGTCGTTATAATTTAAGGTGTGTTAAATTAGGGTGTATGAAGTAATGAATGAACAACTCAAGCCAAAAGATGCACTTATTGAAGCTGCCTCTCGGCTATTTAAATTACGCGGATATTGTGGCGTGGGCCTAAATGATATTATTGCCGAAAGCGGCGTTCCTAAGGGCTCTTTATACCACTACTTCCCAGCAGGCAAAGAACAGCTAGCAACTGCGGCTATTCATTACACCAAAGCGCTTGTTATGGATGACATTCAGACCGTTTTTGCTGGTATTGCCAACCCAATTGATGCGTTTCAAGCTTATATGTATGGGTTATCTAAGGCGTTCGGCGAAGGTGGTGATCCGCTTGGTTCCCCTATAGGTACCATTGCTGGTGAAACCCATACCACCAGCGAGACGATTCGATTAGCCTGCGATTCTACCTTTAAGGATTGGCAAGCCATTTATGCTGAAAAATTTCTTGAAGCCGGCTATAGCAAGAGCCAGTCCAGCAGTTTAGCCATTTCATTTCATGCACTAACAGAAGGCGGAATTCTTCTCGCTTTAACCATGAAAAGCGGTAAGCCACTCGAAGCCATAGCTGAACAAATTCCATTTTTACTTGCTGAAAAGTAATTTTCCTACCACGTCGAAGAGTATTTTAATGTCTACAATTGCAGTAAAGCAGAACGAAAGCGTGTTAACGCCTCAAAAAAGCAGTGTTCAAAGCGAACAAGCTGTACGCCCCGTACCTATTTTAATCTCATTTTTAATTGCAGGGTTTATTGGGCTATTTAGTGAAACGGCCTTAAATATGGCACTTGGCCGTTTAATGATTGAGCTGGATGTTGCTTCTTCAACGGTACAGTGGATAACCACTGGTTATTTACTCACCATGGGGATACTTATCCCTATTTCCGCGCTATTAATACAATGGTTTACTACCCGGCAATTATTCGTTGCCTCGTTACTGTTTTCCATTGTAGGTGCCATCGTTTCGGGCATCGCCCCTACTTTTACTGTGCTATTACTGGGGCGCGTTATACAGGCCGTTGGAACCGGATTAATTATCCCCCTTATGTTTCACACTGTACTCATTATTTTCCCGATTGAGAAAAGAGGGACCATTATGGGGCTGATTGGTTTGGTGATGATGACAGCTCCAGCTATTGGGCCTGCTACCTCGGGCCTAATTATTGAAATGTTAAGCTGGAATTGGATTCTTTGGGTAATTATTCCGTTTCTTGTTTTCTCACTCGTTTACGGACTAGCTTTTGTGCAGAACGTTTCGAAGCTCACAAAACCTAAAGTAGATATGCCTTCTATCGTGCTGTCGACACTTGGCTTTGGTGGCATTGTATACGGTTTTAGCGTGGCTGGCGATAAAGGCTGGGGAAGCTTGCTGGTTATTAGTGCGCTTTTGGTAGGCCTAGTGTCGCTACTTATATTTTCACTCCGGCAGCTAAAGCTCGAAAAGCCAATGCTCGATTTGCGCGCATTTAAATACCCGATGTTTACCCTCGGTGTTCTAAGTGTTGTTGCCACCTTTATGATTATTTTATCGAGTATGATTCTTTTGCCTTTATACCTACAAACAGGGCTTGGGCTTACTGCGCTCACGGCAGGGCTCATACTTATGCCCGGTGGCGTGTTAAATGGTGTGCTGTCGCCCATTGCGGGCCGTGCCTTTGATAAATTTGGTACTAAATGGCTACTTACGCCAGGCTTTATCATTATGCTCATTATGTTGTGGCAACTATCGAATGTAACCACTGAAACGTCTATTGCCATGATGATATTTTTGCACTCAGGCCTGATGGCCGGCGTAACTCTGGTAATGATGCCGGCGCAAACAAATGGCCTTAATCAGCTCCCGAGATACCTTTATGCCGACGGTACCGCTCTTATTAACACCTTAATGCAAGTGTCGGGCTCTATTGGCACAGCGCTGGCTATTACGATAATGGCCACGTCGCAAAGCAGCTACTTACAGAGCCTAGCTGATGTGTCAGATCCAGCTGTGGCAAGCACTTCCTTAACCGCAGGGGTACAAACAGCGTTTATTCTGGGAGTTGTGCTTGCGATTAGCGGGTTGGTGATGTCGCTTTTTATAAAGAAATCAACAGCACCGCAGCCTCAAAATACTTAACTGGAACGCTTAAAAGCAAAAAGCCCACTTCATCATCATGAAGTGGGCTTTTTTATGAACTATAACGAGCAGATAGCTAACGCAGGATTATTCCCACTCGATAGTTGCCGGGGGCTTGCCTGAAATGTCGTACACAACCCGTGAAATGCCATCAATTTCATTGATGATACGGTTCGATACCCGTTCAAGCAGATCGTATGGTAAATGCGCCCAACGTGCGGTCATAAAGTCGATGGTTTCAACGGCACGCACTGCCACAACCCAGTCGTATTTACGGGCGTCGCCCATAACACCAACACTTTTCACCGGTAAGAACACCGCGAAAGCCTGGCTTACTTTATGGTACATATCGGCTTTATAGAGCTCTTCAATAAAAATAGCATCGGCACGGCGTAGCAGGTCGCAATATTCTTTTTTCACTTCACCGAGTACCCGAACACCTAAACCTGGCCCTGGGAATGGGTGGCGGAATAGCATGTCGTAAGGTAAGCCAAGCTCAAGACCAATTTTACGCACTTCGTCTTTAAATAGTTCACGTAAAGGCTCTACCAAGCCCATTTTCATATCAGCCGGTAAGCCACCCACATTATGGTGCGACTTAATTACCTGGGCTTTACCCGTTTTAGAACCCGCCGATTCAATCACGTCGGGATAAATAGTGCCCTGCGCCAGCCAGTTTACGTCGGTTAAAGACTTCGCTTGCTCGTCGAACACTTCAATAAACACTCGGCCGATTATTTTACGCTTTGCTTCTGGCTCGCTGGTGCCCGCTAACGCTGACAAGAAACGCTCTTCCGCATTAACTTTAATAATATTAAGGCCGAAATGGTCACCGAACATGTCCATTACTTGTTCGCCTTCGTTTAAGCGCAGCAAGCCGTTGTCAACAAACACACAGGTAAGTTGTGAACCAATAGCACGGTGCAGCAGCATAGCCGTTACCGACGAGTCAACCCCGCCTGATAAGCCTAGAATAACTTTGCCATCACCCACTTGCTCTTTAATTCGGGCAATTGCGTCGTCGATAATAGTGGCTGGAGTCCAGTGTTTTTCGCACTTACAAATGTCGACCACAAAGTGTTCAAGCATGCGTAAGCCTTGCTTGGTGTGGGTTACTTCTGGGTGAAATTGAACGCCATAAAATTGCTTTTCTTCATTGGCAATTGCCGCATGGGGGCAATGCTCTGTTTTCGCAATAGTGGTAAAACCCGCTGGTATCTCTACCACTTTGTCGCCATGGCTCATCCATACGTCGAGAACCGGCGCGCCACTTTCGCCAATGGCGTCTTCAATACTGGCAAACAACGGGCTTTCGCCAATGCGTTCAACGCGGGCATGGCCAAATTCACGCTCGCTAGAGCCTTCCACTTTACCACCTAATTGCAAGCTCATAGTTTGCATGCCGTAGCACACACCTAGTAAAGGCACGCCAGCATTAAATACATATTGTGGGGCACGTGGTGAATTAGCGTCGAGTACGCTGTCTGGGCCACCCGACAAAATAATGCCGTCTGGAGCAAAGTTTCGAATCTCTTCTTCGCTCGACTCCCAGTCCCAGAGTTCGCAATATACGCCAATTTCACGAATGCGACGCGCGATTAACTGAGTAAACTGAGAGCCGAAGTCGAGAACAAGAATGCGGTGCTGATGAATATCTTGAGTCATGGTGTCCACTGTAAGTAAATGCGGCCACTAAGCGGCCGCTTTAATAAATTAACCTAAACGATAGTTTGGTGCTTCTTTGGTAATTTGCACGTCGTGTACATGCGACTCGCCCATACCGGCAGCAGTTACTTTCATAAACTGTGGCTTAGTACGTAATGTTTCAATATCTGGTGAGCCGGTTAGGCCCATGGCTGAACGCAAACCGCCCATTTGTTGGTGAATAATATTACCAATAGGGCCTTTGTAGGCGACACGGCCTTCAATACCTTCTGGTACAAGCTTGTCGGCTTGGTTCGAGGTTTGGAAATAACGATCTGACGAACCATGGCTTTGATCCATCGCGCCTAAACTACCCATACCACGGTACGACTTATAGTAACGGCCTTGGTAAAGCTCTACTTCACCTGGCGCTTCTTCAGTACCAGCGAGCATGCTACCGACCATAACGCAGCTTGCGCCAGCGGCTAAGGCTTTAGCGATATCACCGGAGAAGCGTACACCACCGTCGGCAATAACTGGAATATTACGCCCTTCCAATGCTGCTACAGCATTAGAAATAGCCGTAATTTGCGGCACTCCGCAGCCGGTAACAATACGGGTCGTACAAATAGAGCCTGGGCCAATACCTACTTTCACAGCATCTACACCGGCGTCGGCAAGAGCTAAGGCGCCTTCTCCGGTAGCTACGTTACCACCAACAATTTGCATGTCTGGATACTGTTTACGAACCCAACGAACACGCTCAAGTACGCCTTCTGAGTGCCCATGGGAGGTGTCGACCAGAATAACGTCTACTCCGGCTTCTATTAGAGCCGCTACGCGCTCTTCGGTACCGGCGCCAACACCTACAGCAGCCCCTACACGTAAACGGCCCTGGCTGTCTTTACAGGCATTTGGCTTGTTGGCTGCTTTTTCAAAGTCTTTTAAGGTAATCATGCCTTTTAGAGCATGCTTAGCATTCACCACCAGTATTTTTTCAATACGGTGTTTATGCATTAATTCAAGAATGGTTTCGCTGTCGGTATTTTCTTTCACGGTAATTAAACGCTCTTCTGGCGTCATTACATCTGCTACTTTTAAATGACTGGCATTTTCTGAACGGGTATCGCGGCCAGTTACAATACCTACTAGGCGATTATTGTCGACCACAGGGAAGCCGTGAAAGCCATGTTCATGGGCTAAGGCTTTTACTTCATGCAACGTAGTTTCTGGCGTTACAGTAACAGGATCAGAGACAGTGCCGCTTTCGTATTTTTTAACTTTCCTCACGTGCGCAGCTTGCTCAGCAATACTCATGTTTTTATGAATAAAGCCCATGCCGCCTTCTTGGGCTAAGGCTATAGCAAGGCCCGCTTCAGTAACGGTGTCCATTGCAGCAGACACGAGGGGAATATTTAATTCAATAGCTTTCGTGAGTTTAGTATTGAGCTTTGCCGTGTTTGGCAGCACTGTAGAGTGCGCAGGCAAAAGTAGAACATCATCAAAAGTTAGGGCTTCTTGGGCAAGTCGTAGCATGGCAACATCTCTCTCTCTATTTGAACCACCACAGGGACACTACAGGTGGGTACAATGTTGCGGCGGTATTTTACTCACACCGGCGCTTACAGTAAACTAAAATTTGCAATTAATATTAAATAAGGCTCGTAACCACCATGCTTGATGTGAATAACGCCACTGCTCAACGCGATATTTTTACCGTTTCACGCTTAAATCGCGAAGTGCGGCAATTTCTTGAGCAACAGTGGGCCAGCATTTGGCTGGTGGGTGAAATTTCAAACTTTTCCCGGCCGGGCTCTGGCCATTGGTACTTCACTCTAAAAGACAACGACGCACAAATAAATTGCGCCATGTTCCGTGGCAATAATCAGCGAGTTCGGGTTCCTGTGAACGCGGGTATGCAAGTAATGGTACGGGCCCGAATTAGTTTGTACGAGCCCCGGGGTAACTACCAACTTATTGTTGAGCACTTAGAGCCTGCCGGCGACGGCTTGTTGCAACAGCGCTACGAAGAGCTTAAGCGTGCGCTTACTGCTGAAGGGTTGTTTGCCGCTGAGCGGAAAAAACCAATTCCTCATCAGGTACAAAAACTTGGGGTAATAACCTCGGCTTCAGGCGCTGCTTTGCACGATGTTTTAGCGGTGTTAAAGCGTCGTGATCCAAGCTTACAGATTACGGTGTATCCCACTCAAGTACAAGGAATTGAAGCACCAGCAGCGATCCGCCGTGCGTTAGCAGCTGCCGTGCGGCGCAATGAAGTTGAGGTACTGTTAATTACCCGTGGAGGTGGTTCATTAGAAGACTTATGGGCCTTTAACGACGAAGCCTTAGCCCGCGACATTGCCGCCTGCCCTATTCCTACTGTGAGCGCTGTAGGCCATGAGGTTGACTTTACCATTGCCGATTTTGTAGCTGATTTAAGAGCAGCTACACCTTCCGCAGCTGCTGAGTTATTGAGCCAAGACAATGAAGCTCACTTGCGTTATTTAATGCAACTGCGCCAGCGCACCATGCGTGCATGGGTAGCTGTACAGCAAAGCAAAAGCATTCATTTAAGCCATACCATAGCGCGCTTATTGCCCTTGAACCCCAAACGCCGTATTGAGCAGCAATCGCAGTTACTCGATAACCTAGCGGCTCGGTTACAGCGAACAATGAAACACAGGCTTAGCAGCGCAACGCAGTTGCAGCAGAGCCTGCAGCACCGCTTAGCACAGCAACACCCACAAGCAGATATTTTGGCGCACCAACAAAGCTTGGCCAAAAGCCAGCAACGGTTGCAGCAAGCTATGGTAGCGTTACTGAACCAGAAGGTGCGGCGCTTTACTGCCAACCAACAAGCGTTGCATATTGTGAGCCCTCTCAATACTCTAGCGCGAGGCTATTCCATGACCTTCGATGACAAACAACGTTTAGTGCGTAGTGCCGAACAATTAGAAAGCGGCCAACTACTCACCACCCGCTTTGCAAGTGGTGAAGTAATTAGCCGTATTGAGGATATAAAGCCGGTTTAGACTTTCGACTCTGGCTTTTGATTTTCTGTGGTATGTACGTGTACATCCATTTGTGGATATGGAATGCCAATACCTGCTTCATCAAGCGCGTCTTTAAACTTCTCCATGCAATCCCAGTATACGGCCCAGTAATCAGCACTGTTCACCCAAGGGCGGACAATAAACTTAACTGCTGAATCGCCTAACTCTAAAACGGCAACGTTCGGTGCTGGGTCTTTTAGTACCCGCTCATCGGCCATAAGTAGCTCTAGAAATAGTTTTTTCGTGTCTTGTAAATTCGCGTTATGCGACACCCCAAACACCATGTCGACACGGCGTGTTGGGTTTTCAGAGAAGTTGGTAATAGCCGCTGTGGTAATACGTGAGTTAGGCACCACAACTTTTTTATTATCTGGTGTTTTTAAGATTGTAGTAAAAAGCTCAATGCGCACAACAGAGCCAGCAATACCGCCTGCATCAACATAGTCTCCTGCTTTAAACGGGCGGTAGATCATAATCATTACGCCTGAAGCAAAGTTAGACAATGAACCTTGTAAAGCTAAACCAATAGCAAGACCCGCAGCACCTAGAATAGCGATAAAGGACGTGGTTTGAACGCCAACATGCGACAGCGCCATAAGCACGGCAGCAATAATTATAATGGCGCGAACGATTCCGGCGAGAAAAGACACCACCATATTATCGATAGCTGACGAGTCGAGGCGGCGCACTATAAAGTTTGACGTAACCCGCGCCAAAATAAATCCACCTATTAAAATAAGCAGCGCCACTAAAAACTGAATGCAAAGATGAATAATCAAGCCCTGATTATCATCAATCCACACTAAAAGATTTTCCATCTCTACTACCTTTTCTGTTAGTCATTGTTAGTGATTCGATCATGTGTGTTTGCTACCTGCGTAGCTTACAACGATTTTATCTATAATTGTTATTACTTTGCACTATAAACGAAAGCGAAAACTAAACTTTCCATTCACATCGGGCTCACCTACCATTCTTAATAAATCTCGAATTGGCACTGGCGTTGTATTGTTAGGCTGCATGGTTACCCCAAGATCAACGTTACTGGGTGCGATTTTACCGTTTACACTCAAACCTAAACTATTATTCGGCTCAACCAACACACTTGCCCAGCCTTCCTGGCAACCTAGCTGCATAGAAAAGTCTCCCAGTTCATGCCATTGCCGACCAATGCGAGTTTTTACTTCATAAACACCAGCCCGCGCATTGAGTTCAGTACATACGGGATCCCCATACTGGAATTCAGTCACTCCCAGAACGACGTCACCTTGTAATGGCACCAAGTGGGGAATATTTAACCAAGCCCCTAAGCTGCCAAGCTCGGCATTAAAGCGAGCATTTTCTACGCGTAAATTTCCAAAGAAACCTGCTTGTATGCGAGCACTGCCGTCGATTGGGTTATTGCCCGTAGCAGTAATTTGAACATCGGCAGCAAGTTGCGCTCCCAATAAAGCCAATGGAAAAAGCTGCCATTCAATTTGTTCTAAGCTCCGTTGTTCAAGCTGTACGTAGTCAATACGCCCCTGCCACAGAGTACCCGATACGCCATGCATTTCTAACTGTGCAGGTATTGGGGCAAGAGCTACCACTAAACGGGCAGGCAAGTAGGCAATTAAGCCAATAAGGTATATGGCAATGGCTAGAATAATACTGTAGCGCACTTTTTTGCTCATGCTTAGCTACCCGCCTTTACTTGTAAACGGCGCACACGAACTACTCCAGGTGTAGTTGTTTCTGCCACATCTAAGTTTTCAACCATAACACCTCGCTCTACCAGCCTTTCAATGAGCGTTAGTAAGTCGCCGAAATTGGCTTCATTAAACACCAACACTTGGGCTTCATTTTGTGGCTGTATGCGCGTTACAGCGAGCTTCAATTCTGTTGTTACTGTATTTAAGAATGCCGACAACTCATGGGCTGCAAGTGGCCCTTCGCGCCCTGGTTGAGCCGCTTGTTGTAATGCTTGGCCTTGGTGAATAAGTTGCGCCTGCCGCTCAAACCAGCGTTGATAGTTTTGTTGCGACTGCAGCCGCTGCTCTGCCTGTGCCACTCCTTCATGCAATGGCTGCCAAATAGCTAGCCAAAATACTGTCACTATTACTAAGGCGGCTAAGCTACTGAGCAACAGCCGCTCGCGCTGTTGTAGCCCTTGCCAACGTTGTTGCAACAGTTCTCGCTGTGGGGCAAAACGTTTACTGAGCTGTGCCCGAAAGGCTTGCGGTTTATTTTTCCAGCCCATTATGATGGTCTCCGTATGGTTAAAGTACCGGCAATTTTACCTGCCCGGCTAACAAGCTGGCCTTGTTGTACTTCTAAAGATTGATCTCGCACAGCACGTTGGAAGCGTTCAAAGGTTTGAAAGTTCTGCCCTGTCGCTTGCAGGCGTAATTCGCCACGAGACTGATCAAACTGCAATAACGTTAATTCTATGTCGGCTGCTTGAAAAGCCGACACTAGATCACTAAGCATACTCAGTAATTCACCCTGTGCCGCACCGCCAAGTAATGCCACTTGCTGCTCCATACGCCGACGGGCGTCGACAGGCATGCGTTGTTGTTCCGGAAATAATTCTAAATAGCGGGCTGCTACCGTGCGTTGTATTTGCTGCGTTTGGCGGTCTAGTTGTAACCAGGTCACACCTAAATTAGCGAGGTACACAACACATAACACCGCCGCGGCAATGGCCGGCCAACGGGCTTGCTGCCAGTTCACCCGGCTCACTTGCTGTTGCGCAAAGTCGCCTTGGCATAAGTTGAGCGTTGTTTGCTGCCACTGTTGAAGCATGGCAAGCAAAGGTAAATCGACATTTAATTGGCGCATTGGGGCAGGTATTTGCGGCCAATCTAAATGCCCCATAACCAACAGTTCGGTGGGTAGTTGCTGCTCTTCAAAGGCTAAGTAGGGTAACCAGGCAGGATCTAAGCTGGTTCCCTGCCATTGGCTTTGTCGAATTAACCAAGTGTCGTTAATATGAGCCGCTGTCCAGCAGTCTGTTTCATAAGGCAGCAATAGAAACTCAGGAATAAGCTCGGTTACTTTGATGTTGGCATCAGCTAAGGCATTGAGCCAAAGCGACATTTGTTCACGCGCTACAACCGCTACCGGAATAGGTTCATTCGCTGGGGTTTGGCTAGGCCAAGCAAAATGCAGGTTATCGATATCTTCGGCAACGTCGTCTTCTAAGGTAAAGGGAATGATTTGTTTTAAATGTCGGCGTGACTTCGCTGGCACTGCTGCGTTATGCATGCTCACAGCGTCGCCTGCCACAGCCACATATACGTCACGTTGGCTCGCCTTTTCTGTTAATTCGGCTAAGTGAGTGATATTGGTTAATACACCACTTGCTATCACTTCGTCGCCACTCGCATTCGCAACAAGCCAAGACACCTGTGCTTGGGCTTGCTTCGGGAGCCTTATTAATAGTACTTCACTCATTTATTCGCCTCATAATCTCCGCGCGAACGGTGCAAAATCCACGCTTTGCCATCCGTTATTTTTATTTGCGAGTAACCGTAAAATTCCAAATCACCATACTTTACTTGCGCGTTCAACTCAAAGTACTGGCTGCTTATAGTTAGGTCTTCAAAATCGCTGTTAAGCTGCCCAGAGGTAGATAACGCCTGCAGTGCTGGCTCTTCTTTTATTTGTTGAACCGACTCATAGCCATCACCAGGGCGGCCACTAAGTAAGCTCTCTGCCGCACTTTGATCGAGTGCGCCACGGAAAAATGCCATCACTAACTCGGGCTTGTCGTGCGGCACTGTATTTAAATTAAGCTGCCAGCTGGTAACCCCTGGAATAACACACACATAAGGCTTTAGTCGGTTATAAATAGCCTGTTGGTAGCCCACTATTTGCCTAAGCTCTGAGCGATGCGTGAGCAGGTTATTTGCCGCTTGGTAAGGCTGGGGCAACGACTCATAGTCGGGGTCTTCGGCGCCCATTGAATTATGTAGCTCCGTGTCTGCATCGAGCCAATCAACCAGTGTTGCGGTAAGTTGGCGAATAGTATATTCGTCGAACTCTAGCGCTGTTAACAGTTGCTCATAGCGTTCGATGGCCTTGGCTAAGTTTGCCGTATTGTCTGGATCTTTATATAAACTATTTAAATTAAAACAGGCTTGTAAGTCGTGCACACGACCACCTATGACACCACCGCGTACGGGAAAAG
>Ga0079223_10002628_pt1 | contig 11155 bp, 10 predicted proteins | sample Stecom2011_FD_75072 | JGI IMG/M metagenome (GOLD analysis project Ga0079223, IMG submission 75072) | Agricultural soil microbial communities from Utah to study Nitrogen management - Steer compost 2011 | ecosystem: Environmental > Terrestrial > Soil > Agricultural land | place: USA: Utah...
AGTTCTTCGCTGTTAGTGCAGATCCCGCCTCCCCGGGCGCAGCCGAGCTTTCTGGCGGAGAAGTAGATCACGTCCACAAGTTCCGCAACACGGCGGGTGATTTCCCGTATACTCAGCTTTTGGCAAGCCGCTTCCCGCTCCTTGATGAAGTGCAGATTGTCCGCCAAAAGGCTGGCATCCAGCACCAGCAAGAGACCGTGCCTTTGGCAGATTTCCCTCACCGCAGCTAGGTTGGCCAGGGAAAAGGGCTGGCCGCCGATGAGGTTGGTACCTGCCTCCATGCGTACAAAAGCGATCTTCTCCGCTCCGTACCTCTGGATGAGAGCTTCCAGCCTTTCCTCATCCATGTTCCCCTTAAAGGGGTGAACACTTGTGGTCTCAAGGGCTTCCGGGATGTAAGCTTCCAGCATTTCCCCGCCCTGGAGCACCACATGGGCCTTGGTGGTGGTGAAATGGTAGTTGGTCACAACAACAGTGCCCGGCCGCACCAGCACTTTAGCCAGCAGATGCTCGCAGGCCCTGCCCTGGTGGGCGGGGAGGAAATAGCGGGTGCCGAAGATTTCCTGACATTTCTGTTCCAAACGGGTAAACGTCTGGGAACCTGCGTAGCTGTCGTCCGCGACCAACATGGCGGCCTGCTGCCCGTCGCTCATGGCGTTCACTCCGCTGTCCGTGAGCATATCCAGGAACACATCCTTGTTCTGCAGGAGAAAGGTGTTGTAACCTGCTTCCTCCAGGGCCTCCAGGCGCCTTTCCACCGGCACCAGCTGGATCTTCTGCACAATCTTGGCCTTGTGCATTTCCATGGGGATCTGCTCACCGCTGAACAACTTGATTTTGGTCATGTCCGCCGCTCCTTCTCTTTTGTTTTTCTAACAAAAAAAGCCGTCCCCAACAGGACGACTTTCAGCCGCGGTACCACCTGAATTAATCTGCACGCAGATTCCCTCTAGGGAGCCATCACTCCCGCAACCGTTAACGCCGGTCTACGGTCCGATCTACTGCTAGTTCAATCGGCGACTCCAGGGTGTAACTTCGGCCTCAAGCGATTACTGGGTCGCACCACCCCCCAGCTCTCTGGAAATCCCTCTTGAAACCTACTTAGTCCCCTTCATGATCTTTCCGCGTTTTGGAATTTGCATACAGTATACGCCTGGAACTGGTCCCTGTCAACCACCTAGATGCTGCCGCGCTCCCCATTTGGAACTGGGGTACGGTGCCCGGGGAGGCTCTTCCACATATACTGTACAAAACTTGGAGACAGGAGGGATCAGCCTGAACAGCTTTGAGTTCACCCCGGCTCAAGAGGTGATCTCCACCCAAACCCATGTCCATGAAATCCAGGGCAGCACCACGATCTTCACCGACATTCCCCACAACCACCGCTTCGCGGGCCTGACCGGCCAGGTCATACCCATCGCCAACAACGATCACATCCACGCCTTTGAGGTGAGCACCGACTTCACCGAAATCCACCTGCATGGGATGGGAGGGTTCACCGGACCGTCCATCCCCGTGGGAAACGGCAGGCACATCCATTTCGCCAGCGGGATCACCACCCTCAACCGGGGCCACATCCATGAGTTCTTCTTTGCCACCCTCATTGACGATCCCCTGCGGCGTTAAAGCACGAAAAAATCCCGGGCAGTGCTCTGCTTGGGATTTTTCCCGTTCGGCCTGGTGCCAATCCCCAGTTTCACTCAAGGTTATGGAAGGAGTTCCCTCTCCCCTAGTGGAATATTTAGCATAACTAACGATTTTCTTACCCAGGTCGCTGGGGAAATTTGTCAAGAAAGGACGGACCACGGCTTATGGGACAACGCTTTGAGGGAACAGCATTCCGTTATGTGGCCGGTGCGCTGCTGATCATCGCGCTGCTCGCCAGCGGCTACTTGTTGGGCGTGACGCAGTTCAAACCTCCAGAACCGGAGCCAGCCCTGGCCGAAACCCAGGAGTGGCACAGGTTGATGGAAGTAGTCCAGTCCATGGATGGAACCATGGCCGCCCTAACTGAACAGGTGGCCCAACTCCATGTGGACGTCGCTGACCTGCAGGAACGCCTTGCTGAGCAGGGAACCGCCGTGGAAGCCCTTTCCGGCACCTTTCTCACCTTTTCCAGCGAGATGACCGGGCAGGTGGAAGCTACCACAGCCCAGCTGCAAGTCCTGGTCGCCGCGGCGGAAAGCGGCGAGCTGGAAGCACTGCTGACGACGGTGGAGACCACCGATCAGTCGGTGGCGGATCTGGCTCAGCAGGTGGCCCAGCTCCAGCAGGAGCTAGCAGCCCTGCAGAGCACCACGGCGGAACAGAACACGGAGGTGCAAAGCCTAGCCGCTGCCCTGGAGACGCTTTCCAGCCAGGTGGCCGAGCACGCCAAGGAGGCCGCTCAACAGCTGCAGGTCCTCACGGCGGCAGCGGAAAGGGATGAGCTGGAGCCAGTTCTAAATGCGGTGGAGTCCCTGGATACCAGCATCGCCGGGCTAGGGGAGCAGCTGGCTAAGCTCCAAGTGGAACTGGAAGCCCTCCAGAGCCGCAGCGCTGAACAGGACCGTGACATGGAGGCCCTGGCCACTTCCTTGAGTGCGCTATCCGTGGAAGTAACCGGACAAGCGGAAAACACCCAAGCCAAGCTGCAGGAGCTGGCGGCGGCCGTGGAAAGCACAGGCAGCCAACTGCAGACCCTGGCAGCTTCAATGGATAGCACTGAGCAGGACGCTGTGCTCACAACCCTTGAGTCCCTCGATGCATCCGTGGCAGGTCTTAGTGCAGGCTTGGCCCAGCTCCAAGAGGAGTTAACTGGCCTGAAGACCTCCAGCACCCAGCAGAGCCAAGAAGTGCAGACCTTAGCCGTGGCTGTTAGCACCCTCGCTCAGCAGGTGGCTGAGGAGGCCCAAAGCACTACCGCCCGCCTGGAGACCCTGGAAGCTGTTTCCGCAGGCGCAGAACTGCAGTCCCTGGTCACAGAGCTGCGTTCCATAGATCGGTCCCTGGCCAACCTGGCCGAGCAGGTGACCCAGCTCCACTTGGAGCTGGCCAGTCTCCAGACCGCCAGCAGCCAGCAGGGGCAGGAGGTGCAGTCCCTCGCCGCGGCCCTGGCCACCTTGGCAGATGATCTGGCCGAGCAGAGGGAACCCACAGCGGCCCAGCTGCAGGCCCTCACCGAAGCGGTGGCAGTGCAGGCTGTCGCTCCCGCCAAGGGCTTTGGGGACGCGATGAGCGAACACGAGGCCGAAGAGCGGCCGGAGGCACCCCAAGCCCCCGCAGTGAGCCTGGAAGTGGCTGGAGATCTGCCGGTCCTATCTGCCCTTGCTGAAGAGCTGATCAAGAAAAACCAGGCCATGATCTTGACCATCAAGCCCCGGGACACCATTTGGGGCATCGCCAATCGCTTTCAATCGCCCCCTAGCGAGAAGTTCATCAACCAGATCATCGAACTCAACCAGGTGGATCCCTACAGGCTGAGAATCGGCCAAGACCTGCTGATTCCTCTGAACGAGGAGATCTTTAGACTGGTGGAAGTGGAGTGATGGGCATGGCGAACCCCGAGCCAACCAGGCCTAAGCTATTTAGTTTTGAGGCCCTTGTCGTTTTCTTCTCCCTCTTCGTCCTGGCCCTGTCCCTGCTGGTGGTGTCCATCCGCCTGCTTCAGCAGCCCGTGGAAGGCATGCACCCCAGCGCTTTGCTGGTCCTGTCCATAGTGGGGATGATCGGAAGTCTCGCGGGGATGCTGGTAAGTGCCCGGGGGCGCAGCCAGGAGCTTCCTCCGCCGCCGGTGGAGGTGAGTCCGCCGCCCGCGGCTGCTCCAGAGGCAGGGGAAGTTCAGGAACCCAACGTGGCCAAGGTGCGCCTGGGCAAGTACATGCAGACCCTGGAGGAGCAGGTCCAGAGCCTGCGCAAGGAAAGGGATACCTACGCCAAGGGGAACGCGCAGTTCAGGGAAGAGATCACCGAGTGGCGGCAACGCAGCCTGGAGATGCTGCGCTTCCTGGACAAACAGCGCCAAAGCGCAGCCCCAGAAGATCAGGGGCAGCTTGAGGCCATCTTGAGCGCCAAAAAGCACTTCGCCCAGCTGGTGGCTCCCTTGGGCATAGGCCTCATTGAACCTGAGCCGGGGGATCGTTTCGACGGGAAACTGCACCAGGCAGATAACCTAGAGGAACCCCCCACCGCAGAGCTGATCATCGTGGAATGCCTGGAGTGTGGCTACACCCTCAACGGACAGGTGCAGATACCAGCCAAGGTAACTGTGGCGGCGGCCGAATAGGCGCCGCTTTTTTTATCCCTTCAGGGCGCCAGCCAGAAGCCCCCGGACAAAATAACGCCCCAGCAGAACATAGACGATGGTGGTGGGCAGGGCCGCCAGGACCGAGCCCGCCATGGGCAGATTCCAGGAAACCGCCTGACCCCCGGCGAGATTGGCCAGGGCCACGGTGATGGGCTGGGAACTGGGCTTGGTCAAGGTGACTGCGAAGAGGAATTCGTTCCAGATCTGGGTGAACTGCCAGATGCAGACCACCAAAAAGGGCGGGCCCGATAGGGGCAAGATCAGGTGACGGAAGATGCCCCAGAATCCTGCACCGTCAATGCTGCTGGCATCCACCAGCTCATCCGGTATTTCCTGATAAAAACTGCGAAAAAGCAGGGTAGTTATGGGCAGCCCGTAGACCACGTGCACCAGGATCAAACCGGGTAGGCCCCCGTAGAGTCTGGTCTGCTGCATGAACCTGAAGAGGGGAACCAGTACGCTCTGGTAGGGGATGAACATACCAAAGACAATCAGGGGCAAGGCCACTTTCCCCCCGGGAATCCGGTATTTACTCAGCACATAGCCATTCAGGGAGCCCATTATGGCGGAAAGCAAAGTGGCGCTGATGGCCAGAACGAAGCTGTTCTGCAGATTCGGGGCGAATCTTTCCCAAGCCACCCCGTAGCTAGCCCAATGTGCCTTGGAGGGAAGCGCCCAGGCCGTCATCACGTTGATTTCCGCAGGTGCCTTCAAGCTCGTGATCAGGGTCATGTAAATGGGGACTAGATAGACCATGGCCAGAAGCACCGCCAGGATCTGAGCCAACACTCTGATCGTTTTTCCCGAGGACATGGGCTTTACTCCTCCCTCCTAAAGGAAACTATGAGGTAAGGTACGATCAACAACGAAACGATGAAAAAGAGGATCACGCCGATGGCCGAACCCACCGCCAGTTCATTGCCGCGGAAAGCTTTCAAGAACATAGTTACCGCCGGCATGGACGTCGGGTAGTGGTCAGGGCTGGAAATGGCAAAGATCAGGTCGAAAATCTTCAGGGCGATGTGGCCCAGAATCACGATGGCACTTGCGGTAATGGGCTTCAGTAGGGGCAGGTCCACATAGCGGTAGATCTGCAGTTCACTGCCGCCATCAACCCGCGCCGCCTCCCGCAGTTCGCTGGGTATGGTGCGCAACCCCGCCAGATAAAGCGCCATGGTGTACCCGGACATCTGCCAGACCGCAGCGATGACCACACCCCAGAGCGCGTCGTTGAAACCGTGCATCTCCGGGTAAGGCAGAAGCCTAAGGCGGGTGAGGACCCGACTGGCGATCAGGCCCGCCAAAACCCCGCAGATAACCAGGTGCCAAGCTAGGCGCCCCTTTTTCCCCTGCCGCCACTGGCTGTAGGCGCTGATGGCCAAAACGACCAGTAATACCCAACAGGCGTAGTGCAAGAGATGGGACCAGTCAAAGACTAGACGCTGATCCCGGCTGGAAAGCCACAGGAACTTCCCTGGGGGCAGGCCGATCAATGTGGGCAGGACATTGATCCCTCCCCTGGGCTGCAGGATCCAGCGCCAAATGGTACCGGTGACCACCATGGAAAGGGACATGGGATAGAGAAACACTGTGCGGAAAAACGTTTCCCCCCAGAAAAGCTGGTCGATGATGGTGGCCAAAACCAGTCCCACCAGCAGCGAGAGTCCCACAAAGAGCAGGGTAAAGAAAAACATGTTCACCAAGTCCTGCCGGAAGCGGACGTTCAAAAAACCGGTGAACAGATCGCGGTAGTTGTCCAGACCGACGCTCTCGATCTGGGGATCCAAAGACATGGCGGCTGTTTGTCCCCAATCGGTGGTGGACATGTAGATGGAGTTGGCGATAAAACCGTAGACGAAAATGCCCAGCAGGATGATGGACGGCAGTATAGTCACAATAGCCGCCAAGTGCTCGCGGCGGGTGTGCATAGCCCTCAGTCCTTTCTCCAGATCTTGCCCTTTGTGAAAGCCCGCCACCTTGCGGTGACGGGCTTGCGGCTGTGCGCCCTACTTAACCAGCCCGGACTGGATGGCCACCGCCTGGGCAGCGTAGGCTGCGGCCTGGGGATCCTTGTTGGCCAAGAAGATGTCCATGACTGTGGCGAAGTCGTTCATAAACCGTTCGTTGGCCACTGTGCCGTGGGCCAAGGAACCCACGATGCGATTGGACTGATAATCCCTGGCTGCACTCTGGAGGTAGACATCATACTTGGAGAGATCGGAGTCAATCCTGGGGCTGATGGAACCCTTGAGGGGGTTGAACGTGTCCTGCCCTTCTTTGCTGCCAATGGTCTTCAGCCAGGCGATGGTGTTCTCCCGGTTGGGGCAGCCCACAGGCAGTCCAAACGAGTCGGAGAGGGCCATAAACACGCCCTCCGTGCCCGGGCTTGGAGCCCAGCCGTAGCCCTCCTCTGGCTTTACGCCTAAGGTTACGGACATGTAACCGGAAGCCCAGTCACCCATGATGTTGAAGGCCGCCTGCCCCGCCACCACCATATCGGTGGCCTGCTGCCAGGAGAGCGACGGGGCATCGGGATTGGTATACTCCAAGATCCGGCCGAAGAGCTCCCACACCCCGACCACCTCAGGACTGGTCCAGGAGAGTTTGCCTTCCCACAGATCGTCATACTTGTCCGGTCCCAGGTAGCTCAGGGCCACACTCTCCCAAAGGTGGATCGCTGTCCAGTTTTCCCCCAGGGAGAGGGGGATTACGCCCTGCTCCTGAAGGCTCGGGGCGATGGCCAAGAACTCATCCCAGGTCTTGGGCGGCTCCACACCCCATTTTTTCAGGTTTTCGGGGATGTAATACATAACGTTGGAGCGGTGGATGTTCACTGGCACGGACCAGATGCCTTCATCCGTACTGATCAGGGCCAAGAGGTCCTCGGGGAAGACCTCGAACCAGCCCTCTTCCTGGAAGAGCCAGGTCAGGTCTTCCATGCGCTGGGCCACAACCCACGTTCCGATGAGCTCCTGACCGGCATGGACCTGGAAGGAATCGGGCGGATCTCCACCAAGCATCCTGGTTTTCAACACGGCCTTCGCATGCACTCCCGCGCCGCCTGTGACCGTAGCGTTGATTACGGTGACTTCCGGATACTTGGCTTCGTAGAGCGCAATCAAAGCTTCCAGAGCCGGACCTTCATCGCCGGCCCACCAGGAAAAGATCTCCAGCTTTCCCTGGGGAGCAGCAGCTGCTGCCACGGCCAGGGTTGCCACCAAAACCACACAAAAAGCGGCTGTCAGCAGGCAAAACCTCTTCATGCTCTATCCCTCCATCCTTTTTTGGGCTTTTCCACATAAACGCGCAAAAACTCCGCCGCACCACCTCCCCTACCGTCTTGGAGTGGAGTATGTTGAAGCAGAAGTTCTAGGTTGTTCGCTGTGGCTAAGCTCAATCCCCTCCCGGATGTGGATAGCCTATGCTGCCGCATCTATGAGGTTAATGATATACTTCTGTGAAAAAAAGATAAATCCTGCAAAGATTGCCAAGAGCGCCACAAGACCGGAAACCCTCCCCCAGTAGGCCTAGATGAAAAAACGCACCTCCCAAAGCTTTCCGCAGCCTGGGAGGTGCACTTTTTTTCGAAACTAATCTGCGCCGTAAACCAGCCGTTCGCCGCCCTCTTCCACCACGAAGAGCTTTTCGATCTCGGCGGTGATCAGGCTGCTTAGGTCTAGGTCTGTGGAAAACCAGGCGGCGATGCCGCAGTCTGAGCTCAAGCGGCGCGGCACGGGCAGAAGCTCCGCCTCCACACCCAATCTTCCCATGTACCTTCTATACTTCACCGCACCGGAGTGGGTAAAAAATGTAGCGATGTAATCCATAACCTCACCTGGTGATGATCAGCAGGAAGTCTTCCCCCTCTTCCCTGATCTCCGCTTTGTAGCCCCTGGCTTCGGCAAAACGCCGGACGTTTTCCCGGGATGTGCTGTTACCCACCAACACCTGTACGCCTTCTGGGGACGCTGCCAGCGCCTTCTTGGTCAAAAGGACCGGCTCCGGACACGCCCTGCCCCTGGCATCAACTGATCTAAGAGCCAACTTGCACCTCTCCCTTCACACTCACTTCAGCCCGTTCTGTGTTCAAAAGGCCAACCGCCGCCACCACAATCAGCCCGATGATGGTGGCAAGCTTGCCGTTGGCAGTGGCACCGGCCCCAGAGGCGGCCAGCCCGAAGTTATGGGCAAAGGCTGCACCCACCAGCATCCCCAGCACGGTGATCACGGAATCCGCATTTCCTTCCGCCCCCAGTACAATCTGCCGCAAGGGGCAGCCGCCCAGGAGCACGGAACCGAGCCCCGCGAGGAGCATGCCTAGGAAGTTCCACAGCCAATCGGTGTGGGCCACGGGCTGTCCGCTGAAGCCCAGCCTGAAGTTGCCTGTGACCAGGTTGCCCACCAGGGCTACCAAGAAAATGGCCAGAAAGCCTGAAATCAAGTGGGAGTCCTTAAACAGCACCAGGTCTCTAATGCCGCCCACCATGCAGAGCCGGCTCCTTTGGGCACCGGCACCCACGATCAGGCCGGCAAGGAGGGAAACCAAGATCGGTGCATGGAGTGAGCCAGGCCCCTCGCTGCTGAAAAAGATGAAGGCAGGCCCCGCCACCAGGAGGATCAAGAGCACCACCTGCACAGCCGGGAAGAGGTAACCTTCCCCTTTAGGCAGCGAGTAGGTCCTCCCCAGGGTGAACCCCCTGTTCAAGAAGGCTACGCCGACCAAGATACCGGCTGTAAAGCCCAGAAGGCCAAAGACAGCTGTGAGATCCCCTCCAGCCAGCCTCAGCACCATCCTTAGGGGGCAGCCTAAGAACATCAAAGCCCCCACCACAACAAAAAAGCCCAGGATGAAACGGGTAAAGGGAGCCGAGCCGCCCCGGACCCGGAAGTCCCCGCCCCTCAAGGACATGAGCCAAGCACCCAGGGCTATACCGATGATCTCCGGCCGGATATACTGCACCACTGGAGCTCGGTGCAGCCCCAGGGCCCCTGCAGTATCCCTGATAAAGCAGACAATGCAGATACCCATGTTCACGGGGTTGCCAAAGGCCACCAAAGCCACGGCCAAGGCACCCACCAGGGCTCCCACTAAGGCAATGCCTTTTTTGCCGCCCACACACATACCTCCCTGAGTTCATTGAGATTTTTTTGTCAAACCCCTTTTCATTATAGTAAATCGCCCCTTGCCTTGTACAATAAGAACTGCCTATACCTCTTCCCCACCAATAAGCAAACTCTATACAGACCAGGCTGCCGCCGGTATAAAATGGATGGGGAGGCCAACTGACATGAAGAGAATCTATGTTGATAATGCAGCCACATCCTATCCCAAAGCCCCGGGGGTGAGCAGCGCGGTGAAGCGCTGCCTCGATGAAGTGAGCGGGAGCGTGAACCGCAGCTCCTTCGCCAATTTCCCCGAGGCCCAGGAGGTGGTGTGGGAAACCCGGGAAAAAATCGCTGCCCTCTTCAACGTCCCGGCAGCGGAAAACGTCGTCTTCACCATGAATGTGACGCAGGCCCTCAACTTCCTGCTTAAAGGTCTGCTGCGGCCCGGGGACCACATCCTTGTCTCCTCCCTGGAACACAATGCCCTGATGCGGCCCCTTTTGCAGCTGCAAAAGCAGGGTGTGGAGTTTTCCCGGATTAAAGGCGACCGGGAAGGACGGGTGCGCCTTGCCGATTTTGAAGCTCAAATCAGGCCCAACACCAAGATGGTGGCGGTCACCCACGCCTCCAATGTCTGCGGCACCATCCTGCCTGTGGAAGAAATCGGTGAACTCTGCGCCCGGCGCGGCCTGCTGTTCATCCTGGACGCCGCCCAAACCGCGGGGATCCTGGAGATCGACTTCCAGAAAATCCAAGCCCACGCCCTGGCCTTTACAGGACACAAGGGGCTGTTGGCGCCCCAGGGCATAGGCGGGTTTGTCATCGATAGTGAACTGGCTGAACAGATGGAACCCTTGATCAGCGGCGGCACGGGAAGTCTTTCCGAGCAGGAGGAGGTTCCCCCCTACCTCCCGGACAAATTCGAAGCGGGGACCTTGAATCTCCCTGGAATTTACGGGCTCCATGCCGCCCTGAACTACTTGGAAAACACGGGCCTGGAGGCGATCCGGGCCAAAGAACAGGCCCTGGCCAGGATCCTGATGGAAGGGTTTACCAACATGGAAGGTGTAGTGCTCGTGGGGCCAGCTTCGCTGGAAGATCGGGTCGCAGTTATCTCCGTGGATTTCCCCGATCGCGATAACGGAGAAGTAACGTACAAATTGGAGAAGTTCTACGGCATCCAAACCAGATGCGGTCTGCACTGCGCGCCGGCCGCCCATAAAACGCTGGGCACCTTCCCACGGGGCACTGTGCGCTTTTCCCCTGGTTGGTTCAACACGAAAGGGGAAATGCAGGCGGTTCTAGCCGCTGTGCAGGAGATTTTGGCAGACTCCTAGTATATTCCAGGGTGAACTCTTGAAAGGCCCGGGCCACTGGGGAGAGCACCCTGTTTTTGTGTACCACGAAGTAAAAGCGCTGGGTCAAATCGAGCTCCTTAAGGTAGAAGGCCTTGAGCAGGCCCAGGCGCAGTTCTTCCTGCACAGAAAGTTCCGAAACCACCGCAATGCCCAAACCTGCCATCACGCACTGTTTGATGGTATCGGGGTTTTCCACGGTGGCAATGACCTTTAGATCTTTTATGTCCAAGCCCTTCGCGGCCAGACCCTCCAGGAAAACGCTCCTGCTGCCTGAACCCGCTTCCCTCAGGATAAACCGCTCATCCTTCAGCTCATCCCAGGCAAGACTTTTCTCCTCCAAATCCGCATACCTGCCGGCGTTGGGTGTGATCACCACCAAACGGCCGCGGCAGAGCTCCACCGCCTC
>Ga0079223_10002630_pt1 | contig 11154 bp, 9 predicted proteins | sample Stecom2011_FD_75072 | JGI IMG/M metagenome (GOLD analysis project Ga0079223, IMG submission 75072) | Agricultural soil microbial communities from Utah to study Nitrogen management - Steer compost 2011 | ecosystem: Environmental > Terrestrial > Soil > Agricultural land | place: USA: Utah...
CCAAACGGCCCGCTTAATGTCGCGTATAAATACCATTTTGCCGGTGTTTGCATTATCGCGCCACCCGCGCACCTTAGCGAAAGCGGCGCTTTACCGTGGTGTTTACCCTATCTATTTCGACTCAACCAAAGAAGAGTCTCAATATGCTCTACGCTCAGCTATTACCCTGCTGCAAAGCCAAGGTCAGGTAAGAGCTGGGGATTATGTAATAGCGACCCATGGTGACATTATGGAAACCATTGGTGCTAGTAACACCACGAAGATAATGGTGGTGTAGGCAGTTTAACTACCTAGCACCAGTTGCTTAATGCGGTCTTTATACGAACGGCTCACTTTTAACTCTTTGCCGTTCGTTAACACAACATGGTATTCGCCGTTTTGCCTACTGCACAACTTGGTTACTTGATTTAAGTTAACTATGGCCGAGCGGTGAATACGCTGAAATAGCTTGGGGTTTAGCTCTTGCTCAAGCTCTTTCATAGTACGGCGCAAAATATGAGTTTCTGTGCCGGTATAAATACACATGTAATCACCGGCTGCTTCAACCCACTCAATTGCATTAATCGCCACCCGAGTAATTTCACCACCGTCTTTAATGGCAATATGCTCAGGGTAAGTGCTTTCTGTACTTAGCTCATCGCCTTCAGCTAACCGAATAAGTATTTCTTCACAGTCTTCACCACTCATTTCACTTACTAGCTGAAAGAGTTTTTGCTGGTGAACGTTCTCAAGCTCAGGCACGTCTCTTAGCGCTGCTTTTGAAGCAGACACTTTTTCAATTGCTTGAGCAAGTCGCTCTTCGTCCACTGGTTTTAACAAGTAGTCGAGTGCGCGCACTTCAAAGGCGCGTATAGCGTATTGGTCGTATGCGGTGACAAAAACCACAAATGGCATGGCTTGATCAGCTGCTTTAATTTCACGCAGTACGTCGAAACCACTCCACCCGGGCATTTGTATATCTAAAAAAACCAAATCAGGTTGCAGGCTTTGTATTGCAGCAACGGCCTCGCGACCGCTACTTGCTTCACCCACAACATCAATGTTTGGAAAGTCTGCTAAACGAACAAGCAAACCCTTACGGGCTAACGGCTCATCGTCGACAATTAATGTACGTATTTGGGATGTCATTATTACTCTGCTGGCTGCCAAGGAATCTTCAATTCGACAACGCACCCACTTGGTGCATTTGCAGACAGATTAAATGAGTAATGCTTTCCATACAAGGCACGAAGGCGTTCTTCTGTGTTCTTAAGCCCTACTCCGCGGCTGTTTTTCTGGTGTTTGCTGGCTTCATAACTTTCAGGCCCATTGTCGCGTATAGCGATAGCCAGCTGGCCTTCCACTACATCTGCTTGAACAATTATTACGCCTTCTGTTTCAAGTTTTGCCACGGCATATTTAATTGAATTTTCAATCAGCGGCTGCAAGATCATACTCGGCACTAAGGCCTTTTCAGCCTCAGGGCTCACTTTTACTTGCACTTGCAGGCGTTCCGCAAAACGCACTTTTTCAATGTCTAAATAGAGTAATGAGGCTTCTATTTCTCGGGCCAGCGTGATGCGCTTGATTGGATCGTTATCTAACGAAAAACGTAAGAAGTCGCTTAATTTCGACACCATTTGGTTCGCGGTTTTATTTTCACTCACTAAAATAAGCGTTGAAATAGCATTTAAGGTATTAAATAAGAAATGAGGATTTAGTTGATAACGCAGCATTTTAAGTTGCGATTGGTGTGCCATAGACACCGCTTGCAGCGCTTTTTGCTTTTCATCTTGTAATAGTTGGTAATATTTAATAACGAAGTACAAGCCACTCCACGACATCATTATATAAAACTTAGCAACACTGTGTTGTAAATAAAACAACCAATTATAAGGCCGGTAGCCAAACTTATATATTTCCCAATGGGTAGCGTTATCAATAAGCGCCCATAGCACCGCAGCCGCATAAGAGCAGGCTAAAACAATCACCAACAGTAGTAACGGCGGTAAATTCCAAATTTTACGGTAAAAGTAGCGCAACGGTACAGTAATTAGAAATCCTGCATAGGCACCCAGCAAAATAATAAGCACATAGATGCTACGCATCTCTTGCATAAGGGAGCCAATGTATTGAACAAACGCATAGCCGATCCAGCCGGCAATTTGCAATGCCCAAAACATTTTATTTCGATCTTCAAGTAATACGCGCCAATTCAATTTGTATATTCCATCACATATTTTTAACAAGTGTACACGAAGTAGACTGCTCTACTCGAGCCGCTTAGTCGTTCGAACAGGTTATTCTGTCGCACTCGCGGGCATGCTATTGTATATGCACTATTTTAAGGAGTTTGTTATGACCGCTGTTTCTAGTTTGCATGGCAAAAATATTAGCTACGCCATTCACCTTGCTTCGCCCCACCACCATTATTTCGACGTTGAGCTAACCATTCAGCAGCCCGATCCTGCAGGCCAAGAGCTTCGTTTGCCGAACTGGTTACCAGGCAGTTATATGATACGTGATTTCGCCAAACACTTTATTAGCTTTGAGGCTAGTGGCCAGTGCGGTGCGCTTACTTACACGCGCCCTACCAAAAGCACTTGGCTCGTTGAGCCAACCACAGGCCCTTTACAGGTTAAGTACCGTGTTTATGGCTTCGACAATTCAATTCGGGCTGCCTACTTCGACCTGCATTACGGCTTTTTTAATACCAGCAGCCTGTGTTTAGAAGTGCTTGGGCAAAGCCATACACTACACCACTTAAACTTGTTTGCTTCGACTCAGCCCAGCTTAGCGAACTGGCAAGTAAGCACAGGTATGCCCGCGGTTAATGTAGACCACAATGGCTTTGGCAGTTACCAAGCCGAAAACTATGCGGCCTTACTCGACTACCCTTTTTTAATGGGTGAGTTAATCCGAGTGCCATTTCAGGCTAGCGGTATACCCCACGAGCTTGTTTTAGTGGGCAAACATTATGCGAGTACCAGCCAACTTGCTAAAGATTTAACAAAAATTTGCGAAGCTCAGCATGAATTGTTTGGTGGTGCGCCTGATTTCAGCTCCTACCAATTTCAAACCATCGTTACCCATAATGGCTTCGGCGGCCTTGAGCACCGAAATAGCACCGCATTAATGTGCCCTCGCGATGCCCTTGAATATGGTAATAAAAGCGAACCCAGTGCTGCTTACATCGAGTTTTTGTCATTATGTAGCCACGAATACTTTCATAATTGGAATATTAAACGCTTAAAGCCAAAAAGCTTTCTGCCTTATGACCTACAACAGGAAAGCTATACCGAGCAGCTGTGGTTTTATGAAGGTGTAACGTCGTTTTACGATGACTTATTTGTTTACCGAGCAGGATGTATTAGTAACCAGCTTTATTTAGAACGTTTAGCTAAAACGGTAAGCCGTGGGCTGCGCGGGCTAGGCCCAAATCGCCAAACATTAACTGAATCGAGTGTATTGGCGTGGACAACGTTTTATCAACAAAATGAAAACGCTCCCAATGCGATTGCTAGTTACTACGCTAAAGGAGCTGTGGTGGCGGCCTGTTTAGACTTATTGCTACGTTCCAGCAGTAATAACCAAGAAAGCTTAGACAAGGTGATGCAACGTGCGTGGCAGCAATTCGGTGTAACAGAGCTTGGCACTAGCCAAGATGAATTGCTTGAACTTTGTAACCCGCAAAATAATGAGCAGGTAACCAGCTTTTTAAATGACGCCTTATACACCACTAAAGAACTGCCTTGGCAACAGCTGTTTACTGAGTTTGGCATAAAGGTGAAAGAGAATGGTTTTGACCTACTTTCTCAGCAACCAACAACAACTGCCGATGAAAGTAATGTTGAGCTTGGCGCAGCCTTGCAAGAAAGCCCACAAGGCATGGTGATACAACGCGTATTAGAAGGAAGTGCAGCCGCACTGGCCGGTTTAAGTGCCCGCGACACACTGGTAGCCATTGATAGCCTGCAAGCCACCGCAGCGGTAGTAAAACAAGCCAGCGTGCGCTTTATGCCTAGTGACACGGTAACTGTTCATTACTTTCGTGATCACTACTTGCACACGGCAGAGCTTACTTGGCAGGCCCCAGTTAAGGAAAACGTTACATTAACGCTAACCGACGAAAGCCTAGGCCTGCCCTGGCCTCAAACCAAGCCGTAAACCGGCTTGCTGTAATTAATTTCGAACCGGAACTAAATATTGGGGATCAAGGCGAACGCTGCCCCAGTTAATGCGCCAATCAAGGTGCGGCCCAGTAGCACGGCCGGTCGCACCTATCTCTGCAATTTTTTCACCTTGCTGTACTTCTTGGCCAACTTCTACATCGATAGAATGTAAGTGCAGAAAAGTGGAGAAAAAGCCTAACCCGTGATCGAGAATAAGTGTGCCACCTGAAAGCACCATACTGGGGTGTGCTAAGCGGACTATGCCGCTTGCTGGAGCTATTACCGGTGAACCAGTAGGTGCTGCAACATCGAGGCCGTAGTGAGGCGTTCGAGGGTTTCCATTTAAAATCCGCTGGCTACCATACACCCCTGAAATACGCCCTTCTGCCGGCCAAATAAAGCCGTTCGCAAAGTCGTTGCGCTGGCTACGAAATTGCCTCGCATGCCATACTTCTTCATTATTTTTTCTAATTTCAGCCATTACGGTTGGATCTGGCGTAACCGTTTGTTGTGGTAAGCCGTCTATACGTTGAATATCGAAGGTGCGCGACGTGATGGCAAATTCTTCTTGCCAGTTATCGCCATTGGGGTAGCTTACTTCTAGTAAGGCTGGCCCTTCTTCGTCGCGACTAAAGCCAAATACAAAGTGCCCACTGCGGCTTACTAACACTTCTTCACCATTTAGTTTAATGGCGGCTTTAGGATCAGTACGACCAAATACAATACCACCCTGCTCGAAAGCATTACGAAGCGACGGTTCGGGTACTGCGGCGTGCGCTGGGATAATTTGGCTAGTGAGAAACAAGCTGATTGCCAATAAGAAAAAAACTGATTTTAAACGGTTCGGCATGGGCACGAACTCCTTATATTTATTTTAATTCTAGCAAGTATAACAAAGTATATTATTTGATCGCTGCTCTCTTAAAAAGTGAGTGAATACCATTGCCATAATAGGTGAGCTGCTAACAGCAGTACGATCATTCCCATTGCTCTGTCGAACCAGTAACCATAGCGCAATAGCCAATAACGCAAGCGTGTTTTACCCAACAGCAACGATAATGCTGCAAACCAAGTAAAAGTAGCGACTGCTAAATAAACCCCATAAGCCGACTTTACTAGCATGGGGGTTTGCAACGATATAACCGAAGTAAATAGCGCTAAAAAGAACATGGTGGCTTTCATATTTAAGCCATTGGTTAAAAATCCTAAGCCTATCGCCCGGCGAGCACTTGGCGCCACTTCGCCATTCGCCGCGGTTGAAGCATGGTTTCCATGTTCAGCCTCGGTGGTATGAACTGGCTTTTTTGCCCTAAGCAATAGAGCGGCTAACCATAAAAAATAGCCTGCTGCGGCCAATAATAAAACTGAATACAACATGGGTGTAGTGGTAATAATTAACGCTAAGCCTAGAACAGAATAAGTAACATGAATAAGAATTCCTAAGGCTATGCCTAAGCTAACCCACACGCCAATACGAGCACCAAAGCGCACGCTATAACGGCTTACTACTGCAAAGTCTGGGCCTCGGCTGGCCACAGCAAACAGATGCGCTATAGCTAAAGCTGTGAATTCAAACCAATACGGCGAGTTAAAAAACGTTTCTAGCACTAGTGCGGGCTCCTTAAGCTTGATATATAAGCCTTGCCAGGCTTTATAGTTGTTCGTTATAGTGACTCTAGCGTTTACAAAAAGTAACACTAGCATAATTTATTGTTTGCAATATGCGTTGTTACATTCGTTATTTATATGGCTTTAAAGGGTGTCTACATGAGTAAAAATGAGTTCCCATCGTTAAATGCATTACGGGTGTTCGAAGCTGTGGCACGGCTGCATAGTTTTAAAAACGCTGCGGCTGAACTTGGTGTTACCCAATCTGCCGTTAGCCGCCAACTTACTACCCTTGAGCAGCAGCTAGGGGTAAAGCTAATTCAACGCGATAACCGAATGCATGCCTTAACCACAGCAGGCCAAGCGTTAGCCCCGGAACTACACCGCGTGTTTCGCCAACTTGAGCGCATTGTTACCTACACTATAAATGAAGGCGACCAAGCGCGGCGTATTATTACTATTAATATTAGCCATGAAATTTACACCCAATGGCTGGTAACGTCACTCGATGAATTTAAACAGCTTTACCCGCATTTAGAGCTGCGCTTTGTGCAAGTAGCAGAATATATGGATCGTAGTAACGAAGACACCCTTACCAGCCAGCTATTGCGTAATGAAGTAGATGTACTACTTGTGTTTGGCCGCAGCGCGCAAAAAAGCCTATTGAATCAAGTGCTACTCAAGGTTCCTTTGCATGCTTTTACCGCCAATAACAACTCACCAGCCAATGAACTCATTCGGATTGAACATCAGCAATTGCCGAATCAGTTAACGAATCAATTAAACAAACTCAGTACCCTGCGTATAGAGCGCCACACAACGGCTCAGAGCAGCCTTATGGCTTCAACCTTAGTACCAGCTCAAAATGCTGTCGTTGTCTTGCCTACGCTCTACCAGCAGTTAATTACATCGAGTAAGCTGAACAACCAAGGTAGCATTGAGAATAACCAAGAGCTTTCTGTACTTATTCGTAAAGAAGATGATCGCGAGCTGGCAATGGTCGCTTTACTGCAATGGCTGGAATACCATGCGAAACGGTTTAAAGGCTAAGCCGTTAACTGTTTTGCTTTGGTATAAAGGTATTGTGTTGCTGATTAACCACTGCTGCGGCTAAAGCTACTTAAGAAGGAACTACTGAGGGTATTGTTGCTTTTGAGAGTTTTGTAGAGAAGTTTTGTTTATTGTAGCCAGCTAACTGCTGCTAGCTGTTAACATCGTATTGGTGCCCGGGGCCGGACTTGAACCGGCACGTTGTTACCAACGAGGGATTTTAAATCCCTTGTGTCTACCGATTCCACCACCCGGGCAAACACGATGTTACTTACTACTTTCTTTTACTACTTAGGTCTTACTTAAAGTCTGGAGGCGGGTCCCGGAGTCGAACCGAGATCCACGGATTTGCAATCCGCTGCATAGCCATTCTGCCAACCCGCCAGACACTTGAAATATTGGAGCGAGTAACGAGGTTCGAACTCGTGACCTCAACCTTGGCAAGGTTGCGCTCTACCAGCTGAGCTATACTCGCACTCTTTATTTCAGTTCTTGCGTGTGGCTCTTGCCAAACGCAGGGCCATTCTACTCATAGGGACTTCCCAGTCAACCATTAATTGCAGATTTTTGTTCGTTCGCTCAAATTTTGACTAGTTTGTATTTTTTTCAGCCGTTAACTCCTTCCAAGCGCTCATTAAATAGACTTGCATAGACCAGAGCGTAAGGACCGCAGCAGTGTATAGAGCGACTGTTGCTGTTGTTTTTATGAACGTATTCACATCCCAGAGTAATCCGGTGAGTGCAATCATCTGTGCCGTTGTTTTAATTTTGCCCAAAGATGATACCGCAACTGCGTCGCGTTTGCCTACTTCAGCCATCCATTCGCGCAACGCCGAGATAATTAACTCGCGGCTAATGATAATTAAAGCCGGAATAGTTATCCATAAAGTTTGATGATACTCGACGACAACAATGAGTGCAGCCGCCACCATTATTTTATCGGCTACGGGATCAAGGAACTCGCCAAACTTAGTATGCTGATTTAATTTGCGCGCAAAGTAACCGTCGAGGCCGTCGGTAATAGCGGCGAGAACAAATATACAAGCGGCAATAAATTGTGCTTGAGCAATGGGCAAATAGAAAAATGCCAAAAATACCGGAATTAATGCAATACGGAAGGATGTTAATAAATTGGGGATGTTCCACATAAACTATTCGTTCTCTTTTTTATAGGTGTACGGTGTTCATTCATCACGCAGAGCATAATAAATAGTTTCTGCCAAGGTTTTACTTATACCTGGCACATTGGCGAGCTGCTCTATACTAGCCCCTTTTACCTGTTGTAATCCACCCAGATATTTCAATAAGTTCTGTCGGCGCTTAGGCCCTACTGCTGGAATAGATTCTAACATTGAGGTTTTCTTTACTTTGGCACGCCGTTGTTGGTGCCCTGTTATTGCAAACCGGTGCGACTCGTCACGAATGTATTGAATAAGGTGTAGCGCTGGGTTGTCGGCTGGTAAATGAGTAGTTTCACGGCTGTAGCCAAATATTAATGTTTCTAAACCAGGTTTACGGCTTTCGCCCTTTGCCACACTTATAAGCAACGGCGGCTGCGGCCAGTTTTCAAAATACTCTTCCGCTTGGGTTAGCTGCCCTTTGCCACCGTCGATAAACACAACGTCGGGCACGTTGTCGCGCTCAACTGCATGCTTATAGCGTCGGCTAAGTACTTGTGCCATGGCAGCATAGTCGTCGCCTGGGGTTATGTCGTTAATATTATACCGGCGGTAGTCTGTCTTCAGCGGCCCTTCTGGGCCAAATACTACACATGAGGCAACGGTTTGCTCACCCATGGTATGGGAAATATCGAAACACTCAAATCGCTCTAAGCTAATTTCAGCGCCTACAAGCTGCTGTAAGGCCTCAAAGCGGGTTTGCATAATAGAAGCTTCACCCAAACGGCTATGAACCGCGTTCATGGCGTTCTTGTTGGCTAAAGAGCGGTATTGCGCCCTTTGACCACGATGATTACTGGTTATTTTTACCCGCTGTTGTAAGGCCTCGGTTAATTGGCTGCTGAGTTCTTTAGCTATAGCACTTTCTAAGGGAGCTACAATTTCATTCGGCACCCGCTTGCCTTGGCTTTCATTTAAGTAGAACTGCAGTACAAACGACTCGAGTATTTCCTCGTCGGTTGAGTTAGCCGGCACCTTTGGATAATAACTGCGGCTACCTTGCACAGAGTTCTGCCGTATAAAGAGCAAATGAATACAAGTCATGCCCGACTCGCGCCAAAAGCCGATAACATCAAGCTCTTCTTGCTCACCAGACACCGCATTACGCTCTTGTACCTGCCTTAGAGCTGCTATTTGATCGCGGAACACAGCGGCTTTTTCAAAATCAAGCTGTTGGCTTGCGTGGTCCATGCTTTGCACTAAACGTTCGATCACTTCATCGTTTTTACCGCGCATAAACATACGCACAAGATCAACTTGCTCAGCATATTCTTGCTCGCTGGGTATGCCCACACAAGGCGCTAAGCAACGTTTTAATTGATACTGCAAACAAGGCCGGCTACGTGAGCGATAAAACGTGTCGTCGCATTGCCTAACTGGGAAGAGTTTTTGCAATAGCTTTAAGCTATCTCGAACCGCGCTGCCATTAGGGAATGGGCCAAAATAGTCGCCCTTCTCACGGCGCGTACCGCGGTGAAAGGCTATGCGTGGGTGCTTATGACCTGAAATAATAATGTATGGGTAGCTTTTATCGTCGCGCAGCAGCACGTTATAGCGCGGCAAGTATTTTTTAATAAAAGTGTTTTCGAGAATAAGTGCTTCGGCTTCAGAGTTCGTTACGGTAACGTCCATCGACGCGATATGCCGCACTAGAGCTTTGGTTTTTACTGAGTCGACTTGTTTGCGAAAGTAACTCGACACTCGTTTATTTAAATTTTTGGCTTTCCCTACATATATAACTTCACCGCTGCTGTCATACATACGGTAAACACCCGGTTGTTGGGTTAAAGACGCAAGGAATTGTGCAGAGTCAAACAACGCGTTCATACCACCAAGTAAGCTATCTGATAATCAATGCGTGAAGTTTATCAGATAGCGGAATTTCTGTCCTAACTTGGTTGAAAGGGAAAACAGTTTTTATGAAATAGCCTCAGCTTGCGGCTCCACTAGGCCATTTTTAATGGCTAAATGGGCTAACTGCACGTCGCTGGTCACTTGCAGTTTTTCATACAGGCGGTAGCGAAAGGTATTAACCGTTTTATTCGAAATAACCAACCGCTCGGCTATTTCTTTTACCGGAATGCCTAAGCTAACCAATTGAAATATTTGTCGCTCTCTATTGCTTAGCCCTATGGTTATGCAACTTTTTTCTGAGTATTGTCGAAAGCGTTTAAAGGCTGCGGTTAAGTAAGGCGACGAAAAACGCTGGCCCAGTGCCACAACATTGCAGCCGCGAACCAGCTCGTCGGTTTCCACATAGCGATAAAAGAACCCTGGAATAAGCGGATGGCGCGTTTTGAAATCGAGGGCGCAAGCCAAACTATAGGTCCATAACAATACTTTAGCTCGGGTATGTAAACGGTAAATGGAACGTAATACACCTTGCATACGGCGCCGTTCAAAGTGAATAGAAAGAATAACTAAAGCCTTAGGTGCTTCGTCGAGCGCGGCTAGCAGCTCTGTAGTATTGTTTACTTCTAATGCTTGCCAATGGTGCGCTGTGAGTTCCGCAATAACACCGCGGCGCTGCACTCCTTTTGGAATGGCCACAATTACTTTTTTCATAATAAAACATCCTTGTCATATTGATTAAAAGCGTTTGCTACACATGCCGACCGCATAAAAAGCACGTTTCTAGCGGCTATTTGTTACAGCTGTGTTATATATCTAGGCAAGAGTTCATGAAAGGTCAAGTTTAAGGCCAGCGAAGCTCAAGCACTACTCAAGAAGTAGTGCAATGTTATTACTCAATTTTTTGATAAATGCTTCCCGATCAGCTGAATGCTTATAAGATTCAGCCAATGCCGACCAACTGACTTGTTGCGATATGAGTTTTAGTTGTTTCTTGAGGTGTTTAGGCGTTTCAATGCTGTTTGTTAAAGTAAGAGATAGCGGCGTTACTGCTGCATGGCCCCGTACGACCAAGGCTTGAATAAGTAAAAGTTGGCGCTTAAAAAGCAATTCTAATACTTGTTGATCAGCTTGCATTAGTTCTTTGCCGGTAAACTTTGCCTGTAACTGCCGGCTAAACTTTTTACTGCCTTGGTATATTCCTCCTACCATAGCGCCTATTAAGGTGCCCGCCCCCAAGCTTGCACCGCCTACCATTAAGTCGATACCTGCACCAACGGTGCCACCGGCAACAACTCCGGTACCGGCTTCAACAC
>Ga0079223_10002632_pt1 | contig 11152 bp, 10 predicted proteins | sample Stecom2011_FD_75072 | JGI IMG/M metagenome (GOLD analysis project Ga0079223, IMG submission 75072) | Agricultural soil microbial communities from Utah to study Nitrogen management - Steer compost 2011 | ecosystem: Environmental > Terrestrial > Soil > Agricultural land | place: USA: Utah...
AAAACAGCAATTTAAGCTGTATTTATGTGGATGATGCCGAAGCAAGCTTTCTCGATAATTGGATTATAGACGATGTAAGTGCATTTGTTGAAGACGAATCGGCTTGTGAAGCTTTATCGGTTTCCGAAGCAAATAAATTTACGTTTCAAATATTTCCAAATCCAGCTACAGAACATGTTATTGTCTCCATTCAAACTAAAGGAGCCACTTTTGAATTATACTCGATAAAAGGACAATTGATTCATAGCCAAATATTAAATTTTGGAAACAATTATGTTCCTTTAAATAACTATAGTACTGGCTTATATTTGGCTAAAATAATAACTGAAAGCACATTAGAGACCAAAAAACTTCTGCTTAATTAGATTTTGGTTTTAAATTTACAATGATACTGTTTTTGATATGTTCTGTTCCAAAAAGCCCTTTGCAATGGGTTAAAGATTTCAGAAACTAGCCCTTAAGTATAGGACAAGGTTGTTTTTTTACCTAGTTCTGGATTATCTAGAGTGTTTTTAAAGAGCAAATATTTTAAAGCTTCCAAAAAAGACAGGACATTCTTTAAATAAATTAAAATGAAAGCCTTATCTTTGTAGGAGTTAGAGAAGATATACCTAATTGCATAACACAGGTATTGCATATCATATCTTTAGGTTCTATAATAATATACATGGTTCTTATCGAACATTCGTTTAGTATTTTAACTTCTTCTTATGCAATACACAATCAATTAATTTAAAAATAACGAATGGCAAAATCACAACAAACTTTTAATAAAAGTGAAAAAGAAAAAAAACGATTAAAAAAGCGTGAAGACAAGCGTAAAAAAATGGAAGCGCGTAAACTTGAAAAAGAAGAAGGAGGAAATGAAGGTATCCAATTTGCGTATGTGGATTATAACGGAAATTTAACTGATACGCCTCCAGATCCTTCTATGAAAGTAAAGGTAGATGCTGAAAGTATTGAAGTAAGCATCCCCAAACGTGACGATAGTGATGTAGTAGAATTTGATCCTGTTAGAAAAGGAAAAGTATCCTTTTTTGATAGCTCAAAAGGCTTTGGATTTATTTTGGATTCTGAAAATCAGGAAAAATATTTTTGTCATGTTAGTGGCTTGATAGATGAGATTCAAGAAAACGATAAAGTTTCTTTTGAACTTGAAAAAGGCATGAAAGGCATGAATGCCGTTCGAGTGAAGCTAGTTGAATAAATAGAATTTTAATATTTATATCAAATCCCATCAATTTTTTGATGGGATTTTTTATTGAAATATAACACTTAGTTTGTTTTCTTATAGCTCCAAACAGCTAAACCATTCATTATAACTGCATAAATAAGAGTTTTTATAAGTTGGGGAAGGATGTCCACAAATCCAGAACCCTTCAGCATAACCATACGCATCACTTCAACAAAATACTTGATAGGATTGAATTCCGTAAGAGTTTGAGCCCAATCTGGCATACTTTCAATAGGCGTGAACAAACCACTCATTAAAATAAAAATAACCGTGAAGAACCAAGCAATAAACATGGCCTGTTGCTGCGTATCTGTAAAATTGGAAATAAACAAGCCCATACCTAATATCACCAAAATATAAATGGAAGTGTAAAAATACATAAGCAACAAATCCCCAATCATGGGAACATTAAAAATAAGTTTCGCAATAATTAAACCTATGGTCAATAAGCCCATTCCAATGATCCAAAATGGAAAAAGTTTCCCTATAATAAACTGACTTTTCTTGATTGGAGTCACGTTTATCTGCTCTAAAGTGCCAATTTCTTTCTCCCTTACTATGTTCATCCCTGAAAGGAACAAAGTAATCATGGTAACTAGTAATACCAAAATTCCCGGAACCATGAATGTTTTGTAGTTAAGGGTTTCGTTATACCAAAACAGTGGAATGCTTGTAATGTTTACAGGTTGGTTTTGGACATCGGAAACCTGCATCAAATCTGTTTTGATTTGTTTGTTAAAACGCTGTATTATTTGTGTAACATAAACATTTTCAACGCCTGCAGCTGCACCATCAATGGCATTAATGGTAACACCTAAATTTGCTGATTTATTTTTTTGTAAATCGCGTTCAAAATGTGATGGGATTTCTAGAAAAATATCCACTTCCCCTTTCAGCATAGCAGAACTTGCTATTGCTTCTGAAGGAAATACAGTCAGTACCTCAAAATAAGTGGATGCCTCAAATTTATTTATTAAAGCCCTGGAAGACGAACTGTGGTCATTATCTATATAGGCAAATTTGATGTTTTTAACTTCAAAAGTTGCTGCATTGGATAGAATGATGAGTTGGAGTAGTGGTAGTACAAAAATAATGGGTAACATGCCTTTATTCCTAAAGATTTGCTTAAATTCTTTTTGTATGATGTATCTTATTGTTTTCATAATACATTCCAAGTTTATCCATCGTTAGACAGATTGGAAAGTTCTTTTAAATTTATACTTTTTTAAACCTTGCAGGATACTGCCTTCCCAATATTGACTTTTATTCCAACCTAATTTTATATTTCTTTATGCTTAACCCAATAAACAAGATGGTCATTCCCATTAAAATGAAGGTTTCTTTCCAGATGAATTCTATTCCAACACCTTTTAACATAATCCCTTTTAAGATGATAATAAACCATTTAGCAGGAATGATGTTGCTTAATACCTGAAGTGATAATGGCATACTGGATATTGGAAAAATGAAACCAGATAACAGGATAACTGGAAGCATGAGTCCCATGAGCGAAATCATCATAGCTGTTTGCTGTGTTGCAGACATGGTTGAAATTAAAATACCCAAGGCCAATGCCGAAATAATAAACAGCACACTTTCCAGTGCCAATAAAAACAAACTCCCTTGTATAGGCATTTTAAATATGAAGATGCTTAATAAAACAATAACAACAGCGTTTATTACAGACAGAAAAATATATGGGAACACCTTGCCAATAATCACTTGAAAAGGTTTTATGGGTGAAACCAATAAAATTTCCATGGTTCCAAGTTCTTTTTCCCTAGTAATGGAAATAGAGGTCATCATGGCCGAAACCAGCATTAAAATAATGGTCATAACTCCAGGTACAAACATATACACGCTCTTTAATTCTGGATTGTAAACCATTCGAGGTTCTGGTACAATCACATAATCAATTTGGATGGCCTTATTTTGCTCCTGTTGATAATTCTGCAAAATGGAATTTATATAATTGCTAATGGTATTGGCTGTGTTTGGGTCTGTGGCATCTGTAATGATTTGAACCGTTGCCTGATGATCCTTAATCAAGTTCTTGCTAAAATCTGTTTCAAAATTTAATACAGCTTTTACTTTTCCTTTTTTAAAAACAGCCTCTATATCTGTTTCACGTTCTAGAATTTGTTTGATACTAAAATATTTAGAAGCTGAAATTTTATTGATGATCTCCTTGGTGGTTGCATCTTTAGAATGATCTAAAATAGCAATGTCAACATTATTAATTTCATTAGTAATAGCAAAACCAAAAAGCAATATTTGAACGATAGGCATGCCGAAAAGGATAAACAAGGAACGAGTGTCCCTAAAAATATGGTAAAACTCTTTGGTAATAAAGCCTATAAAACGTTTCATCCTCTAGCTAATTTTAGAAACACATCGTTCATATTATCAACTTGAAATTGTTCTTTTAATTTTTTTGGGGTATTTAAAGCTTCTATTTTTCCATTTACCATAATGGAAACCCTATCGCAATACTCAGCTTCATCCATATAATGTGTGGTAACAAAAATGGTTGTACCATCATGGGCTGCTTTGTAAATCATTTCCCAAAACTGTCTTCTGGTAATGGGGTCCACACCACCTGTTGGCTCATCTAAAAACACAATTTTAGGCTCGTGCAACAAAGCCACGGAAAAGGATATTTTTTGCTTCCAACCCAAAGGCAAGGAACCAACCAATTGATTGGATACCTCTTGCAAACCCAAATCTTCAATAAGTCCCTTGGTTTTTTCTTTAATCCTAGCTTTTGTTAACCCATAAATGCCACCAAAAAAGCTAATGTTTTCTTTAACGGTTAAATCGTCGTATAATGCAAATTTCTGACTCATGTAACCAATGTTCTTTTTAATGTCTTCAGCTTGTGTAAACACATCAAAACCGGCTACGTTTGCTTTTCCCGAAGTTGGAATGGAAATACCAATAAGCATTTTCATGGCAGTGGTTTTTCCGGCACCATTGGCACCAAGAAACCCAAAAATCTCTCCTTTTTTAACTTCGAATGTAATGCCGTTTACAGCCTTAAAATCGCCAAACATTTTGGTTAAGTCTTCTGCTTGTATGACGTTGGTTTTTTTCATTGTTGTAAAACCCTACAAGGTTTCTGAAACCTTGCAGGTTCTGTTTGGTTATTTTGCCAATTCCATAAAACTGTCTTCTATGGTAGCCTGGGTTTTTTCTATATGAATATTTATAAGATTTGCGTCTTCTAAATACATTTTTAAATCGTTGATTTTAAAATCAGTTCGTACATCCGTATAATGCACAAATTCTCCAAAAGGATACACACTATGTTGATATTGATAGGCCTTCAAACTGTTAATTAATTGATACATGTTGTTGGCACTTACATTATAAATGGTTTTAGGATATTGTTTTACAATAGCCTCTGGTGTGTCAATTTGTAATATCTGTCCATCTTGAATCAAAGCTATTCTATCGCACAAGGCAGCTTCATCCATGTATGGTGTAGACACTAATATGGTAATGTTTTTTTGCTGCAAGCGTTTTAACATGTCCCAAAATTCTTTTCTGGAAACGGGATCCACACCAGTTGTAGGTTCATCCAGAAACAATACTTTGGGTTTGTGTATTAAAGCACAGCTCAAAGCCAGTTTTTGTTTCATACCTCCAGAGAGTTTTCCGGCTCTTCTTTTTTTAAACGGTTCTATCTGTACGTAAATGTCTTTTATTAAATCGTAGTTTTCCTCTATGGTTGTCCCAAAAATGGTCGCAAAGAATTGCAAGTTTTCTTCAACGGTTAAATCTTGATATAGGGAGAACCTTCCAGGCATATACCCAACATGTTTCCTAATGTCTTTAAAATTGTTCAACACATCAAAACCAGCAACACTTGCTTGGCCTTTATCGGCTATCAATAAGGTAGTGAGGATTCTAAAAAGCGTTGTTTTTCCTGCTCCATCTGGACCAATGAGCCCAAAAAGCTCATTGGGTTTTACTTCAAAGGAAATATCCTGTAAGGCTTTTACTTCTTTATAAGATTTTGATATGTTCGAAATTGTTATTCCCAAAACCTTTTAATTTTGTACAATGACTTTAGATTCTAAAATAACCTTAGAGGTAATGGAATTTGAGATAAGACAGGCTTTTTCAGATTTCTCGATGATACGTTCTGCTCGATCGCGTTGCTTTTCGTCTGAAATAACAACTTCTGGAAATACATGAATTTCACTCATTACAAATTTGCCATCTACTTTTTCCAAAATACCTTTTGATGGGCATTTAAAACTGATAAATTCCAATTTTGAATATTCAGCAATGGCTAAAAAAGTGGTCATTAAGCAACTGCTAACAGCGGCTGTAAACAAGTGCTCTGGCGACCAAATATGTGGCATACCATTTGGGAACTCTGGTGGTGTTGCTACTTCCAAACAGTTGGATTCCTGAGTTTCTTTGTTGAACAATTCTGGTGAACACATGGCGCCTTTTCGATCTTGTGTCCAAGTGATATCTACTTGATATTCATGTTTTTCCATGCTGTACTTTGTTGAATTATTTAAAATACCTGTTGTAGGCTTCTACATTTTCAGTAATGCTGCTTTTTATTTTTGAAGCTTCTTCAATATTGTTGACTTCTGAAAGGGCATCTATTTTTTCCATCAACGGAAGCAACCAAACATGTAAATTGTCGTGGGATGATCCTTTCATGGTACATTCTTTAATGACATAGTTTTTGGCATCTGTAAGTTCTTTTGCCAATTGGTGATAACCTTCTAAACTGGTTGTTTGCTGGGTCTTTAGGATGTCTTTCATTTTTTCAACTCCTATATTGGTTTCCTCATTGGCTACCCATTTGTTGCCATTGTCCAATTGTATCTCTTCCATCCAGTTGTTGCTAATGGCAGAATGTGACTCATGATTGTCATGCGATACAGTCTCTATTTCTTCTGTATTGTTTTGTTCTGTGTTTTGTGTTTCTTTTTTGCTGTTGTTACAACTTGTAAAAAGCAATGCCAAGATGGCAATAGATAAAAATGATTTTTTCATAATATATAAATATTTAAAGGGTTGATTTTTTAATTGTTGAGCCACATTTCGGCGGGCATGCCTATTTTAAGGCTACCATCGTTTTTAACGGTTACTTTTACGGCATATACCAACGCAACACGCTCTTCTTTGGTTTGAATGATTTTAGGCGTGAACTCAGCTTCCGAAGCAATCCAGCTAATGATTCCAGGATACTCTTTCATGGTATCTTTATCATCTATTTTTACGGTTACTTCTTCGCCAATCTTTAAGTTGGCCAATTGGGTTTCGCTAACAAACACACGCAATTCCATATGCTCTAAATTGGCTATTTTATAAAGTGGTTTCCCAAACGCTGTAATTTCATTAGGTTCGGCATATTTTGTTAGTACTGTGCCTGAAATTGGATTAACGATTTTACATTTTTCTATCTGGTCTTCAATTTGCTTTAACTGTACATCAATACTTTTTAGTTCGTTGACAACAGGCGCATTTTGGATTTCAACACTTCTTATTTGTTGATTTATCACATCTATTTCACCTAATATATCGTCTAACTGCTTTTGGGTTCCAGCATGGTCACGAATCAGGTTTTCTGTTCGCTTTTTATTGGTGTTTGCTGTCTTCAATTTTGCTTTTAAAACGGCAATTTGAGACAATACACCTTCCGATTTGCTACTTACTACATCCTTGGAAACCAGCAACTGCTCTCGCTTTAAGGTTAAAGGAATGGTATCTATATAGCCAATTAAAGTGTTTTGTTCCAGTCTGTTGCCTTCTTGAACATCAAACTGCACGAGTTTGCCGTTGTTTTCTGCTGAAACCGTAATTTCTGTTGCTTCAAAATTACCATATCCATCTGCTTTTCCGTTGGATTGACCACAGGAAATAAGTGTCAATATGGCAAAACCTAATATATAGCTGTGTGTATATTTCATTTTTAATGTCCTTGAGTGATGTTGTAATTTGCTTTGGCTAATTCCAATTGTGTGTTGTGTGTTATGAGCATGTTTTCTGCTTCGTATAAATTGGTTAATTCCGTAATGTATGTAGATGCTGTTATAACACCATGTCTTAATTGGGACTCGGTTGCCAACAACACATCTTTACGGAGTGTGATGATTTCTGTATCTATAATGATATGCTCAGAAATCTTGTCAATTTCCTTTTGATGCTGATTGAGTTGTATGTTGTTGTTTAACTGAAAAATCTCGGTTTCGTTATCTATTATGTCTTTGTTAATAAGTAAGGATTCTCGTTTCTTTTTGTTTGAATTCCAATCAAATACATTCCAGTTAAATGAAATGCCAACTATATAAAAAGGTTCAAACGAATTGTTCAACATGTTTAATCCAGGATTTCCAATGCCTCCTGTTGCAAAACCAAGCAGTTTGGGGAAGTTCTCTTTATATATAAGCTGTTCCTGACTTTCTATCTCTTCTTTTTTTAACTGAAACAAGGCCATTTCCGGACGCTGTACTGTAGGCGTGAGACTGATGGTAATTTCTGGTTTTTGAAACTCTGTGGAAACATCCATGGGTTTGCCTATTAATACAGCTAAGGTTTCTACCAAAACAGTTTTGTTGTTGTTGATTTCAGAAAACTGTTGTTGGATTTTTAACAACTCGGCTTCAATGATTTTATCGGAAGTAGGTAATATAGATCCATGTTTAATACCAGATTTTACTTCCTGTAACTTGCTTTCCAATTGGGTTTGTTTTGCTTTGAGCAAATCAAAAGACTCATTGTTAAGCAAAATGGAAAAATATAACTGATTTACCTGCTGTTTTAATTGATACAAGCTTACTTCCAGTTCTTTTTGCTGTATTTTTATTTGTGCTTGTTTTGCTTTGGCAGAAGCACCTATGGAGCCACCATGATAAAGTAATTGATTAACCGATAAGGTAGCTCGATATTGATCGTTGTTTGGTGGCTCTATACTACTATTTGGTATTGGGACCTGCGTAACATCCGATAGGTAAGTGGCTTGGGCATCCAGATGAAACTGTGGTAACTTGGCAGTTTCAATAGCGTCAATTTCCAAATCACTTTTATGTTCCAACAAGGCTTTTTGTTTTACCAAAGGATAATTTTCTGTTACCAAATCATAACAGCGTTCAAGTGTTATTTGCTGTTGAGACCAGCCAAATGTGTTTATTAAAAAGAAAACTAAGATGAGATATGTTGTTTTCATCCTAATGTTGTTTTATGGAGTGGATGATAAATTCTGAAACCTCTGTTTTACGTTGTTCCATAAGTTTTTGAAACCCTTGATCGTCCGTTTTAACAAAGACCTTAACCAGAGGCTTTGCTACAAATGGAAAGATGTTCAAGGCCAAGATGTTGATGAACAACTGTTCGCCTTTGATTGGTTTCAAAATGCCTTGTTCAACCTCCAATGCTACTTGTGATTGAAACTTTTCTATGTTCAATATGCTATTGTTTTCCTGTATGTTTTTAATGAATTCTGGATTCCTGTTAAGTTCTTGTATAATAAAATTTGGCAAATAGGGATGCTTGATGATAAATGAAATGTAATTGGAACTGAAGTTTTTCACTTTATCTTCAATGGAAGAGCTATCGTTTAAAATTTTATTGAGTTGTGGAGCCAACATGAAAAAGGCATTTTTAAAAACAGCTTCAAACAGTAATTGCTTACTTCGATAATAATAATGTAGCATGGCTTTATTAATTCCAGCTTTATCTGCAATTTCTTGCATTCTGGCACCATCCATGCCTTTGGTTTGGAATACATCTTTTGCAGCTGTTAATATCTGTTCTTCCGTATTTTTATCTTTTGATTTTGCCATAATTAACTATAAAGTTTAACCATTTGGTTAACAAAAGTAATAAAATATTTTAATTAAATGTTTAATTATTAAAAAATAAGTTTTTGTAATATTAAAGGATGTATAATGAAATTAATCTGTCATGCTTAGGATATGGGAGACTAATTTTTTTGTAAGTTTTTGATTGTTAGCTTTTTGTTTTAAATCCTCAAAGGTAAACCTAAAATCGCAACCTTCTTTATAAGCACTGCATCCATAAGCTGTTTTGCCTTTAATAACTATTCCTTTTTGGCATTTAGGACAAGCCAATGTATCTGGAACATCAATAAAAGTCATTTTTTTAGGTTCTAAAATAAGTTGAAACATATCGTTAAAACGTAACAAACCCTCAACTTCTTGACCCTCTTTTTTAAAACCTTTTAAATGGACAGTAGACCCTTTTTGGAGCAATCTCACAAATTGTTTTTCAGACACTTTTTTTTCATATACCTTAAAAGGAAGTATAAACCTACAGCCTTCCTTGTATGCCGAACATCCATAAGCTGATTTTCCTTTTAAAAGCGTTCCTTTTTGACATTTAGGACAGGTTTCTGCTGTGATTCCAGCTTTCTTTTTTTGCTCTTTTTTAGCCTGTCTTTGGTTCACTACTGCTATCTGGGAAATGTTGGCTCTGGTAGTTTCGCTTCGTACTTCATAAACCAAATCATCCACCATTTTCTTCATATTTATGATAAACTGACTGGCACTGAATTCCCCTTTTTCAATATCTTTTAATTGCTTTTCCCACAAACCGGTTAATTCGGCCGATTTCAGTAAGTCGTTTTGTATGATATCAATTAACGCTATTCCAGTTACTGTTGGTAGTATCTGTTTTTTATTTCGTTTAATATACTGTCGCTTAAAAAGGGTTTCAATAATATTGGCTCTAGTAGAAGGTCTCCCAATACCATTTTCTTTCATTAAATCCCGCAATTCCTCATCATCCACTTGTTTCCCTGCCGTTTCCATAGCGCGTAGGAGAGAGGCTTCGGTAAACTGATTGGGTGGTTTGGTTTGTTTTTCAAGAAAACTAGGCTCATGAGGGCCTTTTTCGCCTTTAATAAAGGTAGGCAGCACGTCTGTTTCTTTCTTGTCCTTTTCGCCAGATTCAAAAACCATACGCCAACCTTTCTTAAGTATTTCCTTTCCTGTAGTCTTAAAATTCACATCTGCAGCTTTTCCAATAACTGTGGTGTTTGACACGGAACAATCGTCGTAAAATACAGCTATAAAGCGTTTGACGATAATGTCGTAAACTTGTTGTTGGTTGTACTGTAAGTTTGTTTGAATGCCTGTTGGAATAATGGCATGATGATCGGTTACTTTTTTATCATTAAATACTTTGGTCGATTTCTTAATCTTCTTTCCTAAAAGCGGTTGTGTAAAAGGCGCATAATTGGTCAACTTTTGTAGTATTCCCGATACTTTAGGATACACATCATTAGGTAAAAAAGTGGTATCAACTCTAGGATAGGTCACCACTTTCATTTCGTAAAGTTTTTGAACAATTTTTAGCGTCTCATCGGCTGAAAATCCAAATTTGGTATTACAATACACTTGTAATCCAGTTAAATCAAAAAGTTTTGGCGCGTATTCGGTTCCTTTCTTTTTGGTTACCGATTCAATTTCAAATTCATGCTCTTTCACTTTATTGGCTAAAATCTCACCATCTGCCATATTTGTAAATCGGCCTTCTTCATAAGCAAATAAGGTATCTCTATACATGGTTTGCAATTCCCAATATGGCTGTGGTTTAAAATTTTCAATCTCTTTAAATCGATTCACAACCATAGCAAGTGTAGGGGTTTGTACACGTCCTACAGAAAGCACCTGTTTATAACCACCATGTTTTACAGTATAAAGCCTGGTGGCATTCATCCCTAGCAGCCAATCTCCAATAGCTCTGGAAAACCCAGCATAATACAGATTATCATAATTTTCTGAAGGTTTTAAATTATCAAACCCTTCTTTAATGGCTTCGGTAGTAAGAGATGAAATCCACAAACGTTTTACTTTGCCCTTATAATTGACTTGATCCAAAACCCAACGCTGTATCAGTTCTCCTTCCTGTCCAGCATCTCCACAATTT
>Ga0079223_10002633_pt1 | contig 11152 bp, 11 predicted proteins | sample Stecom2011_FD_75072 | JGI IMG/M metagenome (GOLD analysis project Ga0079223, IMG submission 75072) | Agricultural soil microbial communities from Utah to study Nitrogen management - Steer compost 2011 | ecosystem: Environmental > Terrestrial > Soil > Agricultural land | place: USA: Utah...
AAAAAATACAACGAATACCTTAAGGCCTACAATGCGGTCGATTTCGACGACCTTATTCTTCTGCCCGTAGAGTTGTGGCGCACTCACCCGGATATTTTAACCAAGTGGCGGCGTAAAATTCGCTATCTTCTGGTTGACGAATATCAAGATACAAACGTATGCCAGTATGAACTGGTGAAGTTATTAGTAGCGGAGCGCGCTGCCTTCACCGTTGTGGGTGATGATGATCAGTCTATTTATGCCTGGCGTGGGGCACGGCCGGAGAATCTGGCTCAGTTAAAACAGGATTTCCCCAGCCTGAAGATTGTCAAACTGGAGCAGAACTACCGCTCTACTGCGCGTATTTTACGCAGCGCCAACACGGTTATTGCCAATAACCCCCATGTATTTGATAAAGCTCTGTGGAGTGATCACACCATCGGCGAGGAACTGCGAATTATCCGCTGCCGCAACGAAGATGCGGAGACAGAACGGGTAGCAACGGAGATCCTCGATCAGAAACTGAAGCAAGGCCTTAATTTTCAGGATTTTGCGGTGCTGTATCGTGGCAACCATCAGGCCCGCCTGCTGGAGATGAAGCTGCAGGCGTATCAGATTCCTTATCGCATATCGGGCGGGCAGTCGTTCTTCTCAAAGAACGAGATCAAGGATGCCATGTCTTACCTGCGCCTGCTGATCAACCCTAACGATGACGCCGCCTTTTTGCGGGTGGTGAATGTGCCTCGCCGGGAAATAGGCCCGCGCACGCTGGAGCAACTCAGCCACTACGCCCGCGCCAGAAACATCAGCCTGTTCAAGGCATTGGGCGATATGGGCGCAGAAACTCATGTTACTGAGAAGGGCCTGGATCGCCTGCGACGCTTTGCCCACTGGGTAGAGTCAACCTGCGAACGTCTGCATACCGGTGATGCTGTTTCCACCATTAAACAACTGTTTACTGATATTGAGTATGAAGAATGGCTACACCAGAATTCTGGCACGCCGAAGCAGGCTACACGCCGGATGGAAAATATCTGGTATCTGGTGGACTCCATTCAGCGCATGCTGGACGACGGCAAGGGCACGGCCGATGAAATCGGTATTGAAGATGCTATCGCCAAGCTGATTCTTCGGGACATGATGGAGCAGCGGGAGGAAGAAGATGACAGTGACAAGGTTCAGTTACTGACATTGCATGCCTCCAAAGGCCTGGAGTTTCCCCACGTGTTTATTATGGGACTTGAGGAAGAAATCCTTCCCCACCGAAGCAGCATTGAAGAAGGCAACATTGAAGAAGAACGGCGGTTAATGTACGTGGGCATTACCCGGGCCCGGGAAACACTGACCTTCACTTATGCTGCTACCAGAAGGCAGTATGGCGAGAAGATGGAAACCATACCCAGCCGTTTTCTGGACGAGCTTCCGGAAGAGGACGTGCGCTGGGTAGGCATGGGCAATCTGGATGCAGAAGCCAATCAGAAACAGGGCAAAGCAACGCTTAGCGCGTTGCTCGGAGATCTGGGGCCCTAGATTTCACGCTCTATCAGTAACGTGACTTCGCCAACTTTAACGCCCAGCTTGGTCATTTCAGCACGGTTTAATACCCGCCGGTCATCAAGCTGAAACATCCAGTCATTAAAGTTAATGTCCCATACTTTCCCATCTACAGGAATTGCCAGCGTGTACTGCCAGTTTAACGCAAAGCCCTGAGTCTGGCCCTCAGCGGCCACCACTACGTCATCTGCTGTGCCTTCATAATGGCCGCCCGCTTTTTTTACCAAATGCCAGACCCTGCGCTGCTGCTCACCATCGTCATACACAAAGTCTTCTTCGAGCGTGCCTTTGTTGCCTTCCCAACGACCCACCATATCTACTGTAAAGCGCCGCAATACCTTACCGGAGCGATCCTGAACCATGCCATGGGCTGCCAGCTCACCATTAAAATAGGTTTCTAATTCAAAACGAGGTTCGGTCTCTGCGTAGTCTCGAACATTGCTGCTGCATGACATCAGAAAAGCGCTCATTGCCACCAACAAACCTGTTAATACTGTACGCATATCAGTTTCCTTTTAATTGGCGAGTCAGACCTGGGTTCTTGCTGTCAGGAGAAAGCCAGATGGCCAGAAATGCCGGACCAAATTCTGTGTCTGTTATTTCACCCAGCTGGGAGTCGTTAAAATAAAAATGGCTGGCACCGTCTTTATCGATCCGCAGGGTGAGCTCATCATCCCGGCGTACCGATGGCCAAGCGGCAGCTAACTGTTCCTGCCAGCTCTTTTTCCAGCGGACTCCCAGCCGTTGCCACTCGCTCACGGTTGCTTTAAGCAGATCCTTTTTGTCGATATTCCGCTGGTATCTGAGGCAAAGCGCTTGCGGGAACTGATCAGGCTGATAATGACCATCGGCACTGTAAAAACGCGCCAGATACAAATCGAAAAACAGCCAACTCATCTTTCCCTGCCCAACCAGCTGCAAATCATCCGTAGGGCAGGCTTGCAGCGAGAATGATCCACAACTCAACACCAGCGTTAACACTATTGGCCATGGTTTTGGCAGCCTTAACATGCTCATTGCGCCCCATGACGAATTCGCTGATCACAGCGCACCAGTAACGGCAGAAGCAACCCCCAAACCGGCACCAGCATCAGTAAGCTTAGCCAGATACCCAGTGGTAAGATGACTGCACCCAGCCGCCAGCCAGCAATATAAGAACCTGGGCCGACAACTGCGCCAATCAGCATTAGCTGCCACCATTGCAGCCCGGATAGCCAGCGCATGCTGTGCCCGAGGGTTAGTACAAAGCCCACCCATAGCAACAGCAACCACCAGGGGGTTTGATCAAACACAAACACCCCAATTAAAGTAAGCAGTGCATCCAGGCTCACGCCTATGGCTGCCAATCCCAAAATCCGAATATCAACGGCGCGGCTGGGGGTGAAGACAAAGTGCCCGACAAGCAATAGTACCGTTAGCCAGGCGAGAGGGTTTTGCCCCACCACGGCGAATAACCAAAACCCCTCAAAACCAATTAGCTGAGCCCACTGCCATTTAGACATTTGCGTGCTCCTGGTTTAGCCGCTTCAAAATGTACCAGCCCGATACTGCCTTCACGGAAGGCCCCTTCACAGTAGGCAAAGTAGAATGCCCACAGCCGATGAAAGTCACGGCTATAACCCAGGGCTGTCAGCTTTGACTCTAGCTGCTGAAAACGCGCAGCCCAGATATTAAGGGTTTTTGCGTAATGCTGGCCGTAGTCCTGAAGGCTGATTAGTGTCATATCTGTTTGCTCTTTCAAGTGCCGGCACATTTCACTGACCGACGGCAAGCAGCCACCGGGGAAAATGTAGCGCTGGATAAAATCCACCCCTTTGCGATATTGGTCATAACGCTGATCAGCAATGGTGATGGCCTGCAGTAATAATCTGCCCCGAGGCTTAAGCAAACGATTGAGAGACTGAAAATACGTGGGCATATATTCATGCCCTACTGCTTCAACCATCTCTACCGACACCAGCTTGTCGTAATGGCCATCCAGATCACGGTAATCTTTCAGCAGCAAGGTCACCTGATCTTGCAAGCCAGCTTGCTGAACTTGGTCTTGGGCGTATTTGAACTGCTCTGCCGACAGAGTTGTGGTGGTTACCCGACAGCCATAATGTTCTGCTGCAAAACAGGCCAGACCACCCCAGCCAGTGCCAATTTCCAGCAGATGGTCATCAGGAGTCAGTGCCAGCCGGTCGCAGATCAGGCGTAATTTATACTCTTGGGCCGTTTCCAGTGAAGCTTCCGGTGAAGGGAATACCGCTGACGAATACTGCATAAGCGGATCAAGAAACAGTTCGTACATATCGTTGCCCAAATCATAATGAGCAGCGATATTGGCGCGACTGCCAGCCAGCGAATTGCGATTCACCCGGTGCCGGAGTTTGTGAAACGATGAGGTTAGCCAGGCCAGCCGTTGCTCAAAAGTTTCCACCACCTCCAAATTGCGTGCAAATAGCTGAATGACAGATGTCAGATCACGGCTGTGCCAGCAACCATCTACCCAGGCCTCTGCAGCGCCAATACTGCCCCCAAGCATCAGGCGACGATAAAAACGACTATCATAAACATGAATATGCGCTTTCAGCGTCGCTTCAGGATCGCCAAATTCGAATAAATCCTGATCTTCTTTTACGGTTAATCTCGCATTCTGTAACTTTTCCAGAAATGTAAATGCTAACTGGCGAGCCCAACGGTCCAGACACCGTGGTTCCGACCTGCTCAACGTCGTCTCCATTACAACTTCCTTCAGGTATGTGGGTAAAAAGGAACACGTTTTAAAAATAACCGGAGCGCCTGCCAGTAAATGCCGCGCATAACCGTGAGCGTCATCATTGGCCACTGTAAGAGCGTTGCTTTTAACAGCACCCGGTTAAAGTCATGGCGTTTCAGATTCAGGGTTGCATCAAACACCAGCCGTGGATCACGATTCTCAATATGCATCGAGACTCGCTCGGTGGGCGGCTTTATGCGCCAGTGGTACTGCATGTTCATGCCCATAAACGGGGACACATGAAACTCTTTTTCGGTGGTTTTCTGGTTCGCCAAATCAACCAAATAACAGTGGCGCTCATTCCAGGGCGTGTTGTGCACTTCAAGCAGGGCATAACGCGCCTGATCACCCTCATAGCAAAAAAATATATTTGCCGGGCTAAAGTACATGCCAAAGCAGCGCACCTGGCCCAGCATGACCACACGATTAAGCAGTGAGTTATTCCCCCCCAGCTTGCCCACTTCCTGAAGCACCGCTGTTTTTAGCGGCACGGCCGGATCGCCCAAATAATCACGACGGCGGAAATTCAACGGGGCAAAATGATCACAGCGAAACAGCCGGCTCTGTTCTGCCAGAGCGTCCACCTCGTCTAAATCCAGTGCCAGCATGTACAGCCCATAAGTAAACTCATGCGCACGGGGCAGATAACGGCGATGACGCAGCTTGCCCTTATAAATAGCGCTATTGAGGCTCATAACTGCTCTCCGAAACGCGCACACACATCCAGCGCACTTTTTACGCCGTCTTCATGAAAACCGTTGTACCAATAGGCACCACAGAAATGTGTGTGGTGGTGGCCGCAAATATCACCTCTGCGTGCCTGAGCCTGAATAGCTGCGCGGTTATAAACGGGATGGGCATAGCGAAAGCGGCGCAATACTTTCTCTTCCGCTATCGCATGACTGCGGTTCAGGGTGACGCACATCGTTTTCGATGAGTTCAGACCCTGCAAAATATTCATGTTGTAGGTCACTGCCGGTAAGGCATCTTCCGCACCGTCGAGCCAATAATTCCAGCTGGCCCAGGCCCGTGGCTCACTAGGCAATAATCGGGTATCTGTGTGTAAAACCACTTCATTGTCACGGTACGCCAAGCCGCCCAGTACCTGCTGTTCCTGCTCTGTGGGATCAGCCAGCATTTGCAGCGCCTGGTCTGAGTGGCAGGCCAGGATCACTTCATCAAAACGCTCACTACCTGCTGCTGTGGTTACTAGTACCCCGTCGCTGTCGCGCATAATGGCGAGCACTGGAGCATTAAGGCGAATGTCGCTCAGTCCGGCAGTGAGCGCCGGGATATAATTGCGGGAACCGCCCTCTACGACGTACCACTGGGGCCGGTCGACTAAATTGAGCAATCCGTGGTGATTAAAAAATCGTAAAAAGAATGCCAGCGGGAAATCACGGGTGTCCGCTAATGACGATGACCAGATGGCGGCTACCATCGGTAAAATGTAGTGACCCATAAAAAAATCAGAAAAGCCGTGTTGCCCCAGAAAATCTCCCAGGGTGTCAGTATCGGGGAGCTTGTTGGCGGCAATCACTTTCTTGCACAACAGATTAAAGCGCACAATTTCAGCCAAAAATCGGTAAAACGTCGGCTTTAATAAATTGCTGCGCTGAGCAAACATTGAACCTAGCGTGTGGCCGTTATACTCCAGCCCGGTTTGTGCCTGATGCACACTAAAGCTCATTTCTGTGGGTTTACCGTTTATGCCAATATGTGCCAACAGCCGTTGAAAATTCGGATAGGTACGGTCGTTAAACACAATAAAGCCGGTATCTACGGCGAGTGTGGCTCCGTCTACCTCAACATCGACCGTTGCCGTGTGTCCGCCGAGATAATCATTGGCCTCAAACAGCGAAACATTATGCTTCTTGCTGAGTAACCAGGCGCTGGTTAATCCGGAAATACCACTTCCGACTATGGCAATTTTGCTCATGATTAGCCTCTTACCAAGCTTTGCGCCATGCGACGCCATAATCCGTTTGGCAGCCATGACAACAACCGCAACGCAGTAACTAGAGAAACAGGAAAGCTGATTTCTGATTTGCCTTTGGCAATGCCTTTGCGAATGACCTTGCTGGCGGTTTTTACCGTTACCTGGCCGGGCATGGGAAAGTCGTTTTTTTGAGTCAGTGGTGTCTCGACAAAGCCTGGCCGAATCAGGCTTACCGCTATATTGTGCGGTACCAGATCGATCGCCAGAGTGCGCACCAGGTAATCCAAACCGGCTTTTGATGCGCCATAAGCTTCAGAACGGGTCAGTGGTAAAATGCTCACCGAAGAACTGACTACCGCTAACCGTCCGCCGCTTTTTATGCGTGGCAATACCGCTGGCAAACAATTCGCGGTGCCTAGTAAATTAACACTCACCACTCGGGCAAATAATTCAGCACCAAATTGCATGACATCGTCGATATACTCACAGTTACCCGCGTTTAAAAGCACGACATCAAAGGGTGCAAGGTGGTCAACGGCTGCGTGTATGGCGTCTTTGTCCTGCACATCAAACACGCAAGGTTCAAAGTCTATGTCCGCCAATGCCTGCTCCAGCTTGTGCAAACTCCGGCCACACGTCACCACTTGCCAACCATCGGCTGCGTAGTCATGAGCCAACTGCTGACCGATTCCGGAACTCGCACCAGTAATTAATATCCGTTTCACTGGGCTAACCTCCGTTTTAAGGTTTTGATAATGGAACCCAACACTGGCACCTGCTCATAGAGCATCGCGCCCATATCGAAATAATCCCGGTGTGCGGTAATCTGTTCGGCAAACTGCAAGTGGCTCATTCCCGGTATGGCAACGTCACGACCGCCATTTAATCGCGGGTGGGCAAAGGTCATATGCCAGCGGACAAACGCGTCCTGCCCTTGTTCCATTACCTGCTCTATATCGAATCGACAGTGAGTGACATTGCTTAATAGCGCATCAAAATAAGCAACGAGCGATTCAATGCCCTCAATGTGGTGCGCTGGATCCTGAAAGCGAATGTTGGGTGCGTAAATATCACGCAACACCTCTAAGCGCGTGGCGGATAGCTGCTGGTACTCACGACAAAACACGACCAATGCGGGGCTCATGCGGGCTCCTGATCTTTTAGCGCATCAAACATGGCAAGCGTGTGCAATCGAGCGCTGTTATGGTCGACTATGGGTAATGGATAGGTGTAGCCCGGCTGGTTCTTCTCCAGCCAGCTGTGCGGCTGATGAATTACCTTGGCCGGTACCTTGGCAAGCTCGGGTAGCCACTGGCGGATAAACTCGCCCTGCTCATCAAAACGTTTGCCCTGTGTGGTCGGATTGAAGATCCGGAAATAAGGCGCAGCATCTGCACCAGTGCCTGCGGCCCACTGCCAGCCACCATTATTGGCGGCCAACTCTCCGTCGATCAGGCGCGACATAAAGTAGGCCTCACCTTTACGCCAGTCGTGGTGTAAGTCCTTGGTTAGAAAACCGGCAACAATCATTCGCAAACGGTTGTGCATCCAGCCGGTTTGATTAAGGCAACGCATGGCGGCATCGACAATGGGGAAGCCGGTTTCACCCTTACACCAGGCAGTGAAGGACGTGTTGTCGTCACTCCATCGCAGGGCTTCTGTTCTCGGTTTAAAGGCGCGATTCATTGACAGCCGTGGGAAGGCGACCAATAAATGACGATAAAAATCCCGCCAGATAATCTCGTTCAGCCAAACAAATCCTGGCTCGCCAGGGCTTAATGGCAGGCTCGAGAGCTGTTCTTCTATGGCCGCTAAACACTGATTTGGCGACAAGGCTCCCAGCGCCAAATAGGGCGATAACCGGCTGGTGCCGGAACTCGCCGGGTAATCACGGCGGTCGCCATAATCCAGCAATGAGCGCTCGGTAAACCCGCTCAGCAAGTCAGCGATTGCTTCTTCATCCACGGGCCATTCATCGCTGGATACTCGCCCTTCGGCAAACGCATCGCGTAGGGATAGGGTTTCGGCGGTCAGTGGCTTACCTTGTGCAGCAGGCACAGGCAACAGCCGGTAACCGCTGGTGCGAAGCTGTGTTAACCAGGCCTTTGAAAAGGGCGTGAACACTTTGTACATCTCACCACTTTGTGTGGTTAAGCTGCCGTGTTTAAACACGCAATCGCCGTTAAACACCCGAACCGCCACCGTGTCGGATAATGCCTTTTGTACGGCTTTATCGCGCTTTCGTTCGTCTACGCCCAGCTCACGATTCGCGTACAAGGCACTTATGCCACGCTGTTTAATCCACTGGGTCAGTAATGCCGGAACCTGCTCAAAGGTGTCGGTGGTCAATACCGTAAACGGAATTCCCAAACCAGCCAGTTCATGGGCCAATGCCTGTAATCGTCGGGCCAGAAAATCCCGCTGTATGGCTGAGCGCCCGTGCTGTTGCCACTGCCGGGGGCAATCGACATAAACCGCGCTCACCTTGGTGCTCCCTGCCATTGCCTCAAACAAGGCAGGGTTGTCAGCGACTCTTAAATCAGCCCGAAACCAAACTAAATGACGCATCATGCTCCCTCGCCAGATCACTCACCTTGTTGGAGAAAGGCCGGCACAGCCACCCATTCTGCTGATACAAAACTCCCAGCTCGCCGATAAAAAAGCTGCGCTCTGGCAAGGCTTTATCCATATCGGAAAAGCTGTTCTGGTTAAGCCCTGCTCCGAGAATCACGATCAGGCCCTCGAACTTCAGGCGGCCTTCTGCCAGCGGCACGGTTAATGGATCGAGCTTTCCAAAATCGATACTCCGGCACTCCAGCCCCTGCAGTTCAAACTGGGCTACAAGCGCACTCATTTCTTTCACTTGCCCCACTCTGGCCACGGCAATAACAGGCCCGGTTTTAATGGTTAGCAAGCGGTGGAATAATCGCTTTAACAACGCCTGAGCACACTGTTCAATTAATTGCGCATCTGGCCGATGCAATTGCGCCAGCTCTGCCAGCCAGGGCTCAATCACCCGACGCAACACCAGCTCTACGGGATACAGGTTGATCAACTCCAACAGCTCGTTTTCCAGACGATTCAAATTAAGCTCACACGCCGTTGCCAGCAGTTGCGCCTGAGCCTGCTCCCAGTTCGAGCCAACCACTTCCACTCTGGGCTGATCTAACAATCCCTTTACCTGGCCAATACTCACACCCTGCTCCAGCCAATGCAGAATTTGCCGAATCAATGCAATGTCGTCGTCGCTGTACAGCCGATGACCTTTTTCTGTGCGGGCAGGTTTGATCAACCCATAGCGGCGCTGCCAGGCACGCAGGGTCACCGGGTTGATGCCCGTGAGCCTTGCTACTTCACGAATCGGGTAATGAGTCTCAGATGCCATAGCGCAATCGCAATGCCTCGGGATGGGGGTTTAAATAAACCTGCTGGTTCAGATAGTCGTTCGGAAATTCTTCAAGGTAATGACGCAAGAGGGTAATCGGGGCCAGTAACGGCAAAACGCCTTCACGATATTGCCTTATGGTACGGGCCAACTCCTGACGCTGACGCGAATTTATATCCCGTTTGAAATAGCCCTGCAGGTGGTGCAGTACATTGGTGTGTTCTTTTCGGGTTACTGGCTTTGCCAGGGCCTGCATAAGCCCTTCAATATAAGCCTGCGCCTTTTGTTCCACGCTTGATGACAAATCTGACAGCAGCTTGCCCAGGGTTTGGTAGCTTTCTCTGTGATGTGCCATCAGCAAATATTTGTAACGGCTATGAAATGCGATTAAACCTGCGCTGGTAAGGCCTTGATGGCACAGGCTCTGCCAGTTATGCAGGGCAAAAATACGGGTGACAAAGTTTTCTCGTAATATCGGATCATTCAGTCGTCCGTTTTCTTCCAGTGGCAGTAACGGTTGCGCCTTCATCAGCTCCGCAGCATAAATACCAACGCCTTCTTTGCTGCTGCCCTGGCCATTTTCACTGTACAACCGCACCCGCTCCATGCCACAACTGGGCGACTTGGCACACAGGATATAACCGCTTAAGCCATCAAACTGAGCGGCCATTTTCTGACCGTAATTACGCAGTTCGTCAGTTACTTCCCGGCCATTGGCCATTTTTGCGACCACCGCATCGCCTTGCGCAATCAGACGAATGGTTGGCCGAGGGGTGCCCAGGCCTATGGCCATTTCAGGGCAAACCGGCACAAACTCAACATGCTTGCCCAATTGTTCGGCACAAAAATCCGAGCGCTTATGACCACCGTCAAAACGCACATTTTGGCCTAACAGGCAGCCACTGATGCCGACACGAATTGTGCCCGGGTTAAACTTGTACATCTCCATCTCTCTTGTACAACTAATGCTGACAAGATAAACGAAGTTGTACAAAAAACCAAGCTTGTACAAGAAAATAAATAGGGCACGAAAGAAAACAGCGATGCGGTACCGACCACCGCAATGACCACACCATAAATTATGTGTGTCTGAGGCTCATGAGGGCTCTACTGAACAGGCTTGATTGAGTCGGGAATAACAGGCGGAATTGACCGGAGGTGATTTCGTTCGTTATCAGGTGCTGCTTTGCTATGGGCAGACTAAAGAAGAACCTGCAAACAACTCCGTGTAGTTGCACACGGCGGTGTTTGCAGGCTCTGAAGGCTTACTTGCTTTGCGATACGATATATTCTACGGCGTTCTCTATTTCTTCATCAGGGCAACTGGCACAACCGCCTTTCGCTGGCATGGCATTAAAGCCGTTAATGGCGTGGTTGATCAGGGTATCCATGCCTTTTTCTATATGCGGCGCCCAAGAGTCTTTGTTGCCTATGACAGGAGCACCAGCAGCACCTGTAGTATGGCAGGCCATGCATACGGCATTATAAACTTCTTCACCAGAGCGGGGACCTGCACTGGCAACTTCTGTTGCAG
>Ga0079223_10002634_pt1 | contig 11150 bp, 12 predicted proteins | sample Stecom2011_FD_75072 | JGI IMG/M metagenome (GOLD analysis project Ga0079223, IMG submission 75072) | Agricultural soil microbial communities from Utah to study Nitrogen management - Steer compost 2011 | ecosystem: Environmental > Terrestrial > Soil > Agricultural land | place: USA: Utah...
AAGAAGATTCTTAGATGTAACTAAGGCTGATATGTTTTTTGCTAAGAGCATAATTTTAGTAGAAGGATTAGCAGAGCAATTACTAGTCCCTGAGTTTGCGAAAACATTAGATTTAGATTTAACTCATTCACATGTATCAGTTATAAATGTTAATGGAAGATATTTTGATCACTTTCTAAAGTTATTTGATGTCAACAAAAACAAATTTGCAATTCCTAAAAAAATAGTTTGTCTTACCGACATGGATCCAGTGATGAAAAAGATTAAAGAGAATGATTTGGGAGAAAATGATGAAAATAATAATTGGGAGGTTTGTTTTCCATTTCAAATAGATATTGATAAAACTAATTATGAGTTTAAAAAGACTTCTAATCCTTTAACAGAGTCGTACCGAAGTCGTAGTGATAAAGACTTAATTAGGGTTTATACTCAACGATATGGTTCAACATTTGAATATGAGTTGATGTATGAAAATATTAAGTGTAAGAATTTACTTACCGATTCAGTAGCAAATAAATCTGAAATCGAATCTATGATGGATAAATATCATGAGGGGATTAATAAAGCTGAATTAAATCAATTAGTTAATAAAATTCGCAAAGGAAATTTTAAAAATACTATAAGTAGTTTCTTGGATAAAACAAAACTTGAACCATCTGAAATTGCTAGACATATTATCGCAGCGAGATATTTAATATCAATCAAGAAGGGTGAAGCGGCTCAAGAACTATCGTATCTCATATCTAAAAATATTGAGAATAACCACAGTGATAAATCTGAAACTAAAAATTTACTCTTTGATTTTGTAGTCCCGACTTACATAAGGGAGGCTATAGAATGGATTTGTCAGTAGTTAAAAAACTGAAAGATAGTAATGAAAGAATTGGGATTTCCAATCATTTTAAAATTGTTGCTGGACCAGGCGCTGGAAAGACTACCTTTTTTAATTGTTTAACCGGCATATTCAGCCTTACCGCTGGTAAAATCTATTTTGACGGAAGAGATATTTCCGAGGCTTCACCAGCACAGGTCGCCGCCATGGGTGTTGCGAGGACATTTCAGAATATTAAATTGTTTAACTTTATGACTGTCTTGGACAATATCAAAATCGGTTTTCATACCCAGACCGGCACGAAATTTTGGGATGCGATTTTTCATACCGCTCAATTCAGACAGGATGAAAACATGACGGTTTCTGAAGGCCGGCAGGTGTTACAAAGAGTAGGACTGGAGGAATATGCTCATGAATTTGCGGCAAATTTGCCCTATGGGTACCAGCGTAAACTGGAAATAGCCAGAGCGTTGGCTCTTGGTCCGGAGCTTTTATTGTTGGATGAGCCTGCCGCCGGGATGAATTCAGCCGAAACCGCTGATTTGATGAAGCTTATCAAAGAGATTAATAAAATAGGGTTAACAATTATTGTTATTGAGCATGACATGAAATTCATTATGAATATCTGTGACAGAATTATTGTTTTAAATAACGGGAAAAAAATATGCGAAGGCCCCCCGGACTATGTTCAAGGCGATAAAGAAGTTATCGAGGCCTACCTTGGTAGAAGGGTTGTCGGGTCGGTTAACAGTTAACAGGAGAAAAGAGGTGAAAATATGCTCAGTGTGGCAAACCTGTCGATTAATTATGGCTATATTGCCGCTGTCAAGGGCATTAGCTTTGAGATTAAAGAAAAGGAAATCGTTACCTTGATTGGGTCCAACGGGGCGGGGAAGACCAGTACTTTAAGAAGTATATCCAATCTAATACCTAAAAGTGAGGGGAAGGTTACTTTTAAAGGAGTGGATATTAGCGAACGTGAAGCCAGTAAGATTGTAAAAATGGGCTTGGCTCATGTACCTGAAGGCCGGCATATTTTTTCCCATATGACAGTTGAAGAGAATCTTAAAATGGGAGATTTTGGAAACAAAAAAGAAATAGAGAACAGAGTGGAAGAGAATTTAGCCCAAGTATACGCCCTTTTCCCCAGGTTGAAAGAGCGCAGGAAGCAAAGCGGTGGTTCGCTTAGCGGCGGCGAGCAACAGATGCTGGCCATTGGAAGGGGATTAATGTTAAATCCTGATTTAATCATGTTTGACGAACCCTCACTGGGGCTGGCGCCTATTTTGGTTGAACAGATATTCGAACAGTTCATTAAGATACGTGAATGGGGTAAAACGATTCTTTTAATCGAACAAAATGCCAATATGGCGTTGCAGATAGCCGACAGGGGGTATGTAATGGAAACAGGTAAAATTGTTCATTCAGGCAAAGCGGCTGATCTTATTGACGATCCACAGGTCGCCAAAGCTTATTTGGGAATGGATTAAAAAAAGTTTGGTTTATCCATAAAAAACTTAATTTTAGGAGGAAACGAAAAAATGACAATCAAAAACAAAGCGAAAATTGATGAAGGGCATATTAATGATTTAAGAGGAGCTTTTGAACACCGGGCGACTTGGTTTTACCTGTTATTGGATGAAGCCCGTAAAAAGGGATTGGATTGTGATGATTTTGCCCGTGATGCCATATTTAAATGCGGTTGTTTTCATGGGAATAATAAGTTTTCAAATACAGACGACTTAAAAAAGTTCGCTGGTGAATTTGCCGGTGAAATGGCGAAAAAGGTTTTCGAAATGGATGTCGTGGAACTGACTGATCATAAATTTGTTGTTGAATTTCATTATTGCCCTCTGGTGGCGGCCTGGCTTAAAATGACGGATAATGAAGAAGAGATCGCCCACTTGTGTGATATTGCCATGGACGGCGATAGAGGAATTTTGTCAACCTTCAATAAATTTAAATTCGATCTTCAAAAAACAATCGCTTCAGGCGGGGATGTCTGTAGGGTAGTAATAACAAAAGAATAAGCAAAGCAAACGGTATTCTGCTATAAAGGAAGGAATATTGATGTTCACCCTAAAAGAGTTTTTACAAAAAGAAGTAAAACCCGCTCTCGGTTGTACTGAACCCGGCGCTGTAGCCCTTGCTGTCGCAAGGGCCTGCCGGGAAATTAAGTCCACAGAAGATATAGAATACATAAAGGTTGAAGTCAGTAACAGTATATATAAAAACGGTATGGATGTTGGAATAGCCGGGGCAAACGGGGCCCGTGGAAATGCAACAGCGGCTGCTTTGGGTGTAATATGCGGAAATTTCGGTTATGAACTGGAGGTATTACGAGACTGTCGGGAAACAGACGTAGTTAAAGCCAAAGAGTGGATTGATGCCAAAAAAGTGTCAATCGTCTGTAACCCGGAAAAAAACGGGGTCTATATCCACGCTTTGGTGTTTGTGCAAGGACAGGCAGTCGGCTGTGTAATTGAAGGCGACCATTCGAATATAACAAGAGTTACTAAAAACGACAGAGTTATATGGGAAAAAAACAACACCAGCAGTCACGGTGAACAAGATAAAAAAACCGCAGATTTTTTTAGCGATTTAAAATACAGGCAAATACTTTCTATCGCCAATGATATGGATCAAGAAGATATAGCTTATATCATGAATGGTGTTAAGATGAATCTGGAAATAGCTGAATATGGCCTACAGAATGGTTCAATATCAGGTATAGGTTTTGGAAAAACGTTAAAGAAAATCGTGGACAAAAAAAACATCAACGGTGAGTTGGGGTATTTAATTAAGATTTATAGTTATGCCGCCGCAGATGCCCGGATGGGAGGAGCTTTTATGCCGGTAATGAGCAGCGCCGGCAGCGGCAACCATGGCATAACCGCTGTTATTCCTTTGGCTATTGCCGGAAGGAAACTAAGTAAAAGTGATAAAGAAATCGCCAAGGCCATAATTATCAGTCACCTTACTACCAGTTATGTGAAGAGCAAGATTGGACGTTTATCTCCAGTATGTGGTTGTGCGGTTGCCGCCGGCTCCGGGGCGGCGGCCGGTCTTACGTATATGCTGAATGGTGATTATAAACAAATGGTGCTGGCGGTAAAAACCCTTTTGGCAAATACGGCGGGTATGATTTGTGACGGCGCGAAAGAGAGTTGTGCGCTGAAAGTTGGAACAGCCGCTTTTGAAGCATATATCTCCGCCTTGTTTGCTGTGGAAAACAGGGGAATCAGTTTTTCTCAAGGTATAATTGATTCCTCTATTGAAGAGACAATTAACAATATAGGAAAAGTTAATTGCTTGGGAATGAAGGATATGGATTCGGTAATTTTGGATATTATGGCAAAAAGGGATGTTATAGACAAAGGAGGGTTGCCACGATGAAAAAGATTATTAACCGGCCGGAAACTGTTGTTCAGGAAATGTTAAATGGTATGGCGACGGCACATCCTGAACTCGTAAGGGTTGAGGGGTTTAATGTCTTAATCAGGAAAGAAAAAAAGGAAAGTAAAATAGCTTTGATAAGCGGCGGCGGCAGCGGGCATGAACCGGCCCATGGAGGTTTTGTCGGCTATGGTATGTTGGATGCCGCTGTATCCGGAGAAGTTTTTACTTCGCCTACACCTGACCATATTCTGGAAGCTGTTAAAGCTGTGGATACCGGCAAGGGTGTTCTTTTTATTATCAAGAATTATTCCGGGGATGTAATGAACTTCGAGATGGCCGCCGAAATGGCGGAGATGGAAGGGATTGCGGTAGAGAAGGTCATAGTCAATGATGATGTTGCAGTGGAAAACAGCACTTATACTACAGGAAGGAGGGGTATTGCCGGGACAGTATTTGTTCACAAAACAGCAGGAGCCATGGCAGAGCGGGGAGCTTCCCTGGAAGAAGTAAAAAGAGTTGCGCAAAAAGCCGTCAGCAGTGTCAGGTCAAAAGGAATGGCTTTAAGTTCCTGCATAGTACCTTCTGCCGGCAAAGCGACTTTCAGTCTTGCTGAAGATGAGATGGAGATCGGCCTGGGTATTCACGGGGAACCGGGGGTGGAAAAAACAAAGATAAAAACGGCAGATGAAATCGCCTGTAACCTGTTTGAAAGTATTGTCGAAGATTTAGCCTTTAAAGCAGGAGAAGAAACAGTCCTGTTGGTGAATGGTTTGGGCGCTACGCCTTTAATGGAACTTTATATATTAAATAACTCTGTCCAGGAATTGTGCAGAAAAAAAGGAATAAAAGTCTTTAAAACATATGTCGGGGAATACATGACCTCATTGGAGATGGCCGGGGCTTCCCTTTCCCTGCTTAAACTGGACAAGGAATTAAAGGACTTAATAAAGGCGCCGGCAGATACTCCCGCTTTCAAACAGGGAGGTTGAAAAGATGATCACCTGCGGGAAAGAACAAATAATACGAATACTTAGAGCAATCGCAACGGAAATAGAAAAAAACAAAATATACCTAACCGAATTGGATTCCGCTATTGGCGACGCCGACCATGGAATCAACATGAACAGAGGTTTTAAATCAGTAGTGGAAAAAGTAGCGTCTGTTGAAGACAAATGCATCGGAACAATTTTGAAAACAACGGGGACAGCCCTGGTTTCTTCAGTAGGCGGGGCTTCGGGTCCGCTTTATGGAACCGCCTTTCTATATGCGGGGAAAGAATTGACAGGTAAAGAGGAACTATACCCGGCGGATATAAAAACCGCCTTTCAAGCCGCTCTGGAGGGTATAATCAAAAGAGGCCGGGCGCAGGTGGGAGATAAGACTATTGTCGACACCTTGTCGCCGGTAGTCGATTATTTACAATCCAACCTGGATAATAAACCAAAGGAAGAAATACTTAATGACATGGAAAAAGCAGCCGGAAAGGGAAAAGATTCAACTAAAGAGATGATTGCTTTGAAGGGCAGGGCCAGTTTTTTAAAGGAAAGAAGCAGGGGGCATCTTGATCCCGGAGCAGTATCCTGTTATATAATGATTAAGGCTTTTGTTTCTATATTAGGAGATGAAAAGTAGTTATGGTAAGTATTGTAATAGTGTCCCACAGTAGCAAAGCGGCGGAAGGAATTAAAGAAATTGCCCTTCAAATGGCGGAAGACCCGGAGTTGAAAATATTTTCTTGCGGAGGCAGTAAAGGCGGTGGTATTGGGACTGATCCTGATGAAATCAGCAAAGCTCTTGAAAACGCTTATTCCAAGGACGGGACAGTAGTCATGGCGGATTTGGGAAGCGCTGTTATGAGTGTGGAGATGATAATCGAAAACATGCCGGGAGGAAAAGGACATAGAATTAGAATCGCCGATGCGCCAATCGTTGAGGGGGCCGTTTTAGCCGCCGTGGAAGCTTCCGGCGGAGGTGACCTGAAAAAAGTATTGGCAAGCGCTGAGGCTGCGCGCGACATGCGTAAAATAGAAGGGGGCTGACACTATGATTAAAAAAGAGATTATTTTAACTAATAAAACAGGTTTACACGCGCGCCCGGCGGCCCGGTTTGCAAAACTGGCCAACAAATTTGCTTCAGAGATCACCATAGTATATAAAGGGAAAAGACATAACGCCAAAAGTGTTATGAAAGTGATGACCCTGGGGATTCCCTGTGGTGAAAGTTTCACACTGGAAGTGGACGGGCAGGATGAAAAAAGGGCGGTAAATGAATTGGGAAAATTAATCTCCCATGGTCTGGAGTGAGGATGATATGCGCAGGGTCTTAAGAGGGACAGCTATGTCTCCTGGTCTTGGTATAGGTAAAGCCTTGAAATATATCGAACCGGAGCTTAAGTACGACAAGAAAGAGATTACAAAACAAGAGATAGATACAGAGAAAAAAAGAGTTACAGACGCTTTTACAGAAACCAAAAAACAGTTAGAAAAAACGCGGCAACTGGCATTGGAGAAAACAGGCGAAACGGAAGCGGAAATATTTAAAGCCTATATTATGCTTTTGGAAGACGGGGAGTTTATTGAGGAAATTTACCAAAAGATTCAGTACAACTTAAAGTCCGCCCCGGAAGCGGTGGCTCTGGTTACCCGTGAATTATCTGCAGCCTTTAAGGCCATGGATGATCAATACATGCAGGCCAGAGCGGCTGATATAATCGATTTGGGCAAAAGAATTACCGCCAATATTTTAAATGTGAAGATGGATTCTCTGCTGGATTTGAAGGAAGAAGTTGTATTGATTGCCGGGGAAATTGCTTCCTCAAATTTGGCATTGGCGCCTTTGGGAAAGATAAAAGCGCTTGTTACTGAAAAAGGAGGAGTGACATCACATACGGCCATAGTAGCCCGTTCCCTGGAGATACCTGCCGTAACAGGATGCAGCAAGGCTGTGGAGGAGATTTCCGTCGGTGATACGGTACTTGTGGACGGAAGAAAAGGAGAACTAATAATTAAACCTACTGTCGCAGAAATAGCAAAAGTGCAAAAAAGGATAAAAACACTGATTTGGCGGCAAGAAGAACTGATGAAACTGAATCAATTACCGGCAGTTACCCGGGATGGAAGACGTTTTCAACTAACGGCCAATATTGCCGGCATTCAGGATATTGACAGTGCTGTGAAATACGGTGCAGAGGGGATTGGCCTGTTTAGAACGGAGTTTATATACATGGGTAGAAAGACCCCTCCTTCTGAAGATGAGCAATTTGCCGTGTATAAAAAAGTGGCGGAGGCTTTTAAGGGTAAACCGGTAAAGATTAGAACTCTGGATATGGGGGGTGATAAAGACATTGGCTGTCTTCATTTTCCCGTAGAAACGAATCCATTCCTTGGCTGGCGCGGTATCAGGTTTTGCCTTGATAATCAGGAGATTTTTAAAACACAGTTGCGGGCAATATTACGGGCGGCCAACTATGGTTGTATAGAAATTGTGTACCCGATGATTTCCACAAAAGAAGATTTGGAAAGGGCGAACAATATACTGACACAGGCCGGGCAAGAACTGTGTGAAAGAGGCATACCGTTTAACAAGCAAATTAAAGTTGGAGTAATGATTGAAACTCCCGCCGCCGCGATTATTTCTGATAAACTAGCAGCTGAAGTTGACTTTTTCAGTATTGGGACTAATGATCTAATTCAATATGTTATGGCGGCGGACAGGACGAACAAAAAGACCATCCTTTATTATTTACCTCAGCATCCCGCTGTTTTACATATGCTGAAAAATGTTGTAGATACCGCCCATCAGCAAGATGTACCGGTTGGTATATGTGGAGAAATGGCTGCTGATCCTTTATTTACTAAATTATTGATTGGTTTGGGTTTTGATAGTCTAAGCATGAGTCCTCCGGTGTTATTGGAAATAAAGAAGAATATTAGAGAAGCGGATTATTCTGTTTGTTGCGGGGAGCTTAACGAACTTATATAAACCGACATGACTTTTAGTGTATTGGCGATTGGCAATAAAAGATTGAAGGAGGAGAAATAACGTGAAAAAAATACTAAACAATCCGGATGATTTTGTTGATGAAGTAATAGAGGGTATACTGAAAGCTCATTCTGATGATCTAAGAACTGTCGGGGATGACCTGAGAGAACTCGTTAGGAAAGACGCTCCGGTGAAAAATAAAGTGGCGATTGCTACTGGTGGTGGTTCCGGGCATCTACCGGTTTTTTTAGGTTATGTTGGAAAAGGAATGCTCGATGGGGTGGCGATTGGAGATGTCTTTGCATCTCCAAGCGCTCAACAGATGTATAATATTACCCGGGCAATAGACGGCGGTAAAGGTGTTCTGTATCTTTACGGGAACTATGGCGGAGATTGCATGAACTTTGATATGGCGAAAGAGATGGCGGAAATGGATGATATTCGTGTGGAAACTGTACTGGTAACAGATGATGTTGCTTCCGCCCCTAAAGGAGAAGAAGGAAAACGACGCGGAGTGGCCGGGTTGGTAACGGCTTATAAAATTGCCGGAGCTAAAGCTGACGAAGGAGCAGATCTTGACGAGGTCGTTGCGGTAACCCAAAAGGCTCTTGCCAATACCAGAACAATTGGTGTAGCGCTTTCACCCTGTACAATACCGAGTGTCGGCAAGCCTACTTTTGAAATTAGTGACACGGAGATGGAAATCGGCATGGGCATTCACGGGGAACCGGGTATTCATCGCGGACCTTTGAAAGCCGCCGACGAAATTGCCGAGACCATACTGGCGGCGATACTTGAAGATAGTCCTTGTTCACGGGGGGATGAAGTTACCGTGCTCGTGAATGGACTGGGAGCTACGCCGCTGGAAGAGTTATATATTATATACAGGAAAACGGCAAGGATTCTGGCTGACAAGGGTGTTAAGATATACCGCAGGCTAATCGGTGAATTTGCCACTTCCATGGAGATGGCGGGCTTGTCTGTAACTTTGATGAAATTGGATGATGAGCTGAAGAGGCTGTTTGACCGCCCGGCAGATACCCCGTTTTTTTCACAGGCTAATATACGCTGAAGGGGGGAGCGAAAAATGAAGCTTACAATCGATGATATAAAGGGTGTTTTCTTAATAATTAATAAGATTATGCATAAGAATAAAGAATATTTGATCGAACTCGATTCAGTAATGGGTGATGGTGATTTGGGGCTCACTATGTGTAAGGGATTTGATTTGGCTGTGGAAGGAATTCAAAATTATGAAGGAAAAGATATCGGCCGGGGATTGCTTCAGGCGGCTATGTCAATGTCAAATGCCGCAGGAACAATGGGAATATTGTTGTCTTCCGCAATTATGAGTTCGGCTAAAGAGGTTAAAGAGAAAAAGGAACTGAATGACTGGGATATTGTGGAAATGGGTTATGCTGCGGTGAAAGGCATAGAAAAAAGGGGCAAGGCTAAAGTTGGCGACAAGACTATTCTTGATTCTTTAGTGCCCGGTGTTAAAACGCTGGATAAAGCAGTCACGGAAGGTAAAAGGCTGCCGGAGGCATTTTCAGATGCAGTTGAAGCCGCCCAAGAAGGAGTAGAAAAAACCAAAGAAATGGTAGCTCAGTTTGGGCGGGCGCATTATTATGGTGAAAAATCCCGGGGGAACCAGGACCCGGGTGCAACTGTTGCCTTATTGATTTTTCAGGCGTTCAGGGATTATTTGAATTAAAACTGTTCAATGCCGGGTCGAAAGGGACCCGGCATTGAATAAACAGAAGGAGGAAAAAATGAAACAAATAAGAGAAATCAATACTCCCAAGTGCCCTGCGGCAATTGGACCTTATTCGCAGGCGGTTGAATTTGGTGATTTGATCTTTACCAGCGGCCAAATACCATTTACAGCCGAAGGAAAACTGGTGAGTGATGATGTGGAAGAGCAAACAAGACAATCATTAAACAATATTAAGTATATTCTGGAAGAAGCAGGCGTAGGTCTGGATAATGTAGTTAAGTGCAGTATATTTATTAGTAATATGGATGAATTTGCACGGGTCAATAAAGTTTATCAGGAATTTTTTTCACCACCGTATCCTGCCAGAAGCACTGTTGAGGTTTCCCGTCTGCCCAAAGGAGTAAAAGTCGAAATTGAAGCGGTAGCGAAAAAATAATTAACAGGTTGGATACTTCCTAACTCACGGTAGTGTAAATATTGGCACACATCTTGAATCGCTCGCCCCTTGTGGGGCGATGCCTCTGCCCGGGATTTAACGATCGGGTTTTATAACGTTAGCGGCTGTTGACATCTATCCGTAATTGAGATAAAATTTAACCAAAAGCGCGATGTTTATTTTAGGGCGCGTTTATATTCGATTTACAATTTTTCGCTGTTCTTTATGTGCATTTTTAAAAGCGATTGTATATAATGACAATACCGACACCTGACAGGGAAGATGCCGTGTCTCTAACCTGAAAGGGGAAACCGGAAGTGTATTTATACACCTGTGCTTTTTTGTACATTTTGTATAATAGACCTGTTCCGCCCCCTTTTAAAGGGGGCTTTTTTGATGGGAAAACCGGTTAGAGTGACGCGTGAGGATTAATCCTTACGAAGATAAGGAATTGAAGATGGATAACAAACTGAAAAAGCTGTTGGTAAAGCTTTACCAAAACAACCGGCTGGACAGGGGGCAACTCCAATATATCCTGAACAATATTTCTTACCGGACGGCCGGGCCTCTTTTTGTTTATGCCCGTAAAACCCGGCTGAAGACATATCAAAGGAAGGTTTATTTCCGGGCGTTGCTGGAATTTTCCAATTACTGCAAGAAAGATTGCCGGTATTGTGGGATCAGAAGAAGCAATAAAAAGATCAACCGTTACCGGCTTTTGCCGGAAAAGATCCTGGAATGTTGCGGGTCGGCTTACCACCGTGGTTACAGGACCGTTGTCCTG
>Ga0079223_10002635_pt1 | contig 11147 bp, 16 predicted proteins | sample Stecom2011_FD_75072 | JGI IMG/M metagenome (GOLD analysis project Ga0079223, IMG submission 75072) | Agricultural soil microbial communities from Utah to study Nitrogen management - Steer compost 2011 | ecosystem: Environmental > Terrestrial > Soil > Agricultural land | place: USA: Utah...
GCATCATTGACAGAGCGTAATAATCTGAACGGTGAGGTTATGGATGTGGTGGCTGAATTGATGATAAAATAAAGCAAACAAAGAAAGGAGGTTGCTATGATTGTGCAACAAATAAAAGGTGAAAATATGGTGGAAAATATAACATTGGTGTGGACAAATTTAATCGCATCTATTGGAGCAGTAACATCTATTATATGGGGGCGTGTTTTAATGGTAGTTTTATTTATCGGTGCTACATTTGCACCTATTTCGGGGCTTATTCACACCACACTATTTTTAATTGGAGTTGACTTAGTATTTGGGCTAACAGTTACAATTAGGAAAAAAGGTATAGATGAAATTGTAAGCAATAAACTTAGAAACTCACTTTTCAAAGCTATGTTTTACCTTTTATTCATCATGATGAGTTTTTTAGTTGAAAAGCAAATTGCAGGTAGTGATTGTTTGGTAACTAAGGTTGTATTTGCAGTGATGGGGGCGGTTGAGCTTTGGAGCATTGCAGGTAATGCGTTAATTTTGTCTCCTAACTTACCATTTTTAAGGTTATTAAAAAAATATCTAACAAGTGAAATAGCTAAGAAAATGGAGATTGATAAGAAAGATGTTGATGAAATTTTAAAGGGAAAGAATAAATGACGCTTGAAAACGGCTATGTAATAATGAGAACGTAGATTAAAAAGGTATACGATATGAGAAAAATAAGAATAGGTAATGACTTCGCTTTATTGTGGAAAATTCGCAGGGGTGAGCAAGCAGAAGATTTAACGGAAGCTCAAGAAATGAGCTTAAAACTATGGGTGCAAGGTGATCATAATTCACTAAAAGAAAACATTCCATTTGATATTGTTGGAAGTGACACAGTGAGGGTTGAGGTCACACCTTCAATTGCTGATAAAATTGGCAGATATAGACTTGAATTTAAGTATCAGTTTGTAAATCTTTCAAATGCTGATAAAAATCAGAAGTGTGCAGTGGATGTTGAGCCATTTTATATTGTTCCATTGACTGAAATAGCGGAAACTATTGACACGGTTAATTGTGAATCAGATGTATTAATTGGATTGAGAGGTCGTGCATTTGTTTATGATGACTTTACACCTGAACAAATTGAAGATTTGAAAAGACCTGCAGTTGAAGCCGCCGAATCTGTTCAAATAGTCGAAAATCAAATATCTATAAATGAGCAGGGCAGGGTTCAGGCTGAAAATGAAAGAGAAACAGCTGAGCTAACACGCCAATCGTCTGAATCTGAAAGGAACGAAAACGAAGGGTTAAGGGTTAACGCTGAAGGTTTAAGAGTCACAGCTGAGAGTTCAAGGGAGTTGACTGAGAGCCTAAGAGTTGATGCAGAACTATTAAGACAGTCAAGCACCCAAGAAGCTATAACCAACGCTGAGAATGCCACAGAAAATGCTAATACGGCGGCACAAGATGCGGATGATGCAAGGGAAGCTATTCAGGATGACTTGGCTTTAAAAGCTAATCACGGTTACGAATCTAACCCTAAAACACTCAAAGAAATAGACGACGAAAAAGCCGACTCTTCACTCTTGGGTGTTGTTGAATTAATCGGGGATAACGATAATTATGTGATTGGTGAACCAATAAAGGGCGTAATTAATGGGAGAAGGTATAGATTGTGGCTAAAAAACAAAGACATAGATATGTCTGGGGTTTCCCATACGAGTTCTGTCTATATGATGCTTAGAATTTATTTGCAGTCAACTACAGAACAAATAGATTTACACACTGTTAGAGCCAACAACAGGGTAATGCAACATTATTATGACTTTACGATTCCAGATGATGGTATTCAGTATACGCTTGGAATCAACATTAGAGCAACATTGGGGGAACAGGCTATTTTTGTATTAGAGGATGTAACAAATGAAGAAGATGATTTTTTTTATAAGGTGAGAATTGCTGGTATCATACCATCAGGTAATCCTGGATATATTACACGTTTAAGTGGCAAAATGGAACCATCAACAATTAGTTTATATCGTTTTATTAAAATAGAATCAGGAGAAAAAGTTGTACTAAAGTGTAGAGCTGGTGATATGACCAGTGCTATTTCATTTGCACAGGATTTAGAAACAACTACTGTTGTTCCAAAAATAATAGGTTTGGGTGATACAATAGACGGTGTTTATGAATATGTAGCTACAGAAAATGGTTATGTTGTAATTTCTTGGCATAAAGATTATCCAGTAAATGTTCGCATTTACTCACAGGAAGACTATAACATAAATCAACTCTCTAATATCTATTTTAATAGAAAAACCGTAGATTCAACTTTTACAAGTGGTTATATAACACGAAGTGGGAGCATTGCGAATTCTTCAATTTCACATTACTCATCTCCAATTTTACTTCATAAAGGGGAAACAGTTTGGGTTTATGCAATGGGCATGGATGCAACAGCCATTGCGATTACTACAGAAAATGGTGAAACATATAAACCTGTAGTTCTTCATCCTGATGAACCTGTAGTGATAGGTGGAAATTTTAAATATACCGCAACCGAAGATGTATATGTATCTGTTAGTGGAAGGGTGGAAGGATTCAGGGCAGAAATAACTTCATTAAATCTTCCTAAAAATGACGGAAGCTATCCTAAGTTGCTTCAATATTCACGACAACTTGAAACAGAATGGAATAGTTGGGAGACTAATAACTACTCGTTGAGTTCCCTTAAAATGAAAAAAGAGGCAGGAAAATTACCTATAACGATGGGGTATTATTTTTCTGATTATCCTCAAAAGAACGGTAAGCTGTATTTTTCTCCTACCCTGCTTGGGAAGCCAGAATTGATAGTTGACTTCAATGATAACAGTGGGTTGCCTAATATTAATCTTGAAAGAAGTGTGATAGCTGTATCTCCAAAGCATAATAGTGTAATTACAAGTATTTTCGATAGAAGTCCTGGACAAGGGTTGAGAATATATGAGGATAGCACATTTGCTCATGTGAACAAAGAAGAGCCAATGCAAGCATGGCTATATAATTCAGGATTGGATTTTGTGAGTGATGCTGAGGGCAACGAATATTGTATATATGGTGAATACTCACATGGGTTAAAACCGACACGAAGAATATTCAAAGGGAATTATCCTTATTCAAACCCCGATAATTGGAGGGTGGTACATACATTTCCTTCAGATGAAACTGAGGGAAGTATTATTCATATTCATCAAATTCAAAAAGACCCTTTTTCTGACTTTATCTATTGCACAACTGGGGATTATGGAACTCAATCACAGGTTCATTATTCTGCTGATTTGGGAGAAACGTGGAATGTTCTCATTGAGGATAAGCCTCAGGGGTATTTAAGGATGATAAATTTTATTTTTTTAGAGAATGAAATTTATTGGGCATCAGATGATAATAGACATTATTTGTTTAGAGCGACAAGGGATGAAAATGGTTTGCTTGACCCTGAATCTGTTGAGTTGGTAACAAATCTGCCAGTTCGACAATCTACAAATTCAACTGCCTATATCAAGGAAAAAAATTGCTTATTCTTTTACGATAGAATAAGTCCAGATTATGAAGGTGAGCCTATAACTACTTGCATTTATGATATAGAAAAGAAAGAGCTAATAGAGGTAGGAAAACTATTTCCACGAAAAGTTAATCCTCCTCTTGGCTTGTGGGGTAATCGGGGGAAATGTTATGTACATTATCCAAATAGTGCAGATAGAAGGCTTGCAATGGGTATTGTTGATGAATATGCTCCATGTAATTTTGATTTCATAGGTAATGATGGAAAAACTTTTGGAACTGTGATTTACGAATTAGTCTGAATCTATTCCACTTGGGGGCAAGTTGAAGGTTTTATGAGTTGTAATAATAATTCTTACCTTATCTAACATCTTAATGGTGTCAGATAGTGGTATTGAAGAAGTTATCGAACTTTAAAAAATAAACAAGATGAAAGGTATAGACAAAATTTATCATTTAGTAGCAGGCGTAGCAATCGGTATTGAGATATATGACCATTACAGCAATAAGGGTACAGCCGAAATAATGGATATAGTCTATGCACTAATAGGATGTGGAATAGTTATTTTATTAAAATAGAACATTATGATAACAGCACAACAATTAGCAATAATCGCAATATTCGCAAAGGAGTCATTAATAATGACATACACACCGTTACTTTCAAAATATATGTGTGAACATGAAATAAATAATCTTTATAGAAAGTCGGCATTTTTGGCAACGATAATTCACGAATCAGGTTCATTTAATTACACAAAAGAAATAGCATCGGGAATGGCTTATGAAGGTCGAAAAGATTTAGGTAACATTTATTCAGGCGATGGGGTGCGCTACAAAGGTCGAGGCTTGATCCAAATCACAGGGAGAACAAATTACCAATTAGTTTCTGAAGCATTCAACGTTGACTTTATTGCTAATCCTGAATTATTAGAGCAACCTGAATGGGCAACAGCGGTAAGTGCTTTTTGGTGGCAAAATGCAGGTTTAAATAAAATTGCTGACACCAAAGACTTTCGACACGTTACTCGAATGGTAAATGGCGGATACAACGGCATGACTGACCGCCAGAAATGGTATGATAGAGCTTTAAAAGTATTGACATGACAAAGAATATAATTTACATTTGTATATTCATACTATTTACATTTGTATTCTCGGGGTGCAAAACTCGTACAATTGTAAAACCAGTTGAGGTTGAAAAAATCAAAATTGAGTATCGTGATAGGGTTATTTTAGATAGCATTTATAATCGCGACACAACGCTTATCTATTTACGTGGGGATACAGTCTTCAAAGATGTTGTCAAGTGGCGTACGAGCTTTAAAGCTGTTACTGATTCAATTGTAAAGATAGATTCAATACCTTATGCTGTTGAGGTAATCAAAGAGGTTAATGTTTTGACGAAATGGCAAAAATGGCGACTTCAAGCATTGAATATTTTAGCTGGTTTAATCGGAATTTTCGGAGCGTTTAAAATAGGTCGGGTAACAAAGGTGTTTTAAAGTTTGGATAAGAGTAAAATATACACTATGTTTGTATCAGCAAGTACAAGCATACTTTCTTTCATAATTCATTTTTTTTGGTTATTAGATATGGGAGAGCAACTGATTGAGAAATTAGTTGCTTTTCTTTTGTCTATGCTATTAAAGTTAAAGATTATTAAAAGCCTAAAGAAAGTATCTATTTTGTTTGGACTTTCAAAAATTATAGCTATCTTTGTAATGTCAGAAAGAGATAATAACAACCAAATTTAAAATAAGGATTATGAATACAAAGGTTTACATCAGATTTACAGACGATATTGATAGAGACATTGAAAATAAATTTTCTTATGATATTCATGGGAATAAATTAAATGGATTATGCGCATGGAATGCACCATTTTTTTACAATAATGGAAGATATGAAGATTTTAACGGGAACGTTATTTCACTATCTGAATTAGAATTATATGCAAAGAATATTTTAAATAACACATACGGAAGCTATTCTGATAATGAATCATTCAGTATAATTTCAGGGAGCTATGCAGGTAATGGTAATGACGGTGTATTACTTACCAATGTAGAAGAGATTGAAACTATATATTTATAACAATAACCAATTAAAAAACAATCAAAAATGAAAAAAAAGAAACAGCATTAAACATTGCATTGAGAGAATATCAACATCAAAGACCATTCACAAAGTTTTGGCAATGGTGTGTTTTAACTGATAGATATGAAAACTTTACGGAAGAAGAAATAAAAGAAGCGAAAGAAATTTCTAAAACATTGAAGGTATGAAAACAAAAAAGAAAAACGATTTTGGAATGTGGGTTTTTAGTGATAGTGTAATGAATACACTTAATTGGTTAGCAGTTATACTGGTAATTGTGTGGTTCGGTTATCATGGATTGAGGTTTGTGTTTGGGTTTTGAATCAAAAAAAATATATTGAAATGAAAAAATGGAATATTGAATTGATAGAGAAAACGATGTTGGAATCAGTTTACAATGATAAGTCAAAAGTGAAAGATATGATAAACAGCTCAATTGAGTTATATCAAAAAACAGAATCTGAACACCCCGAAATAAAAAACAGAATTGATATTTTGAAGCAATTGAAAGAAAAGTATCAAGATAAGTAGTGTTGGAGGGTATTACATCAAAGAATTTAAAAGAGTGGTTTATATCAAAACTACTCTTTTTTTGCTCAAAACTACCCACTTCCTACAATTTACAAACGATTTACAAACTTTCTACAAATTGCAAAGTGTTTACTGGAGCGAGTTGTAGCCATTATTTGTAAATTTGTAGTTATTTATATATATATATAATATACATACACGCTCATATATACATCATCTATACGGAACATGCCTACAAATTTACAAAAACCTTGAAACCGTTTACTGCAAAGGATTACAGCCTTAAAAGTCATTTTTCATGATTTACAAATCTACAAATAAAGCATTGATTAAAGTTAAAGATTATTAAAAGACAAAATAAAGTTAGTAATTAGTTTCAGGATTCAATATAAAGGGTTATCTTTGTAGTAACAAAATGAGATAGTAATAACCAAAAGAAAAAAGAGATTATGACAAAGCAAGAATTAATAAAGCAAATCAAAACATTAGCAGCAGAGGAGGGGATATCATTTATAGAAGCGTGTCAAGCAATGCAATCAGCAGCAGCGAAGATGAATAATGAAAAAATGATTATGACAATACATAATATAAAAATGGATAGCCTTAATCAATAATCAACAAAAAAGGTTTTCGGTCATCCTTCAAAACCGAGTTTATTAATAACTAAACTAAAAATCAAAAAGAAATGAGTAAGATTGAAAATAAATTACAACACGAATTTAACTCTAAGGGGTATGATGTTGATTGCGACAATAGAAGTTACTATACAAAATCTATAAATACTGTTTTATCTAATCCTATTATCAGTTTTGAATTAGTGAAAAAAGGATATTTGAAAAAGCAAAAAAATGGATTTAAGTATAATACGACAATAAGAGTAAATGGCAGGGGTAAGGTTTTTCGTTTAAAATCTTTTGATTCAGAAACCTTATTAACAGCATTTGCACAGGTGTTGGATAGTGAAAATATTAAACATGAACTAAAAACTGATGCTTGTTCAACTGTATGCTCAAAATGCAACGGTAAGGGCAAAATAGAAGCCTTTAGGCACATATCTAAAGGTGTTTGCTTTGACTGTTTAGGCGTTGGATATAAATTTATCTAATAAACAATTAAGGTTTTCGGTCATCCTTCAAAACCGAATATTTTAATAACCAATAAAACCAAAATCAAAATGAAAAAAGAAATTGACAAGTTAGTGGAGCTAGCAAGAGAGTATGCTTATGCAGGGATAAGGGCAGGGCTACCCAATCAGCACAACTATCTAAGGGAAAGGTATGCAAACAAAAAGGCAATAATGATTTATTTTAGTGAAAACAAAACAGTTCAATTAGTTCAGTTTTGCGACATTGAAATCCGTCTATTTGCTGATAAGATTTATATGCCGTTTAATGCAGATAAGGCTCACCTAGAGAGCGTTTATAATGACGCATTGGAGTTTTATAGTGAGTATTTTAAAAAATAAAAAGAAAATGAAAGATGTAAGTGAAATTAAAAAGAAGTTCTTTGAAAAATTAGAGGCTACTGGCAAAACCAAAAACCCTTTCGAGGTGATGGATGAAATTGTCAATCTCACAAATTGGGTTGCAAGCCTTTATGAAAGTGGGTATAAAGATGGATTTGAAGAAGGTTCATCAATTGATAAATTGAATTTTAAAGATGACTTTTTAAACCAAAAGAAAAATTAAACAATTATGAAACTAGTAATACACAAATTTAAACGGGTAGAAAACCTAACAGTAAATGTTCCAGCTGAAATAAGCGGAGCAAATGGTTCGGGCAAATCAACCATACTTGAAGCAATCAGTTTTGTACTGACTGGAAAAAACTTGCAGGGTAGCACGTTCAGTCAAATTTATGACAATCGTGAAAGCCTGCACGAAGCCATCGCAGACGTATCTTTCTTTGATTCGTATGGGAATGAATACAGGCGAACAGTAGAGCCAACTTTTCAGACTTCGAGAAGTGGAGAGGAGAGCGTTAAGATTTTGCGTAGTACGAGGTGCAGGAAAAACGACATTGATGTAAATGATTTTGCAAGTGAGTTTGAGGACTTCTATAAGTATGGCACTGACTATTTTTTTAATCAAAAGGAAACAGAGCAACGTTCAATTTTTATTGATTTAATGAAGAGCCTCCTTCCATCTTATGACGTAAAAACCGCTCAACTGGAGTTGAAGCAACTGCAAAAGACACAGCGAGAAACGAAAAATGAAATTACCATTTTACGCAAAGAGCTGGAAGGAATAACAGATGTTGAGTTGTTAAGCATTCCCGAACAGCTGGAAAAGCAAGAAGCTAAATATCAAAAGCTACTCACTTCGAGCGTGGATAATCAAAAGCAAGTTGCTGAAATAAATAGAAGAAACAATGAAGCGATAACCAAATTCAGGGATGAAAAAGAAGCTATCACAGATGCAATTTACGACAACGAACGAAAATTGAAGGATACTCAATATCAAATAGAACACCTCACAGCCAAATTGGAGGGGGCTAAGGCAACTTCTTTTGTCGGAGTTGAGCAAATACCCACAGAGGAATTAAAAGCCGAAATAGACGTTTTAAATGAGAAATTGAGCAAACTATCATATTATGATAATCTGAACGAATACGCAAAACAAAACGGGCGAAACAATCCAATCGTGATGCAGAACATGGAGCGTATGAAAAAACTAAAATATGCAACACCCGAAAGTTTACCCGAAGGTGAAACGTTAAGCGCAGTTTGTTCAGCGTGTGGAGTTGAGAGCCAACAATGCTTAGATAATGGTATCAATAATATCATTGAGGGACTGAAAAGTGAGAATCGTTCAATTTTGGAGCGTGAGATGAGAGGAGCAAACTCTGCTTATATCACAGTCAAAGATGATAGAGATAGAGCGGTTGCAAGGCTAAATCATATTGAAGCGAAAAATAAAAAAATTGAAGCGGAAAGTGCAGAGTTGAAAAGAGCGTTTGATATTAAAAAAACGAATGAGATTGAGAAAATTGAGAAGCAGCTACACGATAAAGAGTTGTCTATTGCTTTAATTGAAGGTCATATTTTCACAGGTAATAAAAAATTAGAATCACTCGAACAACCAACAATCGAAGAACTACCAACAGAACTAACAATTTCAGACGAATTGAAGGAATCGCACAGCCAATTTGTAAAACTGCATGAGGAAATTATCGGGCAAAAAGCGGTTAACAAAAACAATGCTGAAAAGAAAGCATCAAAGGAAATTGAAGTAACGGAAAAACGCGACCTGCTCATGGAAGTTGACGAAAAAATAATTACACTACAATCAGAAATTACCGACTACTTCAGCAATCTGGATGCAGCAGTTGCAAAGGAATTCAAAGGAAAAATAAAAATCGGCGTAAAGTTGCAAGAGTGGGTAATGGCGCGTGAGGAATACAAAGATGTTTTCCTAATCACAGCAAATGATAAAGTATTTCCTTATGAATGTAATGGAGCTTTAATTAATAACGTGAAATTACAAGTATTAGCCACTTTACAACGATTAAAAGGTTATAAGGGAATCACTATCCTTGACAATGCAGAAGCGAACACAACGCAACCAATTGAACCATGTGGATTGAATTTAGTTGTGGCTAAAGCAACGGATGAAAAAGAGTTAATTATTAAATAAATCAAAACAAAGTATCAACAAATCATTAAACTTTTTGTATCTTTACGGTACAGAAATAAAGAGAATAAATAACTAAATTAAATTTTAAAATTATGAGTAAAGAAAAAGACAAAACCAACCAACCCGCAGAGCTCCAAATTACAACAATTGGAGATTTGCAAGTGAACTACAAACAATTAAGTGATGCCCATTTATCACAGCGGTTTACCAACAACCCTGAATTCAAAGCTAAATTTTTGAAAACATTTTCAGATTTAGTATTCAGTCAGAATCAAGATGTTCTGGATTTACTTCCAAAAATGAACCAAAACTCACTCCTTAACTCTGTTTTTAAAGCAACGGAAGCAGGGGCGAGTTTTTCAAAAGGTGAAGCCTCGCTGATTCCTTTCAAAATCAGAAAAAAAGTAAAAGAGGGGAATGTTGAGAAAACAATTGATACAGGAGAATTTACAGCACTTGTTATTATCGACATCAACTTTCAAAAACAGCAAATTCTGAAACTTCAAAATTGCAAACGATTCTTCACAGCTGAAGTTCATGAAGGAGTAAAAGTGATTGAAAACCTAACTACTGGAACAACTGATTTTGACGGGCAGAATGATGTAACAAAACCAACTATTGGCTACTATGCTTGTTTTATCACAACGGAAGGCGAAAAGTACGACAAGTTTATGACTAACAGTCAAATTATTGATAGAGCTAAATTTTCACCTCAATACAAAGCGGAAAATTACAAGAATACTTCAAATAATATTCATTTTGAAAAAGTGGTAGTTAGAAATTTACTGAAGGAAATTCCTAAAATATCAAATGAATTAAAATCTATTATTTCAGTTGAAGAGGCTGCAGAATATGCGGAATATGTAGAAGTGCATGAAGCGATTGAATCAGCACCCGAAAGCCAACAAAAAAAAGTAAATCAACTTGAAGAAGCGAAAAAGGAATTGGCAAAGGAAAAACCGAAAGCTAAAACAAAAGCTGAAAAAGTTGATGAAGAAACGGGTGAGGTGACAGAAGAGGAAGAAGAAGAGGATTTTTTTTAAAGAAATAAAATTATGAAATTAGAAAAGATTAGATATATAATAAAAGTTCAGATTGGTAGTCAAGTGTATTATTCAACAGAAATAGCCTCTAATGGTGTTTCATATAATGAACACGTAAAAGGGTTGTGTCGAGCGATGCAGGAAGGTGAAGTTTTTAGGCTTGATACTAAAAACGGTACTCATTTATTTGGAGTAGAGGCACTATCAAAGTCAGTAATCAGTTTTATTATTGTAGAATGATGATAGTAAACATTATCTCAACAGGTAGCAGTGGAAATTTATATGAGTTGCTCGATAGCAAGGGCAACTCTATAATTCTCGAAGCTGGAGAGCC
>Ga0079223_10002636_pt1 | contig 11146 bp, 7 predicted proteins | sample Stecom2011_FD_75072 | JGI IMG/M metagenome (GOLD analysis project Ga0079223, IMG submission 75072) | Agricultural soil microbial communities from Utah to study Nitrogen management - Steer compost 2011 | ecosystem: Environmental > Terrestrial > Soil > Agricultural land | place: USA: Utah...
AAACGGAAATCTTGTATCCCTAAAGATCGAAGACCGTTCTTTCCTGCCAAATAATTACATTTGGCCGTTCCACGAGAACAGCCTAAAAGTGGAACCCGGATTAACCCAGAACACAGGATATTAATCTTAGTTTAGTTTATAAAAGAAGCCGCTAGCAGATAGCGGTTTCTTTTTTTTAAAGCTTCTGGGGATGAATGGAAGGAAGGGATGTTTACTATCCACCCGATCTTCGTCACTCCCGTCCTTACTTTCATCTTTCCCCTCCTTTCAAGTCCCAATCCTCGTACCATTTTTCTTCAAAAGTGTGACTAACGCACACCTTGGCTGTCAGCACCCTGTACACCATCCATAAGATCAATATCGGAGACAGGCTGAACATAAATAGGATGAGCCGGATGTGTAAGTCCAGTCCTATAGATACGATATAAATCAGAAGATATCCTGTGACGGTAAATACAGGAATGAGATATTTTTTCATGGTTTCCTGTTTTTTATCCGATAAGTTAAACCTGCCCGCCGTTAAAGTTGTTAATAGCCTTAATGCGCCCTAACTGTAATTGCTGGCTTTGTCGGATTCGTTAGGGGTAATTTTGTACAAAAGACGTTCCATTACAGGAGTGTAGCATAGCCAAGGAAAGGAAACAGATGAAAGGATTTAGGTTTACTCAATTTACCCCGCGAAAGGATCCCTCTAAAAATACTTTTGACAACTTGCTGAACATCTTCCTTCAGCTGGTCACCATGACCGGCGGGGATGTGGCGGAGGCGCTGAGCTGGCTGACCAATCTGGACAGCCGCTATGGACTGACCAATCCCAGCTATGGCATGGGTAATTTTATAGAGGATCTAAAAGATAAGGGGTACCTCACGGAAGAAAACCAAAAAGGCTCCTTTAAGATCACCGGCAAATCCGAGCAGTCGATCAGGAAGAGTGCTTTGGAGGAGATCTTCGGCAAGCTGAAAAGGGGAAAAGGAGGGCAGCATAGAACGCCACACTCCGGCCTTGGCGATGAAAGGGGCACCGACAGAAGGCCTTTCCAGTTCGGCGATGGACTGGATCAAATCGCACTGACGGATTCCCTCCGCAACGCGCAAACCAATCATGGCTTATCGGGAGATTATCTTTTAACAGAAGATGACCTGGAAGTGCTGGAGACGGAAATGCGCACACAGACTTCTACGGTCTTGATGATCGATATTTCCCACTCGATGATCCTCTATGGGGAAGACCGGATTACGCCTGCAAAAAAAGTCGCCATGGCCTTAGCAGAACTGATCAAAACCCGCTATCCGAAGGATACGCTGGATGTGATCGTCTTCGGTAATGATGCCTGGCAGATAGAAATCAAGGATTTGCCTTACCTACAAGTCGGGCCGTACCATACCAATACCGTAGCTGGCTTAGAACTCGCCATGAATCTGCTGAGGAGGCGTAAGAATCCCAATAAACAGATATTTATGATCACCGATGGCAAGCCGACCTGCCTAAAGGTGGGGATCAAATACTATAAAAATGCCTTTGGGATCGACAGCAAGATATTGAATGAGACCTTAAAACTTGCTGCGCAATGCAGGAAGTTGAAAATCCCCGTCACTACCTTTATGATAGCATCGGATCCTTATCTCAAGGAATTTGTGAAGGAATTTACCAAAGTCAATAACGGCAATGCCTATTACAGTAGCCTGAAAGGTTTGGGCGACTTAATTTTTGAAGACTATAGAAGAAACAGAACCAAACGTTTTTGAGCATGGAATACAGCAAATTGACATCAAAAGAATTAGTGCAAATACATACGTTGGGGGAACTTAAGGCCAGTGGCTATCAACCCAGATCAATCAAGGAAGAGCTTAGACAAAATCTTATCAGAAAGATCCAGCGGAAAGAAAACGTCTTCGAAGGGATATGGGGTTATGAAGACACGGTGATCCCCGATATTGAGCGCGCGCTGCTCTCCCGACATAACATCAACTTGCTTGGACTAAGGGGGCAGGCGAAGACGAGGATAGCCAGGATGATGACTTTGCTGTTGGATGAATATGTACCCGTGGTGAAAGGATCTGAATTGAACGATGATCCGTTACAGCCGCTATCCACGTTTGCCAAAGGGCTTATTGAAGAAAAAGGAGATAAGACACCGATCACTTGGTGGCATAGAAGTGACCGCTACACTGAGAAGCTGGCCACGCCGGACGTGTCCGTAGCCGATCTGATCGGAGATGTGGACCCGATCAAGGCTGCCACGATGAAGCTTTCTTATAACGATGAAAAGGTTATCCATTACGGGCTGGTGCCCCGGTCGAACCGCTCCATCTTTGTGATCAATGAATTGCCGGATCTCCAGGCAAGGATTCAGGTAGCCTTGTTCAATATCCTGCAGGAGGGCGATATACAGATCAGGGGATTCAAACTCAGGCTGCCCTTGGACATTCAGTTTGTGTTCACCGCCAATCCCGAGGATTATACCAACCGTGGAAGTATCGTAACACCGCTCAAAGACCGGATCGAATCGCAGATTATCACCCACTACCCCAAAGACATAGAAATTGGAAAGAAAATCACGGCTCAGGAAGCCAGATTGGATGCACGGCCGGTCGAAAGGATCCATGTGCCTGAATTGATGAAAGACCTTATCGAGCAGATTGCGGTAGAGGCCCGGGGGAGCGAATATGTGGATGAAAAGAGCGGCGTTTCTGCCCGGTTGACCATTTCTGCCTACGAGAATCTTATTTCTGCTGCGGAACGGAGACTTTATCTTAATGGGGAAGAGCATACCGTGGTGAGGATTGCAGATCTGATCGGGATCATCCCTGCGATCACCGGAAAAGTGGAGTTGGTCTATGAGGGAGAACAGGAAGGCGCAGGCTTAGTAGCGTACACTTTAATAGGCAAAGCCATCCGGACGTTGTTTACCGATTACTTTCCTTCGCCTGAACAAAAGAAAAAAGCCAAAGAGGGGAACCCTTATGTATTGCCTCTGTCTTGGTTTGGAGAAGGAAATGAGCTGGATATTTTGGCGAGCCAGAATGATAAAACTTACAAAACAGCTTTGCATAACGTACCGGGCTTGGAGTCCATTGTGACCCAATACGTAGAGCATCTTCCTGAAAAAGAGAAGGAGTTTTTTATGGAATTTGCACTACATGGCTTGGCAGAATTCAGTCAGCTGAGCAAAAAGTTGTTGGAAACAGGCATGCAATTCAGGGATCTGTTCAGCAGCATGTTTGACATGGGCGCCCATGACGATTTTGATGAGGAAGAAGACCTCTAGCCGCGGCTAGAGGTCTTCTGAGGAGAAGGTCGTCTGCGTTGTTTCATCGATTCCTTTTTTAAGGCAAGCAAGCCATCTAAATTATGGTTTTGCTTTCAACACAATTGGTTCTTTGATTTTGGCGGCCATCTGTTCCATAAAGGATTTTAAAGCGGGGTAATGTTCCGCCTCAATCATATCCTCATTTAACTGCCAAACCAGGTTGATTCTTAAAGTATTGTTGACCAATACCGGCTTATACATGAAAGCCGCCAGATTGTCCGGCATGGCAATGATAAGTTCTTCCGGATAATCATCCAGCTCATAGTTGTCAGGAATCTGAAGCACCGTGGTGTAATTATCCGTAAAAGGAAAATTGAAATCCACGGGGAAATTTCTCTCGGTTTCTTTGAACGGATTTTCCGAAAGCCGGACGAAGGGCAGTGGCTGGATCAGGAGAAGTTCGAGGTTTTCCCCTATTTCACGGTGAAGGGTGAAACCGATCTGGTACTGCTTCTTTTTTCCTGCCACTTCCTTCTCCTCCACATCAACTATTTTTGCATCCTTGTCCAGGTTAAATAAACCATGCCAGTCCCCCGCTTTTTGGGCATTTATCTTTCTCTTCAGGTCTACCGCATCATAATCCATATACCTTATCTGATGGGCGAGCGAAAGCTGGTTGTCACTGACGGAAATATTTACCATTTGATGGATGCCGGACTTATGGTTGGTAGTCAAAGATATAACCTGACTATCGCTGGCTTTGACGACAAAGCCCTGCTCCACCAAGTTATCCAACGGAAGGTAGCCAAAGTCCAATTGCTTGTCATACACATTCAAGAAAGTGGGCGTTTCCTCCCAATAAGCCGCCACAATCAGTTCGTCAAATTGAAGGGCAAAAGGGAAATCAATCAAATTGGCCCTGCCGTTTCCTTTGGTGCTGATCAGCACGGGATAAGCTGGTATCTCCTGGCTATTTAATAAAGCGATGAGCAGCAGGTTGAGCTCCGCTATACTGCCCGTTTTACTTTCCAACACTTCCTTCATTGAATGGCTAGGCACAAAGCCAGACTTGCCGTTATGGGTGAAGTTCTTTTGTACATATTCATAGGCACTCTTGGCCTTTGCTTGTGGGTTATCGCCTGACATCGGGATTTCCTGAAGGGATTTCGCCATGGAATTGTTTCTGAAGTAACTTTTGAAATCATCTATACCATAGAGGTCATCCGCCAGCTTTTGCCAATTGTTTAGCACCGATTGATAGCCTTTTTGCCCACTGTAACCGCCTTTATTAGCCGGTATGTACCCGGCCAACTGAAATTCCACCTTGTCGACGTGATCGATAAAGTTGTTCATATAGGGTTCGGGCTTCATCGATCTAAGCGAGGTGAGAAGCCATTCGGCCTGGTTTGGCTTCCGGTTTTGATTGGCCTGGGCAAAATGGCTCCCCTGGCCAAACATTCTGTAGTCCAAACCTTCGGGTATGTCTATACTGTACTTAGAGAAAACTGTAGGGATGTCATTGGGAAAAACCCAGCCATCAAGGAAAGTAAGATTTTTTGAAATGAGGGTATATTCATATTCCATAATTGTTCCAGCTTCAACCTGCGGAAAAGTAAACCTGATTTCCTTGTAACCATTCCCCGCATCTACGTCGAAAAAGTCATTTTTTGACAATTTGGTGACTACTTCCTTGCCGCCCTCCGTCCTCATGGTTTGGGCTTTTAATTCAGTGATCATTTCTTGTTGGTCATTGCCTGCATAATAACGGATGACGGTATTTCCTTTATCACTGGCTTTGTTGTCCAGAATTTTTGTCCTGAAATGCTTGGAAGTATGAAGGAGCGAGCCGATAAAATAGCTTCTGCCGACCTCGCCCAACACCACCGCCCCCGCATCAGGTTCGAATTCACAGCTGGTCATGTCGATATCCGCAGGACTGTACTTTCCGAATTTCATTTCCTGCGCGGAGGACGTCAGGAAGTACAAAACCATAAAGACAATCCCCACGGTTTTAAAGTATGGTATACATTTATTCATAGACTAATTTACTTTTTTAAGAAGAATGGGTTGAAGATCGAGTTTCCTGATTTTAGCCAAAGCCAGGAATTTAGCTTCTTGGGTAGTATCGTCAGAAAAATGGAGTGTCAGTATCCGGTTAAGGGTGATTTGCCCATTTTGGTAACTTACCTCTTTGTTGTAATCGAAAAGAGGATCTTGAAGATGAATGGGGAAAAGATTTTCTTCCTCCAGTCCAGCAGGTGTTTTAATGGAGATGGTCTCCTCCAACAGCATGTTTCTGTTGGGGATTTCATCGAGGGTTACCTGCTTCAGATTGGGTGTGATCATTATCCGTTTGGAAGTGCTCTGATAGAATTTTTCCAAATTGGAATGATGGGTTAAATGGGCGGTAGGGATGCCGTTTTCCTTTGTCACCTTAAGATCAAAGTTATTGAGGTATAGCCCTCCAGCGGCGGTGAGATGTGAATATAGCTGTTTTTGTATTTCAGTCCGGTCATCCTGAAAATCCATCTGCAAGAAAGGTATCGCACCAAAACCTCCAAATTCCAGGTTTTGAGACATTTGGGCTTCCCCGTTTTTCAGTAAGATGATTTCTGACGTGCTTTTTAACTGGTTATATCGGAGAGAGTGATAGTCCGGAGTCCGGTGCAAATACCCGCCGCTCTCATCAATGACCAAGGTGGTTCTGTCCATGGTAAAATCCCCCAAAAAACCTACCGGCAAGACTCTGGAGGTACATTCCAGCCATAGGGTGTCAGCCGCCGGGACTTGTAAGATAACATGGTTAAATTGGTTGGAAGGAAAATCAAGCTCAAGGTCATTATTGGTGCTTCCGGCATTAATGAGGCTGTAATAGGAATTGATGCCGACCTCCTTTAACATGGCCTTCATCAACATTGTCAACGCTTTACAATCCCCATATTTTAACTGATACACGTCATGGGCGGCCATAGGCATCCATCCGCCTATTCCCAACTGTATGCTGACATAGCGGTAATTGTCCTGTAGGTACTGGTAGAGTACGCTTACCTTTTCCTCATCCGTTTCCAGTCCTAAAACAAGCTGTGCAACCAGTTGCTTGGCTTCATCAGGAAGCAGGTCTTTGTCTTTATTCAGCAGGTTGATCCATCTTCCAAGCCCTTGCCAATCATTCATCACAGAGGAATAGCCTTCCATGGAAAACTGCTGGGGAGCGAGTCGGAGCACTGCTTTATCTTCTTCTGGAAAATCAGAACCATACGGTGCCAGTTTATCTTCTTTCCACCTTAGCACGGCCCTTCCCAAGGTATCCAGCTGCTTCGGTTCCGCGTTGATATTTATTGGAAGGTACCGGATTCCCATGTCTTTGGGATAGCTGACCTCCAAAGTAGCCTCTACGACCTTTTGGTGTGCATAGGGCGACGGATTCCAGGAGGGAATACTGAAGTTGCCTTGGGTCCTGGTATTCACTACATAGGAGACCTCCAAGGGAAACGAGCCGGAATGGATAGAGAGATATTTCAGCCGGTTGTCTTCAAAAACAGAGAAGTCTGCAATCCAACTGCGGTCATGGAGATCCTTGAGCCGGATCTTTTGGATCATCTTTCCCGTAACCGGATCCCGGACGGTACCGCTGAAGCTTTCAATTTTCGTCAGGTCATCATAAGGTAAGAGGATTTGGGCATGTTTTAATCCCTCCTCGTGGAGGACGGTTACTTTAACTTCCTGCGAATGGAGTATCTCGTAGTTTTCGGTGATTTGAATAGTCTGGCTTTTCTCTACCAAGGAGTAAACAGGGATAGGCAAGGAGTCCATTTCTGACACCATTCCCTCAGAAGGGGCCAAAAAAAAGGATCCTAATCCTATCAATATTACATTTAAAAATCCCCCCATGATCGCTAAATTTATATCTAGATGCGATTCTTTCGAAAAATAATTGCTCGTTCTTCCTAAAATATACTTATGGATAAATCGGTGATGGAGGCCATCAGCTATTTAGCGTAAATGTAGCAGAATTTTGAAATCCTACAATGGATTGTTTCCTTGTCCCAAACTTTTATTTACCTTCGGCTTTAATAATTAATTTGATATGAGCCAACTGATCATCAACAGCTTTGAGGAGTTCCAAAATTATGTAGGAAAAGATTTGGGAGTTTCTGATTACCATACCATCACACAAGAACAGATCAACCTTTTTGCAGAGGCGACTTTGGATCGCCAGTGGATCCATACCAACCCAGAAAGGGCGAAGGCAGAAGGGAGTTTTGGAAATACCATTGCCCATGGCTATTTAACACTGTCTTTAGTCCCCTACCTATGGGAGCAGATTGTAAAGGTGAATAACCTCAAGATGATGGTCAACTATAGCATCGAATATTTAAAATTTGCCCAGGCAGTCCTGGTCGACAACGAGGTCAGGTTGCACGCCAAGCTCGAGAATATCACCAACCTCCGAGGAACAATTAAAACTGAAATGAAAGTTACCTTGGAAATAAAAGGCCAGAAGAAACCTGCTTTCATTGCCGGATTGGTGTTTTTGTACCACTTTGCCGAGTAATCTCCCTGTTAGATTTCTCGAATCAAAAAGCGCTTGATTCCGCAATGATGTCTGTGCGTGAACAACTTTTCAGAAAAGCCCTACTGCCTCCTGGTAAGTAGGGCTTTTTGTATTCTTATAGTTTGGCATCTACGGGTCCGGGGGAGCAAAAAAAAACAGCACCCACAGGATGCTGCATTTTTCTCATTGTTAAAAAACCAAAATCATTAAAGTCTATTTCTTTCTTCCGTGCTGCCGCTTCGTTCGGAGACCTTGAAATTTTCACCTTGGGAAAACTTCCACCTTAAGGTCACCTTGAATCCTTGGTTGTTGTTGTACTGTCGGATATCGGTATTGATCTTGTCAAAGTCGATGGTTCCCTTGAACTTTTGAGTCCTGAAAAGGTCTGTTCCATTGACGGTCAGGCTCAGTTTGTCATCCATAAAGGACTTGGTCACCCCGGCATCCATCCAGGCAAGGCTTTCTATTTTTATCTGCCCATCGATAAAGGGGCTGAGGAACATTCCCACCATTTCCACTTTAAACCCTTTGGGAAGCGTGAGGTTATGCTGGCTTCTCAGCATGTAGGAGAATTGGGAGACATCCAACAGTTCGGTACCGATAAGCGATTGGTATCTGTTGTTGTACAGATGGACCATGTTGCTGGCGTTCCACCATTTGGTGATGTCGACGGGGAGCATCATTCTCAAGCTAAAGTTCTCTTCCTTGTCATAATTTTCCATCCTGATGGTCGACTTCCGCGTCTCTTCATCCTGGATCATTACCTGCCCAAAGGCATCAGTAGTTCTGGAGTAACTCAGGGTGAATTGATACGTCCCCTTGATGACATGACTCATCTCAAAGTTGTTGGCGTATTGTGGCTTCAAGTCCGGGTTTCCTTCTTCGGTAGTCAACGGATCAATGTAGAAGACAAAAGGGTTGAGCAATCGGTAGTAGGGTCTGGTAATCCTTCTGTTTACATTATAGTTGATAGCATATTTGTCGCTTACCTTGTGTTGCAGGTAAAAGCTGGGAAACAAATCCAGGTAATTCTGGGTATTGACCTGGTTGGAGGTGACCGAATTGCCTTTGATATCAGCATATTCCGCCCTCAGGCCCAGTTGAAAATCAAGCTTTTCGCTGATGGGTGATTTGTAAGAGGCGTATGCGGCCAGCACATTTTCATGGTAGATAAAGTGGTTGCTGTTTGGGTCTGGGGAATAAGGCTCTTCCTCCTCGCTTCTTTGTAGGTCCAGAATGTTATCGGACTTTACCCAACTACCCTTTATACCAGTTTCCAGCGTTTTTCCTTTCCCAAAAGGCTTGGTAAAATCGGCCTTGGCGGTGAAGATGCTGTAATCCATCTCATTGCCGGTGAGGATACGGTCACTGCTGAGATCCGTTCCTTCCGTATTGACCCAATACAGGTTGCTTAGCAGGCCAAGGCTGGAGGCCTCCATGACGGTGTAATCAAGATCGGCAGAAATTTTAGTGCCTAATGTGTCGAGGTTACCTACATAGTGTAGATTGGTAAATAACCTTCTGTTACCGGATTCGCTGTCGTTGATGGCTTCCAGGAAGTTAATGTCCGTGCTGCCGGGATTGGTAATATTGGTCAGGGAATTACCGTCTTCCGTTCCGTTTTGATCAGAGGCTTGCACATTGATTCCTACCGTATGCTTGTCGTTGATCTGGTAATCTGCTACTCCGGAGAAGAAGATGTTTTTGCGGATAAGTTTTAGTCTCGCAGTTTGGTCAAATTCAGAAAGGCCTTCTTCCAGTTGAAACCTTCGGAGAATGTCTAGGTCGTTAAATCTGGACCATTCATTGTAATTCAGGCTGGCATTGGTGGTCCATTTTCCTCTTTTTACATTTACCGTAGCTCCGGCAAACGGTGCCCATAAACCATTGTACTGATTTCCCGCCTGTATATTCCCATTGGTACCGTTATAAGTATTTTTCTTAAGTTTAATATTGAGGACCCCTGCCGCTCCCTCTGCATCAAATTTAGCAGGGGGATTGCTGATTACTTCTATGCTTTTGATGTTGTCTGCAGGCATGGCCCTGAGGAAATTGGCCAAATCTTCCGCGCTCATATAAGTCTGCCGGTCGTCGAGCAGTACAATGACCCCGGACCTTCCGTTAAGGTTGATGTTTCCATCGGCATCCACATAGACCCCTGGGGACCGACCGATCACGTCCAAGGCCGTATTGCCCTCCGCTAAAACAGTTCCTTCAATATTGACAATGGTTCTGTCCGCTTCTATGATTACATCCGGCCGAGTGGATTGTATCGTCACTTCTTCCAAAGAAGAAATTTCTTCCTTGATTTCCAATGACCCAAAATCTTTCTTCAAACCAGGTTTCAACTCAATCTCTTCAGATTCGTAGGTGACGAAGCCAATGCTCGATACAGTCAACAGGGCTTTGCCAGAGGCTGTGGTGGTGATGGTGAATTTCCCGTTGCCATCAGACACGGCTCCGGTTATCAAATCGCCATTGTCCGCTTGAATCAGGGCAATATTGGCATAAGGCAACCCATTGCCATTGGTTTCTTTTACCTGTCCCAACAAAGTGCTTTTATCTTGGGCAACAACTACATGGCTCATGCCCATTAAAAAAAGAACCAGTGTAACGCAAAGTTGATGATGAAGTTTCATGTGAGATGTATTTTCAATTGTATCATCCCAACATGAAAAAGAAGTGCCAGTTAAAAAAACGATTTACAAAATATTGTTAATCAGCTAGTTGAAATAATTCACGCTTGTGAACGTGTTTCGATTCCGGACACTTTTTATGTTCGATGGCAGTACAGGTAAAGAAAAAACCTCCAGCGGTTTGCCGAAGGTTTTTCATTTATTTCTTGCGAAAACATCTAATTATTTTGCGGCTGCATATCTTTTGCTTACTTCTTCCCAATTAACTACGTTCCAGAACGCACCGATATAATCTGGACGTCTGTTTTGGTAATTGAGGTAATAAGCATGTTCCCATACATCAAGACCCAAGATAGGGGTTCCCTGAACTTCCGCCACATCCATTACGGGATTGTCTTGGTTAGGGGTAGAGGATACCTGCAGTTGGCCTGAGCTGCCTACGGAAAGCCAAGCCCATCCTGAGCCGAACCGGGTAGCCGCAGCATTGTTAAATTCTTCCTTAAAAGCGGCAAAGGAGCCAAATTTGCTGTTGATGGCTTCTGCCAATTCTCCTGATGGCTCGCCTCCCCCGTTAGGGCCGATCACCGTCCAAAACAGAGAATGGTTGTAGTGTCCGCCGCCGTTGTTTCTTACTGCTGTAGGGGCGGAGGAAATGTTTTTCATTAATTCATCTAAGCTTTTACCTTCCAGATCAGAGCCTTCTA
>Ga0079223_10002637_pt1 | contig 11143 bp, 9 predicted proteins | sample Stecom2011_FD_75072 | JGI IMG/M metagenome (GOLD analysis project Ga0079223, IMG submission 75072) | Agricultural soil microbial communities from Utah to study Nitrogen management - Steer compost 2011 | ecosystem: Environmental > Terrestrial > Soil > Agricultural land | place: USA: Utah...
AAATTTCTTTAACCTCCTGGGTAGATATTTCACCAAGAATTTATTGCCCACGAAAGATGGCATCTTTCGCATATGTTTCAAGTAAAACCTGAAGGCTTTATGTCTGTCATATCCACTAAACAGTTCATCTGCCCCGGCACCACTAATCAGAATCTTGACGTGCTTTTTGGCTTCCTTGGCAACCATCCAGGTAAGAAAGCTTGCACTGTCCCCAATGGGCTGGTCCAGTGACGCAATATATTCATCCCAATACAGCAGTACCAACTCAGGCGTTATCAATACTTCATGATGGGCACAGTGGTATTTGGCAGCAAGGGCAGCGGCAAATTTAGGATCATTGTATTTTTCCAGATATTGCGGGGCAAAGGTTGCTGTAAAAGTAAACAGGGGTAGACCCGTCTCCTGATACCATGTGTGCAACAAAAGGCTGCTATCCACTCCCCCGCTAAGAATCACCCCCACCGGAACGTCAGCATGGAAATTTTTTAAAACCAGATCTAAAACCATTTCCCTAAACTCGGGAACAGTTGGCAAATCTATCCGCTCCTCTTTAATTTCTAAGCTGTCCTCTGAAATCAACCGACCATGAAAATCAAGCACCAGCACCTTTCCCGGCATCAATTGGCTAACGTAGCGGAAAAAGGACTTGTCTGGGAAGGTGTGCCTTGAATAAAAATATGGCAGGTATTGTATCGCATCCAAGGCCTTACCGACCAACCCCGAGGCTGTGATACCTCTCGCTTCCGAAGAAAAAAGCCATTGATTGTCTTTATGATAATAATAAAGGGGTTTTTTCCCGAAAAGATCCCTTGCTATAATCATCTTGTGCTTCTTCTTATCCACGAAAATTAAGGCAAACATTCCCTGCAACCGCCCCACACCTTTCTCTCCGAACGTCCTTAGCCAATGGATCAATACTTCTGCATCAGACCTGCTTTTAAATACCACCCCTCCCTCCAATAGCTCGTTTTTCAATTCCTGGCAATTGTACAAGGCGCCGTTCCATACCAGTATTCCTTCGCCATCTTCGGTCACTATGGGCTGGTTTCCCGCCTCCCCCAGCTCATGGATCTTAAGACGGTTAGCTGCCAAAAAAATACCTGAGGACACGTGTAGCCATGCGGATTGATCTGGACCCCGGTGACGTGTGGCCGCCATCATTTCTTGAATGGCCTCCTCCCCTCCTTCTGAAAAATTAAGCACCAAATTAATCCCACACATCGTTATGGTATTTCATCTTCAAGCAGGTCCTTCTCCAATTGCATAGACACCTTGTTCTTTTCAAAGTATTTGCAAAGATAGGTTATGGGACAAATCTCACATTTGGGTTTTCGGGCCTGACATATATATCTGCCATGAAGGATCAGCCAATGGTGCGCCTTGTTGACCACTGCTGTGGGAAGGTGCCTGATGAGCTGCTTTTCTACTTCAAGCGGTGTCTTTGCTGACAAGGGCACTAACCCTATTCGTTTGGACACCCGGTATACATGTGTATCTACGGGCATATTCGGCTGATTCCAAACCACCGAAGTAATGACATTGGCTGTCTTTCTGCCGACTCCAGGTAATTTTACCAAATCATTTACAGTGGATGGAATTTCACTGTTAAATTCCTCCACCAACATTTTGCCCAAACCCAATAGGTGCTTGGTCTTATTATTGGGATAAGAAACCGATTTGATGTAAGGAAACAATTCATCGAAGTCGGAGGTTGCCAAATGCATGGGCGTCGGAAAATCCCTGAAAAGAGCTGGCGTCACCATATTGATCCTCTTGTCAGTACACTGGGCAGAAAGTACTACAGCAACCAACAACTGGAAGGGGGATTCATAAACCAGTTCCGTTTCGGCAACAGGCATATGTTCGGAGAAGTATTCTACAAAAGCCTTATATCTCTCTTTTTTTTGCATTGATTTAATGGATAACTTCGTTCTTTAGAGTTTCTGCCCCACATTGGATCACAAACCTCTTCAACAATTTTGTTGAATCGAGACCTTTTCCAGCGCTGACATTCCGCTAGACAATTTTTGAACGAACTCGGAAGACCGTATGGTTCAATTTTTATTACAATTAATCCACCTTATCAGGAAAATAGTGCATTGTAATCGATTTCGTCATCCCAAGAAATTTCTCCATGTATATCTCACCTTCCGGAAATAAATCGTTCATTTCTTTGGCGGTCAATAGCTTCACTTCCTCAACTCGTTCGATTGCCTTTTCCCAAGTCGGTGATTTTTTGTAATTACCCAAGCTAAAATTTCTTGTAAGGGCTACTCGCAGGGGCTTCGGAAAAAACTGAAAAAAAGGAAATAACCAATGTGGCTCAATGGGGAAGTAATAATTGGGCGTCTGAATGTAATAATTCTTCCCTACCCTTCGGACTTCATTAGCCATTTTAACCTGATTATCCTTGGTGAAAAGATGTTCAATGACCGAATTTGAATACACGATGTCAAACTCACGATCCGAATACTGAGGCATAGAACACGCATCTCCAACCACGCTGGAGAAGTTTCTGTTTTTGATTTCTATATCATATAAGTTCAATAGGGTTATGTGAACCTGATGATTATCAACCATTTTCATCCGCTCCCAATAAGATTCAGTTCCCCCAATATCGAGAATCCGAATAGGCTGGTCAGAAGAAACCTTATTTAGAAGGCCTTTAAAAAACATAAATCTTTTCTCCCTAAAACGCTGGTTGAAAGACTTTTCATAATTGGGCTGTAAATATTTACTTGGCATGGCTTTGGGGTTATTGTTGTTAAACTAGTTGCCTGAATAAAAACATACGAAGAAGTGAAGGCGTTTCCTCCTTTTGCGCTAAAATAAAAAGATCCGCATTTTACCTGATCCACTCCTACAACAGTAGAAAGGTGTCATAATTCGACATATTCCTGCTGTATACTCCTATTGAATATTAATTCGAAACTTGTACCGCTGGCAGTAAAAAAACAAGGGAAACTTCATGATGCTTAGTAACATCAGGAGTTGCATTCCTAAAAATAAAGAATTTAATTTTATCCCAAATACTTTAGCAGATGAATTTAGGCTTTTAATCACTAACGCTGTCTTATCTCTAGATGACAGTTATGGATATTAACGTTATAGTGCCGACAACCTCACCAAGAAAAACGGCTGATTGGCTGGCGCACTTCAACAAGGAAGAAAGGAGATTTAAACAATTATACCTTCTGCACACCAGAAGGTTTTGATCTCTTTTTAATCCTCTTCACTACATTATCGGAAGGCTCGAGAAGGAGATAATCAAGATGCTCCATGGTGCTCAACATGTCCAAATAATCTTGCATTAACGATTCGTTGTTATGCAAAGCCTGCACCAGGTCTTCAATCTCATTCTCATCCATTTCCTGATAGATATACCTTATCAGGTCACTTTGGGTAAAACATCCTGTCATAAGCAATATTTATTTTTCCTAACTTTTTTCTCATATTGATCAAAGCATACCTCATTCTTCCCAAAGCCGTATTGATGCTTACCCCAGTTTGTTCGGAAATTTCCTGAAAACTCAAATCCATGTAATGTCTCATGATCAGCACCTGCTTTTGGCTCTCTGGCAGCTCCTCTATCAATTGCTGCACCAAGGCATAAGTCTCGTCTTTGATCCGCAGGTCTTCAACATTTTCATCCGCAAACTGTAACGTATTAAAAATATTGGATCCGTCCTCCATCACCACGGATGGATATCGTTTCATTTTCCTAAAATGATCAATGGCCAAGTTATGTGCAATCCTCATTAACCATGGCTGGAATTTGCCCTCTTCGTTATACCGGTCTGAGTTCAAAGTCTGTACTACCTTCACAAAAACATCTTGTAGTAGATCCTCTGCCACTCCCTGGTCTTTAACGATCATATGTATTGTCGTAAAAACACGGGACTTGTATTTATCCACCAACACTTCGAAAGCTGCTTCACTTCCGTTCCTATACTGCGAAATCAGTTCGCTGTCTTTAGGTCCTAACCTTTTACTCATAAATCAGACTGTTAAAATAACGTAGAGTATTATCCCATATTGTGAATTTTGAGGTTAAACATTTTATTGTAGGTTTCCAAATGTATAGAATTGGAATAAATATCGCAACGAATTTATCGTTTTTATGAGAATGAGCCTTGAGTAATGAAGTATGAGACGTTTGAAGTAGGAAAGGGAAGAGTGAAGCCCGAGCAACTCCTACAATCACTTTTTCTTGCCTTTTTTCTGCTCGTGCTTATTACTACTGTTTTATTCCAAACTCCTTGCTAAGTCTCTCGACATAATCCAATTTCTCCCAAGTGAAAAGTTCCACATCCAGAGTTATGGAAGTCCCATCAGGAGAGACAAAAGTTTTGGAAACGACTTCATTTTCCCTTCCCATATGGCCGTAGGCAGCTGTTTCCTCATATATAGGATTTCTCAACTTAAGCCTTTGCTCTATAGCGTAAGGGCGCATATCAAAAATCGCTTCAATTTTTTTGGCTATTTCGCCGTCTTTCATTCCCACCTTTGCCGTCCCATAGGTATTCACGTAAATTCCCATAGGTTTGGCCACCCCAATGGCGTAGGACACCTGTACCAAGACCTCATCCGCCAAACCAGCCGCAACCATGTTTTTGGCAATATGCCGTGTAGCATAGGCAGCTGACCTATCCACCTTGGAAGGATCTTTACCTGAGAAGGCTCCACCACCATGGGCCCCTTTGCCGCCATAGGTGTCTACGATGATCTTTCTCCCGGTCAATCCTGTATCCCCATGCGGACCGCCTATCACAAACTTCCCTGTAGGGTTGATATGATAGGTGATGTCGTCGGTGAACAAGGCTTGGATCTGGGGCGCAAGCTGAGCCTTGACTTTGGGAATCAGTATTTTTATAATGTCCTCCTTTATCTTTGCCAACATTGGACCTTCTTCATCAAAGTCATCGTGCTGGGTAGATACGACAATCGAATCAATCCGCTGTGGGATGTTTTCATCATTGTATTCTATCGTCACCTGTGCTTTGGCGTCTGGACGCAAATAGGAGATTTCACTCCCATCCCGTCGTAATTCAGCTAAAACCTTCAACAGGCGATGCGAAAGGTCCAATGCCAAAGGCATATAATTCTCCGTTTCGCTGGTAGCATAGCCAAACATCATTCCTTGGTCTCCCGCGCCCTGGTCTTCGGGATCCGTCCGCTCCACCCCCTGATTGATATCGGGAGACTGTTCGTGTATGGCGGAGAAGATCCCGCAGGAATTACCCGCAAACATATATTCACTTTTTGTATAGCCAATGCGGTTGATGACATCGCGGGCGATCTTTTGAACGTCCAAATAGGTGTCCGATTTCACTTCACCCGCCAATACCACCTGTCCAGTGGTGACCAACGTTTCGCAAGCCACTTTGGATTTAGGATCAAACGCTAGAAAATTATCAATTAAAGCATCTGAAATTTGATCTGAAATTTTATCGGGATGTCCTTCTGAAACTGACTCCGAAGTAAATAAATAGGACATATATCGTTGATTATCTTCTTTAAAATTATAATGAAATGTAAAAATAGGTTTTCAGACGGAAATAAAAAATCCCATCCTACCCAGCGATCAAGCCATGGGTTTATTTGTTTTCATTTATAAACTGCCTTTGAATCTCATCCTCCTTTTTCTCCATTTTTTGGTCTTCGTCAAGAAAACGCTTTTGAAATAACAGGATTATGGCCACGCCGACAAATATGGAAGCATCTGCAATATTGAAAATAGGCCATAGTGCGGTATAGCTTCCTCCCCATAGAGGTACCCATTCCGGGATAAAACCTTCCCAAATATCAATATAAAACATATCCACAACTTGGCCGTGAAACCAGGGGGTACTTGCATTAAAAGGAGCGTTATTTAACCATACCCCATAGAACACACTGTCTATCAAATTGCCTATAGCTCCGCCCAAGATCATTGCGATGCAAACGATATATCCCGGATGGGCTTTTTTGTTGATAATATGGAACAAGTAGTACCCTATCCCGAACATCGCCACCAACCTAAAGCTGGTCAATATCATTTTACCATACTCGGATCCCAGTTCCATCCCAAATGCCATCCCGGGATTGGTGGTATAGTGCAGTTTAAACCAATCCCCAACAACCTTGATCTGACCAGCAGTGCCAAAGTCCATCTCATAATGGACAATCAGCTTTACCGCCTGGTCAATGGCGATAACCAATAAGGTAATGGCAAAATACTTTAAATACTTCATGTAAATTTCCTGTCTTTAATGATGACTATGCCTTATCTACCTTGACGGAAAGCTGGATCTCGTCCATCTCCAGGACAGTTGGGGAATCCAGTTTTTCGACCAATATAAGAGAAAGACCCTGAGTTTCTGCCTGAATATACGGGGAAAAGTTAATTAAAGCCTGATCCACTTCGTCACTGCATTTTGCTACCTGGATGGTAATCTTGTCCTGGACTTCCAATCCCATGTCTTTGCGGAGATTTTGAACCCTGTTCACGAAGTCCCTCGCTATTCCCTCTTCTTTTAAGGGAGTTGTCAAAGTCACATCCAAGGCTACTGTGATCCCTTTCTCACTCACTACGGACCAACCAGGGATATCTTGGGAAGTGATCAGGACATCCTCAAGAGACAGCGTAAACACTTCACCATCTAGCGTAAGGTCATATTTGCCTTCCTTCTCGATGATGCTGATCTCTTCCTGCCCCCACTGGCTAATGGCAGCCGATATCGATTTCATTTTGGGGCCGAACCTTTTGCCCAAGAGCGCAAAGTTGGGTTTAATATTTTTGACCAAAATACCGGAAGTATCGTCAATATATTCTACTGCCTTTATATTGACCTCTGCCTTGATCAGGTCCTCCACATGTTCGATCTGTAATTTGACCTGCTCGTTCAGGATAGGGATCAGGATCTTTTGCAGCGGCTGGCGAACTTTCAGCTTTTCCTTTTTCCTCAAGGAATGTACCAAGGAAGAAATATCCTGGGCCAACTGCATGCTTGCCTCCAAATCCTGGTTGATCAGCAACAGATTCGGGGATTTCCAATCCGTGAGATGCACGGATTCAGCGACGGACTGGCCGGATTCTTTGGCATCTTTGGTGAGGTTGCCATACAGCCAATCGGCATAAAACGGCGCAAAAGAAGACATTAACTGGCTCAAAGTCATCAGGCATTCGTACAATGTCTCGTAGGCTGCCTGCTTGTCAGCATTCATTTCCCCTCGCCAAAATCGCTTACGGGCCAACCTGACATACCAGTTGGATAGTTGATCCACAGTAAATCCCATAATGGCCCGGGTAGCTCGAGTGGCATCATACTGATCCATGGAGCTTTCTACTTCTGCTACCAGTGATTGCAACTTAGAGATTATCCAGCGATCCAATTCTTGTCTTTTGTCTACCGCAACAGTGCTCCCCTCTTGATAAGCAAATTCATCCAAATTGGCGTACAGCGCAAAAAAGTTGTAAGTATTCTGAAGCGTCCCGAAAAATCTCCGCTGTACCTCGGCCACTCCCTCCATGTTGAATTTCAAATTGTCCCATGGATTGGCATTGGAAAGCAGGTACCAACGCAACGCATCGGGTCCATACTGTTTTAAAGTCATAAAGGGGTCAACGGCATTCCCTAGACGCTTGGACATCTTGTTTCCATTTTTGTCCAATACCAGACCGTTGGCAACGACATTTTTAAACGCCACGTTATCAAAAAGCATTACCGCCAAGGCATGTAAGGTGAAAAACCATCCCCTGGTCTGATCTACTCCCTCAGCAATGTAGTCCGCCGGATAATTGGCCTTGAAGACCGCTTCATTTTCAAAAGGATAATGCCACTGGGCATAAGGCATGGCCCCAGAATCAAACCATACATCAATAAGGTCAGGTTCACGGGTCATTCTCTCTCCGGAAGAAGACACCAATACAACCTCATCTACATAAGGTCGGTGAAGATCCGGTTTTGTACCTTTAAAAGGTGTCTCAGTCATGAAACCCATCTCAATAGAACGGGCAATTTCTTGATTTAATTCAGCTATGGAGCCGATGCATTTGGTCTCGGATCCGTCCTCGTTTCTCCAAATGGGCAGAGGGGTTCCCCAAAACCTTGAACGGCTGAGATTCCAATCCACCAGATTTTCCAGCCAGTTTCCAAACCGGCCGGTACCGGTGGCTTCTGGCTTCCAATTGATGGTTTTGTTGAGCTCTACCATCCGGTCTTTGTAGGCAGTGGTTTTGATAAACCAACTTTCCAGGGGGTAATATAATATGGGCATGTCCGTCCTCCAGCAATGGGGATAGCTATGCTCGTACTTCTCTACCTTGAAGGCTTTATTTTCGTTTTTTAGGATGATGGAAAGAATGACGTCAGTATTTTTGTACTCGACGGCATTCTCATCTTCTTTCAGGTAATTTTTGACGTAGAAATCGTCCTTGCCCAACAATTTATGAGAGGTGATTTGGTGTTCGTTGATCTTTTCCACCAGATATTCCCCCACTAAGGGCAGAAATTTGCCTTGCTTGTCCACTATGGGAATGTCCCTATCATTTTCGTCCTTTACAAAGATCCCGGGCACACCTCTCTGTTCAAGCGTTCTAAAATCATCAGCACCAAATGCCTTGGCCAAGTGGACTATGCCCGTACCATCTTCCGTAGTAACGTAATCTGCGGAAATCACGGTAAATGCTGGTGAGGGGAGTGCTAATCCTTCAATGGGAAACAACTGCTCATAAGCCAGCCCTAACAGATCCGTTCCTTTGAGTTCCTCAATCACCTGATAAGGTATAAGCTTATCTCCAGGCCTGTATTCCTCTAAACTTCTATCTTTGGCTTTGGGATTAAAATAGGCCCCCATACGGGACTTAGCTAAAATCACTGTCTGGGGAGAAAAGGTGTAGGGATTAAATGTCTTCACCTTCACGTAATCCAGCTTCTCCCCCACAGCCAATGCCGAGTTGGCAGGAAGTGTCCAAGGGGTGGTCGTCCAGGCCAAAAGATATTCCTCTTCCTGGCCTTTGACCTTGAACTGGGCCGTTATCGAAGTATCTTTTACTTCCCTGTAACATCCAGGCTGGTTGAGTTCATGGGAACTTAAACCCGTGCCTGCCGCTGGTGAGTAAGGCTGTATGGTATAGCCCTTATATAAAAGATTCTTCTCAAATAACTGTTTAAGCAGATGCCATAAACTTTCAATATATTCCGGTTCAAAGGTGATATAGGGGTCATCCAGGTCTACCCAATAGCCGATTTGCTCGGTCAATTCATCCCACTCCCCCTTAAAGCGCATGACGGTCTCCCTGCATTTTTCATTATATTCTTTTACAGAAATCTTCTTGCCTATGTCCTCCTTGGTGATGCCGAGTTCCTTCTCTACCTGTAATTCCACAGGCAGGCCATGCGTATCCCATCCCCCTTTTCTCTTTACCTGATAACCTTTCAGGGTTTTGTACCTGCAAAAAATATCTTTGATGGTACGTGCCATGACATGGTGGATACCCGGAGTTCCATTGGCAGAAGGAGGTCCTTCAAAAAAGGTGAAGGTCTCCGCTCCTTCTCTATTCTGCACGGACTTTTCAAAGATCTTATTGTCCTTCCATGTGGCGAGCACGCGCTCTCCTATCTGGGGATAATCAATTTGCTTATATTCCTGATATTTTTTCACGATATCTATATGGTTATGTCTTATATATCTTATCACAAACCCAATGTCTACAGCAAACAAGACTGGATCTCCGCGATGTGGGCAGTTAAATGTTGCGGGCGCAATGGGCTGCTAGTTGTTATGGCCTTAAAAAAGGTTGAATGACAACATCCAACCTTTTCAAAAGCAGGCACAAAGTTACGACAAAAGTAGGGTTTATGTATGCGGTATCTGAAAAAGTTGGCATTTGGCGATCTTAGTGGGGAAGAGAAGGCTTGATGATAGATTGCAAATGACAATAATTTCCCCTTCCCGATTTTTAGCTTAATTTTGCGTCTTAATCTAAAATGCGAATCAGGTGCAGGAAAACTATCAAGCAAGAACCTTGGGAATCATCGGGGGCGGTCAATTGGGAAGAATGGTCATCCAATGCGCGATCAATTACAACGTAGATATTCATATTCTTGATCCTGACGCCAATGCTCCGTGTAAGGACATTGCCCAAAAGTTTGTGGTCGGGAAGCTGACGGATTATGATTCGGTGTACAATTTCGGGAAGGACTGTGATGTCATTACCATAGAAATAGAACACGTCAACACCGAGGCCCTGGCCCAATTGGAAAAAGAGGGCAAGAAAGTTTTTCCGCAGCCGCATATCATCCAGATGATCCAAGACAAGCGTAAACAAAAGCAATTTTATCTGGATAACGATATTCCTACCGCAGAATTTGTCCTTACCGATAGCAAAGCTGATGTACAATCACATGTGGATTTCCTACCTGCCGTGAATAAACTGGGCACAGAGGGTTATGATGGAAGAGGCGTCCAAGTCATACGGGATGAGTCCGCTATGGAACTGGCTTTTGAAGCTCCAAGTCTTCTTGAAAAATTGGTGGATTTCGAAAAAGAAATAGCTGTCATTGTGGCCAGAAACGAACAAGGGGAAATGAAGACTTTTCCTCCGGTGGAATGCGTGTTTCACCCAGTCGCCAATTTGGTAGAATTTCTCTTTTCCCCAGCTGAAATAGACCCTTCCATCAGCAACAAAGCGCTGGAAGTCGCCCAGTCGGTTATCGAAAAGCTGGGCATGGTGGGTTTGCTGGCCGTTGAAATGTTTGTGACCAAGGAAGGTGAAATATTGGTCAATGAAATTGCTCCCCGACCACACAATAGCGGACACCATACCATAGAGGCCAACTTTACTTCCCAATTTGAGCAGCATCTTAGGGCAGTGATGGACATGCCTTTGGGCGATACCGGAATACGATCCGCTGCTGCCATGGTCAATTTACTTGGTGAAGATGGCTACACGGGAGACACCATCGTAGAAGGGCTGCATAAAGCTATGGCTGAAAAAGGAGTATATGTCCATCTTTATGGAAAAAAAACCACCAAGCCTTTTCGAAAAATGGGGCATGTCACCGTATTGGAAGAAGACCTTGAAGAATTAAAGGCCAAAGCGAAAAAGCTAAAAGACAGCATCAAGATAAAAGCATAGAAACATGAGTAAACAAGTAGG
>Ga0079223_10002638_pt1 | contig 11140 bp, 10 predicted proteins | sample Stecom2011_FD_75072 | JGI IMG/M metagenome (GOLD analysis project Ga0079223, IMG submission 75072) | Agricultural soil microbial communities from Utah to study Nitrogen management - Steer compost 2011 | ecosystem: Environmental > Terrestrial > Soil > Agricultural land | place: USA: Utah...
GCGTATTCCTTGGTCGAGGTATAGCCCAGCGGCAGCGTGATGATCGCCAGCACGATCACCGCCTGCCACCCCCAGAACGTAAACGCCGCAAGCTTGGGCGCAAACAAGGGGGCATGGCTGGTCCGCTGGACCACATAATAGGAAGTTCCGATCAACGCACAGCCGCCAAAAGCGAAAATCACCGCATTGGTATGCAGCGGACGCAAGCGGCCGAAATGGAACCATTCGGCAACGTTCAGTTCGGGCCAGACAAGTTGAGCGGCAATGATGACGCCTACACTCATCCCGACAATGCCCCAGATGATTGTCATCAGGGCAAACTGGCGCACCACCTTGTAGTTGTATGTCGCCTGGGATTGCACTTGGATTACTCCTCTCGTTTACTAGATTCCAACGGACGCTTTGCAGTCACCCGCACTGGAGGATATGCACGCCCACCCTTCCGCCATTGAACGGATGAGCGTTAAAAACGGAAAGCGGTAAAATACATCTTGGTCCTGCTTAGTACTGCTTGCGGCTCGCCCTACTGACGCAAAAACGGGGCACTCTTTGGCACCCCAGGCACTGCTTGGTAGGTTGCAAACCTACGATCGCCAAACGGACCGCCCTGCATCATGTCGTTACAGGCTGCGATTCGTCTTGATCCGGATCAACTACTCTTCATCCCGCTTGTCGAAGGCGGCTTCGCGTTTTTCACGAGCCGCGAGTTCTTCCATCTCGCGCGGCGGGTCCTGATCGTCAACCAGGAGCCGGAAGCCCGGCCCTTCCAGGTCATCGAACTGGCCGCTACGCAGCGCCATATAGAATAACACGCCGATCACGAAGACGAGAATGACTGACAACGGAATCAGTATGAAAAGTCCGTAATCCATATCACTTTACTCATACGACTAAGGGCGTAGTTTATCGTAACGTTGCAAACGTAGGGCATTCAACACTACCAACAACGAGCTCAAGGCCATTCCCAGCCCCGCCATCCACGGCGTGACCAGCCCCGCCATTGCCAGCGGAACCGACGTGAAATTGTAGGCAAACGACCACCACAGGTTCTGTCGCACCACGCGCAAGGTACGGCGCGTGAGCGTGATGCCATCCGACAGGCGGTCGAGTCGCTCCGACAACAACACGATGTCCGCCTGATTGCGTGCCAACTCGGTGCCGCCCCCCATCGCAATCGACACATGTGCCTGCGCCAGCACCGGCGCATCATTCACGCCATCCCCGATCATCGCAACCACCGTGCCAGTCTGCTGTTGAAGTTCGGCCACTTTTTTCTGCTTGTCTTCCGGCGTCATGCCGGCATGGGTTTCATCGATCCCCAGCCGCTGCGCCACAGCATCTACCGCGTCGGACGCATCCCCGGAGATGATCGCCATGGGCACGCCGTCGCGGGCCAGCCGTTCCGTCAACACCGCGGCATCTTCGCGCGGCACATCCGCAAGTACGAAAAAGGCCTTCCAGCCCGCCTCGTCACCTAAACCCACCACCGTACCGCCGCCCGCATCCGGCAGCTTCGGCGCCTCGCCAGCCAGTTCGGCAACAAAACTCGGCCGCCCCAGACGCACGCGCCGGCCCTCATACACTCCCTCTACGCCTTGTCCGGTCACCGCCTGGAGTCTGGTCAGATCCGGCAATTTCCGTTCACCGTGCTCGTGCAAAAAGGCTGCCGCAATTGCATGCTCGGAACCCTGCTCAAGCGCTGCGGCAAGCTCGCACGCGGCTCGCTCATCGCCCTGGACGACATGCACCTCGACCAGACGCATGCGGCCATGCGTCAAGGTGCCGGTTTTGTCGAACACGAAACGATTCGCCGTGGCCAAGCCTTCGATGGCATGACCCCGGGTTACCAGCACCCCCATCCGCGCCAGCGTATCGGTGGCGACTGTCAGCGCCGTCGGCGTCGCCAGAGAAAGCGCGCACGGGCACGCCACCACCAGCACCGACACAAAAATCCACAGAGCCCGGTCCGGATCAATGAATTGCCAGATCACCAGCGTCAATACCGATGCAACCAGCAATGCCACGATGAATACGCGCGCCACGCGATCGGCCAACAGCGCCAATCCCGGGCGCTCACCCGAGGCGCGATCGATCAAGCGTCGGATCGCCGCCAGCCGCGTGGCTTCGCCGACCTTGCTCACCGCGATAACGAGCGGACTCGAAATATTGATGCTGCCGCCAATCACCTCGGCGCCCGCCTCCTTCGGCACCGGCCGACTCTCGCCGGTCAGCAACGCCTCGTTGGCACCGCTCGAGCCCTCAAGCACCCTGCCATCTACCGGAATCACCTCGCCCGGGCGCACGCGCACGCGCTCGCCCGCGGCGAGTTGCGACACGGGCACCCGCTCACCCTGGCCGTCGGCATCCAGTCGTTCGGCAAAAGCGGGCAACACCTTGCCCAGCTCTTCGACTCCGCGCACCGCTTTCTGGCGCGCCAGCATTTCCAGATAACGCCCGCACAGCAGCAGAAACACGAACATCGTGACCGATTCGAAATACACCTCCGGGCCATCGGTGAGCGTAGCCCACACACTGGCGAGGAAGGCGCTGCCAACGCCAAGCGCTACCGGCACATCCATGCCGAGCGCGCGCAGACGAATGTCACGCCACGCACGGGTGAAAAACGGGGCCGCCGAATACAGCACCACCGGCACGGTCAAAATCAGACTCGCCCAGCGCATCAACAGATCCGCATCGCGGTCGAGCCCGCCCTCTCCGGCGATATAGGCCGGATAGGCATACATCATGACTTGCATCATGCCGAGTCCGGCCACCGCCACACGCCACAGCATCGAGCGTCGCTCACGGTGAGCCACCTGTTCGACGCGCTCGGCATCGAAGGGATAGGCACGGTAGCCGATCGATTGAATCGCGGCGAGAATTGCAGAAAGTTGCGTCACGCGCGTATCCCAGCGCACGCGCGCGCGCCGCGTGGTGTAATTCACCTCCATCAAGGACACGCCAGGCTGCGCCGCAACATGCCGCTCGTTGAGCCACACGCACGCAGAACAGGTAATGCCTTCGAGGAGCAGCGACGCCTCGCGCTCATGCTCACCCACCGGCCGGACAAAATCCTGCTGATATTCGGGATGATCGAATAAACCCAGGTCCTGCAACTCAGCCGGCAACGCCTCGCGCACCGGCTCAGGCATTGCATCGCGGTGGCGGTAATAATCAGTCAGGCCATTGTCGACGATGGCCGAAGCCACGGCCTCACAACCGAGGCAGCACATCGGTTGGTCAACGCCGTCAATGCACACATGACAATCAATATCCGGCGGCACCGGCAAGCCGCAGTGATAGCAGGCCTGCTCTTCGGATGCCGCAGGCGCGGCGGACAGACTGGATTCGACAACACTCATACAGAGAAGCGCAGGGGCGCCGAAAAGCTCCGGCAAAGCCTTGTCTTTTAACACAAAACCGACCCTCTTCGCCTTGCGCGACGTCAATACTCTTAACGTCACCAACGCGCCCGGCGGGGCTTTACGGCGCGCTGAAACACCGCCCCATCACGGCTGTAGCCGCTTGCAGAAGCTGTTTGACGCGCCGCGGGCGCCGCCACCCTTCCCGCGCCAATCGGCGTTTCGAACCATTCGGACTGAACTTTACTCCCAGACGGCCGTTATCCAGTACATGGCGCATGTCGCGCATCTGGAGAACCACGATGAAGTTCCTTCTCGCCCCCGGAATCGCCTTGTGCGGCCGCCTTGGTCACGGCCAGAAATACGGATTGATCACGCTGTTCCTGCTGGTTCCGCTGACGACGTCTCTGCTTGAGCTGTTCAGTGTCGTGGAAACGCCATGGACGGCAGCCATCAGCCTCGTCGGCACGCTTGTCGCGGTGTATCTGATGCTCTCCGTCGCCACCATGCATGCACAGATGACGCAATCTCTCTCCGTCGCTATTGCGCGTTTCTCCAAAGGCGATCTGTCCGCCCGGGTGGCGCTCGATGGACGCGATGAAATGGCGCGGATGGCGCGCTCATTCAACGACATGGGCAAAGAGATCAAACGCATGATCGCCCGCGTTTCGGGGCACGCAGAAGAAGTCTCCGGCGCCGCCGGCCAGCTATCGACCCGCAGTGGCGAGGTACGCACCGCAAGCCACCAGACCGAAGAAGCCGCCACCAGCGTCGCGGCGGCAATGCAGCAAATGACCACCAGCATCGCGCAGGTCTCGAATCACGCGGCCGAAACCGAGCAATCCGCCGAGGCATCCTGCAATCTGTCCGAAGAGGGTGAGCGGATCGTGCGCGAGGCCTCCAGCGAGATGCAACGCATTGCCGAAGCCTTTGGTCATTCCACCGAACAGGTTGGCGAACTGGGCGAGCGCACCGACGAGATCGGCAAAATCATTCAGGTCATCCGCGAAATCGCCGAACAAACCAACCTGCTCGCGCTCAATGCGGCCATCGAGGCCGCGCGTGCAGGCGAACAGGGCCGCGGCTTTGCGGTCGTCGCTGACGAGGTACGTACGCTCGCCGAGCGCACGGCCAACGCCACCGCTGAAATCAGCGGCATGATCACGATGATCCAGGACAGCGCCCGATCGGTCGTCACCGGCATGAAAGCGGGCGTCGGCCAGGTGGCGCAGGGCGTCGAACTGGCTTCGCGCGCCGGTGACGCACTGGCCGAAATCAACCGTGGCGCGCATCACGCACGCTCGATGGTGCGCGACATCGCCAACGCCGTAAAAGAACAAAGTACCGTCAGCAGTGAGGTTTCGGAAAGCATCGAACGCATCGCCTCCATGGTGCACAGTGGCAGCGTAGGCATTGATCACATGTCCACTGAAGCGGACCAACTCGACGCCGTCTCCGCCAGTCTCAAGGAAGCGATCCGTCACTTTTCTGGCGGCACCGCAGCGGAAGCCGCCCAACTCGTCGATCGTGCGGCTGCGCTCTTTCACAACCGCGGCGAAAACGCCGCATTTGAATCTTTCAATGATCCGCACGGTGATTTCGTGCAGCGCGATCTGTACATCTTTGTGTACGACTTCAACGGCACCGTGCGCGCGCACGGTGGCAACACGCAATTGATCGGCCGAAACATGCACGATGCGCGCGATGCCAGCGGCAAGTACTTCGTGCAGGATCGGATCCGGATCGCGCAAGAGACCGGCAGCGGCTGGCAGGACTATATGTTCAGAAACCCCGAAACCAACGAAGACGAAGCCAAGACGTCATTCATCCGCCGCGTGGATGATTACATCATCGGCTGCGGGGTCTACAAATAGCCGTCCCAAACGGCGGCACCATGCGGCATGCTTGCGAAGCAGAATCGTGCTGCTTCGCCCTGCGCGTGCAGATGCGAACCTTTTGAATTTGCCATTGTCCTATCGCGCTTGATGCGCAAAATAGGACCGTCTCATGTACTGCCCCCGTTTCGCTCGCAATGGCTTCGCCGTGTTTGCTGCACTTTTCATCGGCTTCATACCCAAGCCCACCCTGGCCCTGGAGGCCCCCTCCAGCCGTACGCCCGCACTCGATGTCGATTATGTTCCGACACCAATGCCCACCGTGCGACGCATGCTCGAAATGGCCGATGTCGGGCCGGAGGATCACCTCGTCGATCTCGGCTCGGGTGACGGCCGCATACTGGTCACGGCAACACGCGACCACGACGTGCGCACCGCCACCGGCGTCGAACTCGATCCTTGGCTGGTGGAGTTCGCCGCCCGCCAAGCGGCTGAAGCCGGCGTAGCCGACCGCATAGAATTCATTCAGGGCGACCTGTTTGAAACCGACTTTGCTCACGCCGATGTCGTCACCATGTACCTGTTGCCGCAACTCAATCTGCAACTCCGCCCCTATTTGCTTTCAGAGCTCTCACCGGGCACCCGGATCGTGTCGAATTCCTTCGACATGGGTGAATGGCAGCCCGATAAGCAAGACGAGCTGTTTACCAAACCGATTTATCTGTGGGTCGTTCCCGCGCAGGTCGAGGGCCGTTGGCATGTGAGGCTCAACCAGGACGAACCTCCGATCGAACTGACTCTGGAGCAGGATTTCCAGCATCTCGAAGGGCGCGCCCTGCACGACAACGCCGCACTGGACGTACATGATTTGGAACTGAATGGACGCGATATTCGTTTCCGTTTAGGCGATGATCTGTTTGAAGGCCATATTGAAGGCCACCGCATACAATCCACAGGTGCCTTGCAGTGGTCCGCCACGAGAGAGCACTGAGCGCCAACACCGGAGTTCTGGCTGCTGTCGCGTCATCCGACCGCGCGGCAGCCCATCCAACGACTTTTCCCCGTCGGGCCTGTTCCCTTCAAGGAGTGCTTCATGACTACACGTGACACTACGCGCACCACCCCTTCGCGCAAACCCGCCGCGCCCAAAACCAAAACCACCTCCGCCAGCACCACCAAAAAACCTGCACCCCGCACAAACGCTGCAAAAAAACCAACCGCGACGCGTCAGAAAACGTCCTCAACCACCACGCCCAAACCCTCTTCGAACACCACAAAAAAACCTGCTGCTACGCGCAAAACGACCACCCCCACCGTCCCTCCCGGCGCCACCCCTCCCCCGGCGACTCAAGCGGAAGCCGTCTCGCCCATGATTCCCGCGCCAACCCCGCGCAAGAGCAAGATCGTGCGCGACTCCTTCTCTTTGCCCAAGGCCGAACATAAAAACATCAAGAAATTGCGCGCCGCACTGAAAAAATCCGGCCGCAAAACCAGCAAATCCGAAGTGCTTCGCGCTGCCTTGGACCTTCTTCTCTCCCATGACACAGCGGACATCATCACCCGCCTGGACGCCCTGCCAAAAGTCGTCAAAGGTCGTGGCAAAAAGTCCTCCAAAAGCACGAAGAAGAAAAAGTGATCCACCCGCGAAGAGGGCCGGGCCGGCTGCTCGAATGACCGAACTGCGGGCCCGGTTACCCCAAAAACCCGCAGCAAGAACTTCCCGGTCCGCCCGCTTCGAACAGCCCGTTCAGTGGCGCGTGCACTCTCCATTCTCCAAAGCGACGCGAATCTAAAAAAAGTGAACCAGGGCGGGGTCGCCTCCCCTCCACGCGACCGGAACGAACAAAAACGCAGCCAATCGACCTCAACTGTTCCATATATGGAACTTTGTTAATCAAAAGGGGTGATTTTCTCCGCTGAAAAATTGAATAGACTGGCAGCAACTGTTCCAACAACGCACAAGCCATGACCCAACGCTACACCCGCACCGCTATATTGCTGCACTGGCTGATCGCTCTGGGCCTGATCGGTACGTTTGCCCTGGGCTTCTATATGCATGATCTGCCGTTGTCGCCCAACAAATTGAAATTGTATGCCTGGCATAAATGGGCGGGCATGAGTCTGCTCGTGCTGGCAGTGATTCGGCTGGCATGGCGAATGACGCACCCGGCCCCCGACCTCCCCTCGAGCATGGGAGCCAGAGCCCGCTTTTCCGCCCACGCGGGGCATTGGTTTCTGTATGCGCTGATGCTGGCGATCCCCCTGAGCGGTTGGCTCATGAGTTCGGCACAGGGTTTTCAGGTGGTGTGGTTCGGCGTGCTGCCTCTGCCCGATCTGCTGGCAAAAGACCCCGCGCTGGGTGAGTTGCTGAATGATGTGCACACAGTGCTCAATTACACCCTGCTGGTCACCGTCATCGGCCACGCAGGTGCAGCGCTGCAACACCACTTCATTCAAAAAGATTCGGTACTGACGCGCATGCTCCCCTTAAGGAGAAAAGCGTGAGCGCGCACCGTACCGACCCCTTTAATTTCAAGGAAAAACCATGAGACTTTCTTCTGTTTCTAGCTTCGTACTGGCGGCTGCATTGGGCGTGGGTATGCTCAGCAACGCGGCTGCCGCTGAATACACATCGCTGGACGCGCAGGCCAGCCGCATCACGTTTGGCTACAGCCAGATGAACGTGAACCTGGATGGCTACTTCGAACAAATGCAGGCCACCGATTTCAGCTTCGACCCCGCCAGTCCCGAAGAGGCCAGGGCCGTCATTGAAATCCCGCTGTCGAGCATCGACGCCGGCTATGAGGAAGCCAACGCCGAACTCGAGAAAGAGGAATGGCTGCACCCAACGGAACACCCGCTGGCCACGTTCACGTCCAGCGAGGTAAAAGCTCTGGAGGACGGCAGCTACCAGGTGACCGGCGACCTGTCGATCAAGGGCTACACGAAAACCGTAACCGCGCCTTTCACCTTCCGAGAAGAAGGCGACACGGGAATCTTTGAAGGCCAATTCACCTTCCAACGCGCCGACTTCGGCGTAGGAGAAGGTCAATGGAAGGATTTCAGCATCGTCGCCAATGACATTCAGCTTCGCTTTCACATCGTCGCCAAGCCATAAGCCGCGACTACATTCCACCCTTTTTATTTACTGAAAACACAGGACACATCATGAAAAAAACACTCATCGCTGCCGCATTCGCTTCTCTTTTTGTCGGCCAGGCAATGGCCGCCCCGCAGACCTACGTGGTGGAGCCCAGCCACACCTTCCCGCGTTTCTCATACGATCACTGGGGAATGTCCAAGCAGATCCTGCGCTTCAACACCACCACCGGCACGGTCGTTCTCGACGCTGAAGCGGAACAGGCGCATGTCGATATCACCGTTGACATGACCTCCATCGATACGGGTTTCGCGCTGTTTGACGAACATATTCAGAATGAGGACTTCCTCGACACCGCTCAATACCCGGAAGCCCGCTACACCTCCACCAAAGTGATTTTTGAAGAGGGCGTGCCGGTCAGCATTGAAGGCGAGCTGACGATCAAGGATGTCACCAAACCGGTGACGTTGACCGTGACTTCCTTCTTCAACGACGCGCATCCGATGCTGGAGAAGGATGCCATCGGCGCCAACGCAACGGCGGTGATCAAGCGCAGCGATTTCAACGCTGGGAAATATGCACCCAACGTAGGCGACGAAGTCACGCTGGACATCGCGATTGAAGCGATTGCTCAGTAAAAGGCAGCCGACACCGCCCTGGCCGCCCGCTTCGTATCTCCATTAGCGACGCGGCCAGCAAACAACATCCCCGCCCCCGGCGCCCCGACCAAAGGAATCGACATGGGTCTTCTCGTAGATGGAAAATGGCACGACCAATGGTATGACACCGCCAGCACCGGTGGACGATTCGTGCGCAGTGACGCACAGTTTCGCAACTGGGTCACACCCGACGGCAGCGCTGGCCCGAGCGGCACAGAAGGATTCAAGGCCGAAGCCGGCCGTTACCACCTGTACGTCTCACTGGCCTGCCCATGGGCGAACCGCACACTGATCCTGCGCGCGCTGAAAGGGCTGGAAGACATCATCAGCGTATCCGTTGTTCATCCCTACATGGGCGAAAACGGCTGGACATTCCAACCCGGGCCGGGCGTAATTGCTGACCCCGTTGGACAAGCCGAATACCTCTATCAGGTTTATCTGCGCGCCCAACCCGACTACAGCGGCCGCGTAACCGTCCCGGTACTTTGGGACCTGCACCGCAATACCATCGTCAGCAATGAATCTTCCGAAATCATCCGCATGCTCAATTCCGCGTTCGATGGGATTGGCGCGCGAGAAGGCGATTATTCCCCCACGGAACTGTTGCCGGAGATCGACGCCCTCAACGCCGAGATTTACGACGCCATCAACAACGGTGTGTACAAGGTAGGCTTCGCCACGTCCCAGGAAGCGTATGAACAAGAATTCAACAAGCTTTTTGCCTACCTGGACAAACTCGAAGCAAGGCTGGCGCAACAACGATATCTGCTGGGTGACCGCATCACCGAAGCCGACTGGCGGCTGTTTACCACCCTCATCCGCTTCGACGCGGTGTATCACGGGCACTTCAAGTGCAATCTGAAACGCCTGATCGATTACCCAAACCTGTGGGACTACACGCGCGAACTTTATCAATGGCCCGGCGTCGCCCGCACGGTCAACTTTGATCACATCAAACAGCACTATTACCAAAGTCACCACACCATCAACCCCAACGGCATCGTCCCTTCCGGTCCCGCGCTCGACCTCAACCGAGCCCCCGGACGCACGGCGTTACAAGCACGCTCCGACGTCTGAACCCCTTCTGCAGTGCCGACGCCTGTCCTCCAGCGCGTCCGGCGCGCTCGCCCAGCCTCCACCAGCTCCCGCGAAGACGCACCCGCGCTCCGGCGCTGCGGCTGACGTTGATTTCAGACCATCGGAATACTAGGTTATAGAAACGTCAGCGATGTTCTGACGTCCATCATTTTTGAACGTATGGGATGGACGGGACGGTTTCGTGACAACCTGAAGCGGAATCACCAGACAACATGTAGCCCTTCCCTCTGTTAAGCGAACGGCGTACTCTAAGGACGCTCATTTGCATGCGCTGCAAATTCGCCACAGCAGCGGCGCGCAGCATCGCAGAATACGGCCACTGACAGGAGGCACCATGCAAGCAGACACTTTGTCTCGCATTTTGAAAGGCACAAGCTGGGTGGTGCTGGCCCTCATGCTGCTTGCGATCGCCTACGCTTCAGCGATCGCGATCAAATACTGGGCCGGCATCGGCGTGTAGGGTGCTGACATGAACAAACGCCAAACCCGAATATTCGCCGTTGCCTCCACGGCGCTCGCTGCGCTTCTCTTCCTGATACTGACTATCGACAGTCACCGCCAGTTCCCCACCCTGACCAACTCCCAGAACATCACCGAGGAAGTGGTGCGCGGGCAAAACGTCTGGCACGACTACAACTGCATCAACTGTCACACGATTTTTGGCGAAGGCGCCTATTACGCGCCGGACCTCACCAAGATCACCCAATTGCGGGGAGAGCCGTATCTCACCGCGTTCATGAAAGACCCCTCCCAGTTCTACGATGAAGAACGGCACCGGCGCCTGATGCCAAACCTTGGCATGAGCGACGAGGAAATTTCCGACGTCATCGCCTTCATGGATTGGGTCAGCAAGGTAGATAACCAGGGGTGGCCCCCACGGCCCATCCTGGTGGCGGGCAGCGCCATTCCCGGCGCCGATCTGAGCATGACGCAACAACAAGGCAGTGAGCCCGGCCAGGCCCCCGGCTCACGCCCGGTTTCGGCGGAAAGTTCCCCCATCGCCCAAGGAGAGGCCCTCTTCCGCAACGCCACCCCGACCTGTCAGGCCTGTCACAGCATCGCCCCCGGCGTACATCTGGCGGGCCC
>Ga0079223_10002639_pt1 | contig 11138 bp, 5 predicted proteins | sample Stecom2011_FD_75072 | JGI IMG/M metagenome (GOLD analysis project Ga0079223, IMG submission 75072) | Agricultural soil microbial communities from Utah to study Nitrogen management - Steer compost 2011 | ecosystem: Environmental > Terrestrial > Soil > Agricultural land | place: USA: Utah...
AGTGTACTGTTTGTAGAAAAAAATTGTATTGCTAAATAAAGCTCCGTCAGGAGCGTACTGTCAATAGCACGTAATTTAGGTTGTACTTACGGTGTTTGTGGTACTGTGAAAATAGACTTGCTACAAACAGTGCAACTCCTACGGAGTGCATGAGTGTATTTGCTTGAAACTTTGCTTATTAATAAATACTCTTTTTGATTGACTCGTCGGAAATGAACATTGCTGTAGAATTTTTAGATTAATATCCTATCTAAAATCAAGTCACCTGTTTTAACTCCGTCAGGAGTGTACTGTTTGTAGCACAAAAGTTATAATGGCAAATAAAGCTCCGTCAGATAGGAGCGTACTGTCCTTTTTTATAAAAAACTTGTGTAAATTCAAAGCAGAGTCTACTCAACTAAAAACAGAGATGGGTGTGAACTTAAATAGTCCACACCCATCTCTGCTGATTGATATTTCTAAACTCGAGCTTTATTTTACAATCCCAACAACAATTCTTCCCCCTGTTTTCCACCAAGCAACATGGATATTGGATTCTCTATCATCTTCTTAACATTTACAAGGAACCCTACGGAATCTTTTCCATCAATAATACGGTGATCGTAACTCAATGCAATATACATCATGGGGCGAATTTCTACTTTACCATTAACGGCCATGGGACGATCCACAATATTGTGCATTCCAATAATGGCAGATTGAGGCGGATTAATAAGTGGTGTGGACATCATAGAACCAAATGTACCTCCATTGGTAAGGGTGAAAGTGCCGCCCGTCATCTCTTCTAAGGTAATTCTATTTGCTTGGGCTTTAACGGCCAGTCGTTTCAATTCAGCCTCTATTTCGGCCAAGCTTAAGCGATCTACATTACGAATTACTGGTACCATCAACCCCTTGGGCGATTGTACGGCAACAGCTATATCCACATAGGAAAAGTTCAAGATCTCCTCTCCATCAATCTGACTATTCACAGAAGGATGTGATTTCAAAGCGAGAGCCGAAGCTTTCAAGAAGAAGGGAATCAAACCAATTTTATAACCATATTTTTGAACAAAAGCATTTTGATACTTTCTTCGAAGATTCATCAGCTCACTCATGTCCACCTCATTAAAGGTTGTGAGCATAGCCGTTTCGTTCTTCACTTGCACTAAACGTTTACTGAGTTGCTTACGCAATTGGCTCATATTCTCACGCTTTACACTCCTCTCAGCAGAAGTTGTCGACGAAAACTGGCTTTCTGTACCTAAATTCAAAACAGCGTCCACATCACCAACTGATATTTTCTTTAATCCACTTAAAACATCTTCCAATCGGATATTTTCAACCGCCATTTTCTCACGTGCCAAAGGAGTTATCTTCACTTTAGACACATCGTCAGAAGATGACACAGCATCTTTTTTATCTTTCGAGACGACAGGAGCAGATTCTATAAATTTTTCTTTAGATTCAGGCTCGACGGGTTCATCTTCCTCTACATCTGAAGGTTCTTCATCGGGCACTTCTACAGAAGTGTCAATTGTACAAGCCACCGAATTGACCTTTACGGTTTCACCGGCTTCTACTAAAAGTTCTATTTTCCCAGATTCTGGAGCTATCAAAGAGAGCGTTGCCTTATCGGATTCTATTTCGGCCAACTCCTGATTTTTACGCACCAAATCTCCCGTCGAAACCATCCATGTGGCCAATTCAACCTCGCTAATAGATTCTCCAGGTGTGGGAACTTTTACTTCTACCTTCATAATATCTTTGTTAACTTGAAATAATGCTCTTAATATAATAAAACAGGCTTCTTGCTAAATTGAAAAACGCGAAGGATTGCTAAAATAATAGTGCTGCTTCAACACCTCGTCACGTGACTTCCCTTCTACACAATTTAGATTACAGTAAGGAAGTTTTTTATCACAATAGCAAGCTTTAAAAACCTTATCAATAATTTCATTTTGACCAACTACATGCAAGCCAGCCAAACCAGTAGCGGGACTTGCGCTGGCCAATCGTGCGACAGGTACTAAATTATGCTGCGGCAACATACTTCTAATATAATTCCATGCACCCATATTCTCTGGTTCTTCCTGAACCCAAAGTGATAGTAAAGCATTAGAGTATTTAGAAATTAGGGCTTCTATCCTCTCTTTTGGAAAAGGGTGAAGCTGTTCAATGCGCACCAATGCAACATTGTTAGCTTTCAACTCTTCTTTACGCTCCAAAAGATCATAGTAAATTTTACCAGAGCAAAAGACCAAACGGGTAACTTTAGAAACATTCACATCACTATCATCAATCACCTCTTGAAATTGCCCTTCCTCAAGATCTTTAACTTCTGAAACACATTTTGGATGACGCAGTAAACTTTTAGGTGTAAACACAACCATAGGAATCCTGAAATTACGCTTCATGTGTCCCCTTAAAGCATGATAGAGATTTGCTGGTGTAGTAAAATTCATTACCTGCATATTATTACGGGCAGACAATGACAAAAACCGTTCAATACGAGCACTTGAATGCTCGGGGCCTTGCCCCTCATACCCGTAAAGAAGATAGAGAACCAATCCGTTGGAGAGTCCCCATTTCTCCTCTGCAGAAGTAATGTATTGATCTACTACTACTTGAGCTACATTAAAAAAATCGCCAAACTGAGCTTCCCAAATGGTAAGCCCGTTGGGAACACCCAAGGCATAACCATACTCAAAACCCATCACTCCATATTCAGAGAGAGGTGAATTATAGGCATTGAAAGGAGCTTTAAACTCATCTGAATCACGCAACGGCATATATCTTTCACTCACCTCCTCCATCGCAAAACTTGCATGACGATGGGCAAAAGTTCCTCTTTCAGTATCTTGTCCGCTCAATCTTACTGGATGTCCATCATTGATCAATGTAGCATAACTCATCAATTCAGCCATAGCCCAATCAATCTTGCCGCTGTCGTACATTTTTTGACGATCGGCTAAAATCTTGTGCACTTTTGAGAAGAACTTTTTGTCCTCCGGAAGATAATTCATTTTAGACCAAAGAGCATCTAACGTTTTTCGGTCTACCCCAGTAGATGGCTGATTCTTAAAATCCTCTTTCACGGGAAACGAAAAGGAAGACCACAAATCTGGCATAAAACGAGCCATAGAAATCTTATCAATCTCTTTAGAAGCATCAAATTCTTGTTCCAGATGATTCTCAAACTCTTCAATAGCTTGATTCACCTCCTTTGTAGAAAGAACTTTCTCTTTCACCAACTGCGATGCATAAATATGCAAAGGAGTAGGATGTGAAGCAATACTCTTATAAAGTAAAGGTTGTGTAAACCGAGGTTCATCTCCTTCGTTGTGTCCATACTTTCTGTACCCTAAAATATCGATAAAAACATCGGTGTTAAAACGTTGGCGATACTCCATAGCCAGTTCAAAAATATAAGCAATGGCTTCTGCATCATCTCCATTCACATGAAATACGGGGTTATTGGTGACCTTGGCCACATCCGTAGAATAGGTGCTGGAACGAGCCTCAATATAGTTGGTGGTAAAGCCCACTTGATTATTAACTACCACATGTATGGTGCCGCCTGTTTTGTACCCATCCAACTTAGCCATTTGAATCACTTCATAAACAACTCCTTGAGAGGCTATGGCTGCATCTCCATGTATTATAATGGGCACCACCTTATCAAAATCTCCTTTGTAAGCGTGCTCTACTCTGGAACGCGCTAGCCCCAAAGCAATGGGGGTGACTGCTTCCAAGTGAGAAGGATTGGGCAAAAGAGCCAAACGTACTTCATGCCCATCTTCCAACTGAATTAACTTATCATACCCAAGATGATATTTCACATCTCCCAAAGAGACGCTCTCATCGTACTCTTGGGCAACAAACTCTTTAAAGACATTGCGATAAGGCTTCTCCAGAACATTGGTAAGAACATTAAGTCTGCCACGGTGAGCCATGCCGACAATGAACTCCTCAGCCCCCATGGAGGCCCCTTTTCGAATAACGGCATAAAGCCCTGCAATTAAGGATTCGCCGCCTTCCAGAGAAAACCTTTTTTGACCCACAAATTTTTTATGTACAAAAGCTTCAAATCCAACTGCACGCTTCAATTGTCGAAAAATATCCCTTTTATAATGAGCACTAAAAGAAGGCTGGTTGCGCGTAGGCTCCATTTTCTCTTTGAGCCAACTCACTACTTCTGGAGTACGTACATAGAGATATTCAACTCCAATCGATTGGCAATAGGTCTCTTGAAGGTGAGAAATGATATCTCTCAACTTTGCTGGGCCAATGCCTATCTGATTTCCTGCTTCAAATACTGTGTCTAAATCAGCTTCTGTCAATCCAAAATTTTCGACATCTAAAGTGGGAAAATATTGTCTGCGGGCGCGTACTGGATTGGTCTTGGTGAAAAAATGTCCTCTCTGTCGATAACCGTGGATAAGATTAACCACATTAAATTCTTTGTTGATAACATGACCAGCTACTGGCTGAAAATGTTTCAATGCAAAATCAAACCCCTTAAAAAAATGAGCAAAACTCCGATCTACCGAATCAGGGTTCTCTAAATATTGATGGTAAAGCTGCTCCATCGATGCAATTTCGCTATTACCAACAAAAGAAAAATCGTCCATATTTGTTATTAAGTTTATCAAACATCCACTTCCTTACTACACCATTTAGTTATTCCTTTATAGAAGTAACAATATAGTATCCCTCAAGTTCGAACTTTTAACCATCTTTTATAAAAAAACAGGTGCGTGACAATTCACTCCCTGTTGTTAAAATCTCTTATATTTGAAGTTCGTACCAAATTACAAAAAAAATGCAAACCTTTCTTGAAAAACTTTCCCAATACCATCTTGAAAACCATTTAACAGAAATAAACGACTTTTGTTTCGTATTTCCGAGCAGAAGAGCAGGACTGTTTTTTTCAAAGGAGTTATCTTCAAGAATAGAAAAACCTACCTGGTCGCCAGAAATTATGACCATTAATGAATTTTTCGGTACGCTCAACCCCACGCCCGTAAGTGACACCATCACATTACTTTTCAAACTGCACATAGTCTATCAAGAAGTTATGAGATCGAACATCACAATTGATGAGTTTTTGCCCATGGGCGAAATGTTTCTCAACGACTTTAACGATATTGATAATTATTTGGCGGATGCCGATCAGGTTTTCTCTAATTTAGCTGCAACAAAAGCTATGGAGGATGATTTTAGTCATTTGAGTAAAGATCAAGTTGACGCAATTCGTACTTTTTGGAGTAGCTTCGATCCTGAAAGAATTTCTGAACAACAAGAAAGCTTTTTATCTGTATGGGACAAATTGGCAGAACTTTACAAAACTTTTAAAAGTCAACTCTCATCAGAAGGACTTGCTTATCAAGGAATGATCTCCAGATCGGTAGCGGAGAAAGTGAGAAATGAAAGAGCAATGATTGTACCCTATAAGAAAGTGATTTTTGCGGGTTTCAATGCGCTCAATAATTGTGAGAAGAAAGTCTTCAATCAACTTTATATTCAGAATAAAGCCACCCTTTTTTGGGATTATCCGCAATGGATTGTACCTGAAAAAACGCCCTCTTTCATTGGTATTAAAAATGAGCATGAAGCCTATCGTTTTTTACATTACAACCTCAATCAATTCCCTTCGCCCAAAGATTGGGAAGATCCGTTCAACAAAGAGTTTCCGAAAATCACAATTGCCTCAGCCTCTAATGAGTTGGTGCAGACAACAATTGCTCATCAGTTTTTAAATAAAATAGAGCTCGGGAATTCAAAAGATGAGAAAACAGGATTGATTCTGGCCGATGAGAAACAGCTGCTCCCAGTATTACACTCTATCCCTGAAAAATTCAAATCCATCAACATCACTTTAGGGTATCCACTTAAAAATACGCCAGCTTTTGCTTTGGTGGACTCGCTGCTGGCCATGCAAAAAAGTACGCGACGCACAAAAGAGGGCAAAACTTGGTTTTATCATCGTGAAGTGATGGCCCTATTAAGACATCAGTATATGAATGTGGTTTTAGGAGATACGGGTGCACAACTCATTCAAAGGTTGATCAAAACCAAACAAATATTCATTTTGAAAGAGGAGTTTAAGGAAGATGCTTTGCTCTCAACCATCTTCACAAAAGTGGATACCACTTCTGAGCTCGCAGAATATTTAAATAAAATTTTAATCTTGGTTTATGATCGTTTAAGTACAGATGGATCTACTAAAGTAGAGCAAGAGTTTATCTATTTCCTCTTCACAGCCATCAAAAGGCTTTCAGACATTTTAGCTGAATTAACACAAGTGCCCTCTCCCGAAACATGGCAATCTCTTTTTAGAAAATTGGCGATGCAGCAGTCTGTTCCTTTCAAAGGGGAGCCACTTTCTGGATTGCAGATTATGGGTATTTTAGAAACCCGCTCCATTGATTTCGAAAATTTAGTCATCGTAGGATTGACAGAAGGTACATTCCCGAAAACTTCTCCCCCCGTATCCTTCATTCCATATAACTTGCGAAAAGGCTTTGACTTACCGACGATCGATAATCAAGACTCTATTTTTGCTTACTATTTTTACCGATTGATACATCGAGCAAAAAATGTTCGGCTCATCTACACCACCAACCAGGCGCTGACTGAAGAGAGTGAAATGAGTCGGTTTTTGCAACAACTTTACTATGAATATCCAGGTGAAGTGGTCATGGAAACGATAGCCCAAAAGGTGAATGTTCCTCGCATCCCAAAATTAAAGGCCACAAAAAACGAAGAGGTAATGAAAGTGCTGGATCAATGGATAACCCCCGATGGACGCAATCTGTCACCAAGTGCTTTAAGTATCTATCTCACCTGCCCCCTAAAGTTTTACTATCAATATGTGCTGGGTATTAAAGAACCAGATGAGATCATTGAAGATCTGGATCCCAGAACATTTGGGAATCTGTTTCATAAAATAGTGGAGTTCTTATACAATCCTTTTATTGGTAAAGAGGTAAGCAAATCAGACATTTCAGCTCTATTGGCCAAAAAAGAGGAAATAAAGATAGCAATGCAAAAGATCTTCAACGAAACCCTCCTCTCAGATTCATCTGCAAGGTCGGCATTCAATGATCTTCAAGGAAAAAACAGTCTGGTGTTCGAAGTTATCTTCAACTATATTATTCAATTTTTAAAACAGGAAGAAAAAAGAGCCCCCTTTAAATTATTGGCTTTAGAAGAGAAGGTTGCAGGAAATTTCCATTTAAAAAATGGTAAAACGGTAAATTTGGGAGGAACCATCGACAGAACCGAAAAGAAAGAGGGATCATTAAGAATTATTGATTACAAAACGGGAAGTACAGAACGGAAATTTAGCGAAACAGAGCAACTCTTTTCTCAGAAAGATCATGATGGTAAAAAGGCGATCTTTCAAACCCTCTTATATGCACTTATAAAATCAGAGACTACAGAATGCAGCACCATTCTTCCAGAAGTAATTTCAGTTAGAGAATTGCACTCGAAAAATTATTCCACGGAGATTTATTGGAACAAAGATTTATTGACACTTAACAGCATCGTAGAGTCGTTTAAAGAATCTTTGGAGAATACATTGACAGATCTATTTAATCCTGAAATTCCATTCACGCAAACCGAGAATAAGAAAAGTTGTGAGTACTGTAATTTCAAAAAACATTGCCTCATCAATTAATCTTCGAGTAAATCAGGTCTTAATTTTTCTGTGCGCAAGAAGGCCTGCTCTTCTCGCCATCGATCAATTTCAGCTTGATGGCCAGAAAGAAGTACCTCTGGAACTTTCCACCCATTAAATTCTGCTGGGCGGGTATAAACAGGAGGAGCCAACAGATTGTCCTGAAAAGAGTCGGTGAGTGCAGAGGTTTCATCTGAGATCACCCCAGGAATAAGTCGCACGACTGAATCTACAACCACAGCAGCAGCCAACTCTCCACCCGTTAGTACATAATCGCCTATGGAAACCTCCATCGTAATGTAATTTTCACGAACTCGATGATCCACTCCTTTATAGTGACCACAAAGGATCATCAAATTCCCTTTAAGCGAAAGACTATTCACTATGGATTGATTTAATCGTTGACCATCGGGTGACATGTAGATAATTTCATCATAAGTGCGCTCCTCTTTAAGTTTATTAATTATTCTTGATATGGGCTCAATCTGCATAACCATCCCTGCCCCACCACCAAATGGATAATCATCTACCTTTTTGTGCTTATCTAAGGTGTAATCACGAATATCGTGCAACACCAGCTCCACAGATCCCTGATCACAGGCACGTTTGATAATAGATTCGTCAAAAGGACCCTGAAACATTGCGGGAAAAAGAGTGAGGATATCAATGCGCATAACAGACTATTTATTTGTGTCAAAGATAACAAAGAGTGAGTTGAACTCATAAAAAGGAATAAGGATAAAATGATAAAAACTTTGTGCATTGCTGTGAATGTAATATATTCGTAGTTATAATTTTAAGAAAGACCCAAAACGATTGGGTTAGATGTTGCACCCCCAAACACCAAAGGTGATGGAAGAAAAGGAACTCTACGATTCTCCTCAAGAAGAGGCGAATTTGAATACGGAAAAACAAACAGAACGAAAAGTGGATAAAGAATCTAAACCCACTTCATCAACAGCAGAAGCTCAATCTTTTGAAGAACCTATTGTTGAAGAGAAACAACAAAAAGAAGTAAAAAAGGAAGAGGATTCTAAACCCACTTCATCGGCATCAGAAGCTCAACCTGTTGAAGAGAAACAACAAGAAGAAAAGGAAAAAGAAGCAGATTCTGAGCCTACTACATCAACTCCAGAAGAACCACCTGTTGAAGGACCAATGGTTGAGGAGAAACAACACAAAGAAGAAGAAAAGGTGAAGGAAGCGGATTCTGAGCCTACTTCATCTACACTAGAAGACCAACCTGTTGAAGAGCCTATTGTTGAGAAGAAAGAACAAGAAGAAAACGAGGAGGAGGAAGAGGATTCTACTACATCAGATGAAGAGAGCAAAGAAGCAGAATATGATTCTTTAAGTCGTGAAGAGATGATAGTTGCTTTTAAAGAGCTACTGAAAGTGTCTCCCATTGCAAAAGCAAACAAGAAAATTGGCGAACTAAGAAGTAGCTTTGAGAAAGCAACGGAAATTATAGAAAATGAAGCTCGTGAAAAGTTTGTTGCCAGCGGAGAACCTGCTGAGTTATTCATTCCTCAACCCGACCAGCTTCAGAAAGATTTTTCAGCCCTCATCTTTGAATATCGCACCCAGCGAGAGGCAGATAAAAACAGACTGGAAAATACCAGAGAAGAGAACCTTAAAGCTAAAAATGAAGTTATTGAGGGCATTAAAGACCTAATTAATAGGCAGGAATCACTCAATGAAACTTTTCAAGAATTTAGAAATTTACAGCAAAAATGGCATGATATAGGCCAAGTTCCGCAAAATCAACTACATGATCTTTGGGAAAACTACCATCATCATGTGGAAAATTTCTATAACTATATAAAGATCAACAACGAACTACGTGATCTGGATTTGAAAAAGAATCTGGAAACAAAAACTAACCTTTGTGAGAAAGCTGAAGCATTACTTATAGAACCTTCGGTAGTCAAAGCATTTAAAACCCTTCAAAAGTATCATGACCAATGGCGCGAGACGGGTCCTGTACCACATGACAAAAAAGAAGAACTGTGGGAACGTTTCAAAGCAGCGACCACCAAAATAAATCAACGCCAACAAGAACATTTTGAATCTCTTCGACATCAGTTGGTGCACAACCTCGAAGCCAAAAATGAGCTGTGCCAAAAGGCGGAAGAGTTGTCGCAACTTGACTTAAAATCCCCCAGAGAATGGGAGGATAAAAGCAAAATTCTTATTGATCTTCAACAAGTTTGGAAAACCATTGGGTTTGCACCTAAAAAAGAGAACAATGCCGTTTATGAAAGATTCAGAACTGCTTGCGACACTTTTTTCAACCAAAAAAGAGAATTCTTTAAAAGTTATAAGGAGCAGCAAAACAATAATCTTCAACTAAAGACAGAGTTATGCATCCAGGCTGAAGCCATGATGGATAGTGAAGATTGGAGAAAAACTACACAGGCCTACATTGAAATTCAGAAAAAGTGGAAAGAGATCGGTCCAGTAGCCCGAAAACAATCTGATGCAATTTGGAAAAGATTTAGGGGCGCTTGTGACCACTTTTTTGATCGAAAATCACATTTCTTCAAACACATTGATGAAAAACAAGATGAAAACCTTAAATTAAAAGAAGATATCATCGAAAAGGTAAAAAACTTTGTAGTAAAAGAAGACGATGAGGAAAATGCAATTGCACAACTTCAAAAATTTCAAAAAGAGTGGATTGAAATAGGCTTTGTACCCATCAAAGATAAAGACCGCGTCAATCAAGAGTTTAGGAATATCATCAACCAAAAGTTTGACCATCTCAACTTAGATGAAGAAGATAAAAGTCTTCAGAAATATAGAAACAAACTGGAAAGTTGGAAGCTGACGAACCAATTCAACGAAAAGATTGGCTCAGAACGACATAAGTTAGCCAGCAGGTTAAAACAGTTGGAAGGAGACATTATTCTTTGGGAAAATAACATTGGATTCTTTTCAAAATCAAAAAAGTCAGAAGCACTCATGCGCGATTTTCAAAACAAAATTGAAGATGGGAAACTTAATATCGAGCTAATGATTAAAAAACTGGAAATAATTGAAGAGATGATTTAGGGTAATTAATCCATAGAAATTTAAACCCTAATGAAAAAAACGGGTCGTTCTGCTATGGAGTTGCTCATATAACTCAACAAAAAAATAACAAAATGGGCAAAATTCGCTTTTGCCCATTTTTATTTACCCGCCGAAAAGTCAATTTCAACTATCATAATTATCTCATCGAAAATTTTTTTGCTGATTATAGGCGACTTTCCTATCAATCCATTAAAAAAACAATTCTACTTTTGAATGATTTTGCTACCTTTGAAACTTTGTTTTAGGGTCAAAATAAGCAGTTTGATTAATATCTATACTAATTAAGTCTATCATAGAGTCTAAAACAGTTTAAATTCAAATCATAAAAAAATAAAGATTGTGCCAGATACTCGTTATGTTTTCGTTACAGGAGGTGTTGCTTCCTCATTAGGAAAAG
>Ga0079223_10002641_pt1 | contig 11136 bp, 13 predicted proteins | sample Stecom2011_FD_75072 | JGI IMG/M metagenome (GOLD analysis project Ga0079223, IMG submission 75072) | Agricultural soil microbial communities from Utah to study Nitrogen management - Steer compost 2011 | ecosystem: Environmental > Terrestrial > Soil > Agricultural land | place: USA: Utah...
TGATCTCGTCGCGCTTGGCGGCGATGGGCAGAGCGTCGTCGTAGCGGATGGCTGGCACGCTCTCGCGGCGCGCGGCCACCTTTGCGCAGCTGGCCTGGAAGCGCTCCAGCCACTGGGCCAGACGGGCCTCGTCGGGCTGCTTCTGCAGGTCCCGCAACTGACGGCGCAGGCGGTGACGGTCGGCGGAGAAGGCCTGATCGAGGTTCTTCAACAGGGTGGAAATGGCGGGCAGGGCGTCGGTCATCGAGCAATCGCGGGCAAAACGGAAAGGGCGCGATTGTCGCAGATTTCCCGCGCCGAGGGGCGGCGCCGCCGGCGTGCAACGGTTACCCTAGCGAGGTTGGGCAAAACGGGCGAACGGCGATGGAAGACCCCCTGAGCGAAATGAGCTGGCGCGAGCGCCTCTACGTGGTGATCTTCTTCACCAATACGCCGGAGGGCCGGCGCTTCGACACCTGGCTGCTGGTGGCGATCCTGGCCAGCCTGATCGTGGTGATGTTCGACAGCATGCCCACGGTCAATGCCGAAGCGGGCCTGCTCCTGCTGGTGCTGGAATGGTTCTTCACCCTGCTGTTCATGGTCGAGTACGGGGTACGCATCTATTGCCATCCGGAGCCGCGCAAGTACATCTTCAGCTTCTACGGGGTCGTGGATCTGCTGTCGTTCCTGCCCAGCTTCCTGGCCCTGCTGGTGCCCGGCACCCATTACCTGATCGTGGTGCGCGTGCTGCGCATGCTGCGGGCGTTCAGGATTCTCAAGCTGACCCCCTACCTGGCCCAGGCCAACTTCCTGCTGGTGGCCCTGCGCGGCAGCCGGCAGAAGATCATCGTGTTCCTGCTGACCGTCAGCACCCTGGTGGTGATCTACGGCACCCTGATGTACGTGATCGAGGGGCCTGAGAACGGCTTCATCAGCATCCCTACCGGCATCTACTGGGCGGTGGTGACCATGACCACCGTCGGCTACGGCGACCTGGTGCCCATGACCGCGCTGGGCAAGACCCTGGCCTCGCTGATCATGGTGACCGGCTATTCGATCATTGCGGTGCCCACCGGCATCTTCACCGCCGAGCTGGCCAACGCCATGCGCCTGGAACAGCTGAGGCACGAATGCCCGACCTGCCGGAAAACTCTGCACGAGCCCAATGCGGCGTTCTGCAGCCGCTGTGGCGGGAAGCTGTTCTAGCGCGTGTTCCACTCTCCGGCCGGCACGAGCCGCTCCTGCAGTCAGAGGGGACAACTGTGACCCGGGGAGCCGAACGGTGGCCCTACCGCCGGACAGTCTGCAGCAAGCGGACCGCCGAGCGGGGCGACTCCATGATACAGTCCCCGGCGTTTTTGGTTTTTTCACGGTTGATCATGCGCGTTCTGCTGACCCTGCTTGTCCTGCTCAGCCTGCCGGCCCATGCCGACGGGTTTCTCTCCCGCCTGCTGCACAAGCCGGTGCCCGGTGGCGTGGCGGTGATCGATCTGGGTGACGGGCCGCGGCCCCCGCAGGTGAGCTACCTGGACAAGCCCGCGCTGGTGGTCCGTGAGGATGACCGGCGCTGGATCGCCGTCGTCGGCGTGCCGCTGAAGACCCCGGCCGGCCGCCAGACCCTGCTGGTCGACGGCAAGCCACGAGACTTCCAGGTGGGGGAGCGCACCTATGGCGAGCAGCACATCACCCTGAAGAACAGGGAGCAGGTCAGCCCCGGCGCGGAGGCCCTGGCGCGCATCGGTCGCGAGCTGGCCGAGCAGCAGGAAGCCTATCGGCGCTTCAGTCCGTTCCAGCCGAGCAACCTGCATTTCGACCGACCGGTGGAAGGCCGCCTGTCCTCGCCGTTCGGCCTGCGCCGCTTCTTCAATGGCGAGGAGCGCAACCCGCATTCCGGCCTGGACTTCGCCGCTCCGACCGGTACGCCGGTGCGCGCGCCGGCCGCCGGCGAGGTGATCCTGGTCGGCGACTACTTCTTCAACGGCCGCACGGTGTTCGTCGACCACGGCAAGGGACTGATCAGCATGTTCTGCCACCTGTCCGAGGTGGATGTCCGCGTCGGCCAGCGCCTGGCGCGCGGCGAGGTGCTCGGCAAGGTGGGCGCCACCGGCCGCGCCACCGGCCCGCACCTGCACTGGAACGTCAGCCTCAACGACGTGCGCGTCGATCCGGCGATCTTCATCGGCGCCTACCGCCCCTGATTTCCACTCGAACCTGGAGACTCCCATGCAAGAAGAGCTGGCCTTAGGGCTCGACTGGCTACGCGGCCATCCCGAACTGCAAACCCTGGTTGCCTGCATCGTCCTGCTGCTGGTCGCCGCCACCGCCAACTGGCTGGTCAAGCGCATCCTGGTGCGTGGCCTCTACTCGCTGCTCAAGACCAGCGCCTTCGAGGACTTCGGCCTGATCCGCCGCCTGTCCCACGTGGTGCCGGCGCTGATCATCACCGGCGGCGTGAAGGCCGTGCCGGGGCTGCCCGAGGCCGCGATCACGGTCACCCAGAACGTCTGCGCCGGTTTCATCATCCTCACCCTGGCCCTGGCCCTGGGCGCGGTGCTGAATATCGTCAACCACCTCTACCAGCGGCGTCCCGACGCCGCGCGCCGGCCCATCAAGGGCTATCTGCAGGTGGTGAAGATCGCCATCTACGCCATTGCCACCATCCTGATCATTGCCACCCTGATCGACCGCTCGCCGCTGATCCTGCTCTCCGGTCTGGGTGCCATGGCCGCGGTGCTGATGCTGATCTTCCAGGACACCCTGCTGTCGCTGGTGGCCAGCGTGCAGATCACCTCCAACGACATCGTGCGCGTCGGCGACTGGGTGGAGATGCCGCAGCTCAACGCCGATGGCGACGTGATCGACATCGCCCTGCACACCGTCAAGGTGCAGAACTGGGACAAGACCATCACCACCATCCCCACCAAGCGCTTCATCACCGACCCGTTCAAGAACTGGCGGGGAATGCAGGAATCGGGCGGCCGGCGCATCAAGCGCAGCCTGCTGATCGACGAGCACAGCATCCATTTCCTGGATGCCGAGGAGCGCGAGCGGCTGTACCGCTTCAACCTGCTGCAGGACTACCTGGTCAACAAGCGTCGCGAAATCGACGAGTGGAACGCCAAGCTGGCCGAAGCCGGCCAGGAGCCGGTGAACACCCGGCGCATCACCAACATCGGCACCTTCCGCGCCTATGTGGAGCGTTACCTGCGCAGCCATCCGGGGATCCACCAGGGCATGACCCTGATGGTGCGCCAGCTGGCGCCCACCGCCGAGGGCCTGCCGCTGGAAATCTACTGCTTCACCAATACCGTGGCCTGGGTGCAGTACGAGAGCATCCAGGCGGACATCTTCGACCACCTGCTGGCGATCCTGCCGGAGTTCGGGCTGCGCGTGTTCCAGAACCCGGGCGGCGCGGACTTGCGCGCCTGGAGCGAAGCCGCGCATGCCCCGGCGCGCAGGGCGGTGCCGGTCTGAAGCCGGACGTGGCGGCGGCCAACGCTTCGCGTTGAGCCTACGCCTGCGGCCCGATGTGGAAACGCAGGCAGATGCCGTCGCCGCTGCCGTCCCCCACCACCGAGCCCACCACCGGGTCGGCGTGCACGCTGCGCCCGGGGTAGGCCTGCCCCAGGTGTCGGCAACACACATTGCTGATCTCGTTGAGCAGGCTGGTGAACTGGGCATCGCGCGGAATGACGAAGTGCAACTGCACCATCAGCGCGCAGGAGTCCCTGGGCAGGCGGGTCAGGCCACAGGTGTTCCACTGGTCGTTGACGTAGGCTTCGGCGCCTTTCATGGGAAGGCCTCCATGCTGGGTCCTTCCCTGTAGACCGGCGATCGACGCCCGCTGCTCAGCGCCGGGCCTTGAAAAACGCCTTGAGGATCGCCCCGCACTCCTCGGCCAGCACGCCGCCTTCCACCCGTACCCAGTGATTCAGGAAATTCTGCTCGAAGAAGCGGCCCTGGCTGACCGCCACCCCCGCGCGGGGCTCGCTGGCGCCGTAGACCACGCGGAAGATGCGCGCGTGCACGATCAGTCCGGCGCACATGCTGCACGGCTCCAGCGTCACATAGAGGGTCGTGCCCGGCAGGCGGTAGTTCTGCTGCGCCGCGGCGGCCGCACGGATGGCCACCATCTCGGCGTGGGCGCTGGGGTCGTGGCGGCTGATAGGCGCGTTGAAGCCGCTGCCGATCACCTCGCCATCACGCACCAGCACCGCACCGACCGGCACCTCGCCCTGCTCGGCCCCCAGCCGCGCCTGCTCCAGTGCCAGGCGCATGAAATGCTCGTCGCGGGAGCGGTCGATGATGGGGGTGAACTTGCTCATGGAAGATCCGCGGGCCGCAGCCGATCAGTAGCCGTCGTCCTGCCAGCGCTTGCCACGGGTCTTGTCAATTGCCGACAGCCCCTGCTGCAGGGCCGCCTTGGACAGCATGTGGGCGCTCACCGGCGCGGTGATGAACAGGAACAGGGTGATCAGCAGCTCGTGCAGGCTCAACCCCTGCTTCTGCACGCTGAAGAAGATCGCCGAGGCGATGATGATGCCTCCCACCCCCAGGGTGGTGGCCTTGGTCGGCGCGTGCAGACGGGTGAAGAAGTCCGGCAGGCGGAACAGGCCGATGGCGCCGATCAGCGCGAACAGGCTGCCCAGCAGCAGGAAGGCACTGATGACGAGCTCTATCCAGAAGGGCATGGTGTCACCTCAGTCGATCAGGTCGCCGTGCAGCAGGTGCTTGCCCACCGCCACGGTGCCCACGAAGCCGAACACCGCGATCAGCAGTGCCGCCTCGAAGAAGATGTCGGACGCCAGCCAGATGCCGAACAGCACGATCAGCGCCAGGCCGTTGATGTACAGGGTGTCCAGGGCCAGTACCCGGTCGGGCACCGAGGGCCCGCGCACCAGCCGCAGCATGTTCAGCGCCACGGCCACAGCGAGCATGGCCATGCACAGCGGAATCACGTAGGCGAGCATTCGAAAATCTCCAGTAGCGGGGCTTCGTAGCGGTGCTTGATCTCCGCCACCAGGGCGTCGATGTCCGACACGTCCAGGATGTGCAGCAGCAGGGTCCTGCGGTCGGGGGTCAGCCCGGCCGACACCGTGCCCGGGGTCAGGGAGATGATGCAGGCCAGGGTGGCCAGCACGAACTCATCCTCGATGAGCATGGGCACCTCCGCGAAGGCCGGCCGCAGTCGCGACTTCGGGCCCAGCACCAGGCGGGCCACATGCAGGTTGGCGACCACGATGTCCCAGAACACCTTGAGCATGAACAGGCACAGCTGCAGCGGCCTGCGCACCCGGGGCACGGGGAACAGGTAGCGGCGCAGCACCAGCGGGACGGCCCAGCCCAGGAACAGGCCGAGCAGCAGCTGGCCGAGGGTCACCTGGTTGGCCATCAGCAACCAGACGCCCGTCAGCAGCAGGGTCAGCCCCGGATGGGGCAGCCAGGCGAAGCGCTTCATGCCTCACCTCCTTCAACGATGCGCAGATAGGGCGCCAGGTCCAGCAACTGAGCGGCGGCGGCATCCAGGTAGGCCTGCAGGGGCTGGGCCACCAGCACCAGCACGACACTGGACAGCAGCAGGCCCAGCGTGGCGGCCAGACGCAGCGGATCGGTTCGCGGCCCTTCGGCGGGCTTGCCGTTGTTGCGCCAGAACAGGCGGTTGCCGGCCCGGCTGAGGGTGACGATGGCCACCAGGCTGGTGACCAGCAGGAGGCTCCAGAGCTCCAGGGCCGCGCTCCCGGCACCGGCGGAACGCAGCATGAGCAGCTTGCCGAGGAAACCGGACAGGGGCGGCATCCCGGCCACCGCCAGGGCGCCGATGAAGAACAGCCCGCCCAGCAGCATCGGCTGGCGCAGCGTGGGGCCGACCTGCAGGGCGCCGGCCATCTCGCCGCGCTGGCGGCTGAGCAGGTCGGCCAGCAGGAACAGCCCGCCGCATACCAGGGTGCTGTGCAGCAGGTAGTAGAGACCTGCCCCCAGGCCGGCGCGGCTGCCCAGGGCGAACACTGCCAGCAGGCTGCCCACCGAGATCAGCAGCAGGTAGGCGATCATCTCCTGCAGGGTGCGCGCCGCCAGCGCGCCGATGCCGCTGGCCGCCAGGGTCAGCAGCGCCAGCCACCAGAGCCAGTCGTGGGCGTACAGGCTGAGCTCGCCGGCCTCGCTGCCGAAGATCAGGGTGAACACCCGCAGGATGGCGTACAAACCCACCTTGGTCATGATGGCGAACAGCGCGGCCACCGGTGCGCTGGCCGCCGCGTAGGTGCGCGGCAGCCAGAAATACAGCGGCAGGATGGCCGCCTTGAGGCCGAACACCACCAATAGCAGGAAGCCGGCCGCGGCGATCACCGGCGCGCTGTCCGGCCCGGCCGAACCGACCCGAGCCGCCAGATCGGCCATGTTCAGGGTGCCGAGCAGGCCGTACAGGGTGCCCACGCCGATCAGGAAGAATGCCGAGCCCAGCAGGTTGAGCACCACATAGTGCATGCCGGCGCGCGCCCGCGCCGCGCCGTTGGCATAGACCAGCAGGCCGTAGGAGGCGATCAGCAGGATCTCGAAGAACACGAAGAGGTTGAACAGGTCGCCGGTCAGGAAGGCCCCGTTGATGCCCGCCAGCTGGAACTGGAACAGGGCATGGAAGTTGGGCGCCCGCTCGTCCTCGCCGGCACAGGCGTAGAGCGCGGCGAAACCGGCCAGCACGGCGGTGAGCAGCACCATCAGGGCGCTCAGGCGATCGAGCAGCAGGATGATGCCGAACGGCGGGCTCCAGTTGCCCAGCGCATAGACGCGCAGCTCGCCGTCGCCGGCCAGCAGCACCAGCGCCGCGCCGATCGGGATCAGCGCCAGCGTGGCCAGCAGGGAAAACGCCCGCTTGAAGCCCTTGCCCGCTCGGTGCAACAACAGCAGCAGCGCACCGCTGATCAGCGGCAGGACGATCGGCAGGATGATGGCGTGATTCATTGACGCGGCTCCTGCCCATCCACATGGTCGGTACGCAGCTCGCCCATGCCGCGCAGGGCCAGCACCAGCACGAACGCGGTCATGGCGAAGCCGATGACGATGGCGGTCAGCACCAGCGCCTGGGGCAGCGGGTCGGCGAACTCGGTGGCCTTGCCGAGCACCGCGGGCGCGCCGGTCACCAGGCGACCCATGGCGAACAGGAACAGGTTCACCGCATAGGAGATCAGCGTAAGGCCCAGGACCACGGGGAAGATGCGCGCCCGCAGCAGCAGGTAGACCCCGCTGGCGACCAGCACACCCAGGGTGATGGCATACAACGCTTCCATATCAGAGCACTTCCTCGCAGTCGGCCTGACTCACGTGGCCGATGTTGGACAGAATCAGCAGGGTCGCTCCGACCACCGCCAGATAGACGCCGAGGTCGAAGAGCATGGCGGTCGCCAGCTCCAGCTCGCCGATGTACGGAATGTGGAAATGGCCGAACGCCGAGGTGAGGAACGGCTGGCCGAACGCCCAACTGCCCAGGCCGGTCAGCGCGGCAAGCAGCACCCCGCCGCCGGCCACCGCGTGGTAGCTGAACGGCTGGCGCGACTCGGCCCAGGTGACGCCATGGGAGATGTACTGCAGCACCAGGGCCACGGACGTCACCAGGCCGGCGATGAAGCCGCCGCCGGGCAGGTTGTGGCCGCGCAGGAAGATGAACACCGACACCAGCAGCGCCAGCGGCATGATGGTACGCGCCAGCACATCGAGGATCATCGGGTGGCTGTCGGTGGACCAGGGCTGGCCACGGTAGTCGCGGCGCGGATGCGGCAGGTGCAGACCGTGCAGCAGACCGTAGATGCCCACCGCGGCGATGGCCAGCACGCTGATCTCGCCCAGGGTATCGAAGCCGCGGAAGTCCACCAGGATGACGTTGACCACGTTGGTGCCGCCGCCACCGGACAGGCTGTTCTCCAGGAAGAAGCCGGCGATGGTCTCGTAGGGGCGGGTCAGCACGGCAAAGGCCAGCACCGCCACCAGCGCGCCCACCGCGACGGCCAGCACCAGGTCGCGCAAAGCGCGCAGGCTGCTGGTTTCCGTCTGGGTGCGGATCGGCAGGAAGAACAGCGCCAGCAGCATGAGGATGATGGACACCACTTCCACCGACAGCTGCGTCAGGGCCAGGTCCGGCGCCGAGAAGCGCGCGAAGGTCAGCGACACCATCAGCCCCACCACACTGATCAGCGCCAGCGCCGTCAGGTAGCGCAGATGGAACACAACGGTCAGCGCACCGGCGGCCAGCAGCACCAGCAGGCCCAGGCCGGTCACCGGATCGATCGGCGTCATGGCCACCTCGCCGGCCAGCGGGCGCAGCGGCGCCAGCGCCACCACCACCAGCAGCAGCGACAGGCCGAGCACCCACAGCAGGTAGCCTTGCAGCGAGCCGCTCTCCAGCACACGGGTTACCCGCCGCGCGACCTTCACCAGGGTGGTGACGGTACGGTCGAAGACCATCAGCGAGTTCACCGGCGGCAGGCCGTCGAACCATTCGTACAGGGGCTTGCGCGCGGCATACAGGCCCAGCCCCCCCAGCATGGCCAGGGTACTCATGGCCAGCGGCATGTTGAGGCCGTGCCAGATCGACAGGCTGTATTCGGGCAGTTGTCCACCCATGCTGGCGCTGGCCGCCGAGGCCAGCAGGGAGGCCACGGTCCAGGCTGGCAGCATGCCCACCACCAGGCACAGCAGCACCAGGATCTCCACGGGGACCTTCATGTAGCGCGGCGGCTCGTGGGGCGGGAACCTGGGCAGGTCGATCGGCTCGCCGTTGAAGAACACGTCATGGATGAAGCGCAGGGAATAGGCCACCGAGAACATGCCCGCCACCGTGGCCAGGGTCGGCACCAGCCAGTTGAAGCCGCCGAACAGGCTCTGATGCAGGGTTTCGCCGAAGAACATTTCCTTGCTGAGGAAGCCGTTGAGCAGCGGCACGCCGGCCATCGCCAGCGACGCCACCATGGCCAGCACGGCGGTGTGCGGCATGTACTTCCACAGGCCGTTGATGCGCCGCATGTCCCGGGTGCCGGTCTCGTGATCGATGATGCCGGCGGCCATGAACAGCGAGGCCTTGAAGGTGGCGTGGTTGATGATGTGGAAGATGGCCGCCACGTTGGCCAGGGGGGAATCCAGGCCGAACAGCAGGGTGATCAGTCCCAGGTGACTGATGGTGGAGTAGGCCAGCAGCCCCTTCAGGTCGGTCTGGAACAGGGCCAGCACGGCGCCGACCAGCAGGGTCGCCAGGCCGGTCAGGCTGACCAGGTAGAACCACCACTCCGAGTCGGAGAGTGCCGGGTACAGGCGCGCCAGCAGGAAGATGCCGGCCTTGACCATGGTCGCCGAATGCAGGTACGCCGACACGGGGGTCGGTGCTGCCATGGCCTTGGGCAGCCAGAAATGGAACGGGAACTGGGCGGACTTGGTGAACACGCCCAGCAGCACCAGGATCAGCGCCAGGGGATACAGCGCATGGGCGCGAATCCGGTCGCCGGCGGCCAGCACGTCCGAGAGCTCGAAGCTGCCGACGATATGTCCGACCAGCAGGATGCCGGCCATCAGCGCCAGACCGCCGCCACCGGACACGGCCAGCGACATGCCGGCCCCCATGCGGGCGTCGCGCCGGTGCGACCAGAAACCGATCAGCAGGAAGCTGGACAGGCTGGTCATCTCCCAGAACACCAGCATCAGCAGCAGGTTCTCGGACAGCACCACGCCGAGCATGGCGCCCATGAACAGCAGCAAATAGGAATAGAAGCGGCCGGCCGCTTCCTGGGCACTCAGGTAGTAGTGCGCATAGAGGATCACCAGCAGGCCGATGCCTAGGATCATCAGGGCGAACAGGAAGCCGAGGCCATCCAGACGCAGGCTCAGGTTGAGCCCCAGATCGGTCAGCCAGGGCTGGTAGAGGATCAGAGCCTCGCCGGAAAATACCTGCCGCGTCTGACTGAGCAGCAGTCCGAAGGCAATGGCCGGTGCGAGGGCTGTCGCCAGCGCACAGGCAAGACGCCCGCGCCCTTCAGCCAGCGTGGGCAGCAAGGCGCCGAGAAAGGGGAGCGCCAGGATGAGTGCCACGATCATCATCGCACCTCGTGAGTCGGTTGTAGTTGGTTCGACGCCCACGTAGAGCGAAACGGCAGGATTTTAAATAAACAAAGAATCACTGCCACGTCTTTTTTATTACTAAAGACAATTAGCAGCCTTGGCCATTAGCCATCAGTCACAACCTGAACTCCGCCCCTTTCTCGGCCGGCAGGCCCTACATGGGCGCGACGCGGCTGGTGCCGTCCACGGTGAGAATACGTACCCGCTGGCCGACCCGGAAGGTCTGATTGGGCTCCACCGCCTGCACGTAGGCGCGCAGGCTGCCGTCGTCCTCGCGCACGGTGATTTCCACGCCCTGGGTGCGGGTGATGCCCTCCTCCGCCGCCGCGCCCAGCATGCCGCCGGCCACCGCGCCGATCACCGCCGCCACCGCGCTGCCGCGACCGCCGCCCACGCCGCTGCCGGCAATACCGCCCACCACCGCGCCGGCGCCCGAGCCGATGGGCGTCTTGGTGCCCTCGATGCGCACCGGGCGCAGGGACTCGATGGTGCCCATGCGTACCAGCTGCACGGTGCGTGCCTCGCTGCGCGAGTAGGTGTCGCCGGTCAGGCTGGAGGCGCAGCCGCCCAGCATCAGTCCGCTCAGGGAAACACTGGCAATCAGAATCAGGGATCTACGCATGGTGTCCTCCGCATTGGCCAACGCAACTGTTCACCGCAAGAGGATGCCTTCAGCCCCGGGGCGAGGCGTCACTTCCAGACGACCGGTGTTTTCGCTAGGGTAGCGGCTTTTTCGGCAGGGTCGGTTCCATGGACTACTTCATCATCTTCATCGCCACGGCCAGCGGCCTGTACTTCCACTGGTGGCTGGTGGTGCGCATGCGCCGCTGGGCCGATCGCGACCTGGCGCTGTCACTGGCCGGGGGCGACGCGGCCAAGCGGGAGTACATGCTGGCCAGGCTGGAAGAGGCGAAGCAGCAGAAGGTGCCGCGCAAGCAGCTGCCGGCCTGGCTGGAGAAGGCGGCCGGGGAATACCCCGGGGCCTGATGGGGAGTCGCAGGGCGGTCAAGATGCAACCCTGGCCGCCGATGAGCCTGCCGATCCGCACGGCGGCCGGAA
>Ga0079223_10002642_pt1 | contig 11135 bp, 8 predicted proteins | sample Stecom2011_FD_75072 | JGI IMG/M metagenome (GOLD analysis project Ga0079223, IMG submission 75072) | Agricultural soil microbial communities from Utah to study Nitrogen management - Steer compost 2011 | ecosystem: Environmental > Terrestrial > Soil > Agricultural land | place: USA: Utah...
CCTGATCGTCCAGTTCACCACCCAGGACTACGTCTGTAATCCAGCTTTCGCCCACAAGAGCCCCGGCCGGGTCCAGGTAGGCAAAGTCAATCACGGTGATGTTGTCGACAAAGAGGTGGTTCATGGCTCGTCCGGCTGATTTGGTTGCATGGTGGCGGAATTCTAGCAAAAATCGGGTGATTCAGCAGTTTACTGCGGTTCGCCCATGATTCGCGCAGTTAAAAGGAGACAACTATCTTAACCAGCGACAGCGCTTCTCACGATCAGCAGTTTCCGGCATTGGTGCTGGCGGCTGGTCGTGCTTCCCGTATGGGGCGCAGAAAGCAGCTGCTCATATTGCCTGGTGGGGAAACATTGTTGGCCAGAGCGATTAATCAGGCACGGCTCATGTCTCGCCAGGTCAGAGTCGTGGTCGGTTGTGGCTACCCGCTGGTTCGATACCGCTGTGGCCAGCAGCCTGTTGCCTGGATTTTCCATCCGGACTGGGCCCAAGGGTTGTCTGGTTCCCTGAAGGCTGGTCTCCAGGCGCTGGGGCCGCAGGCGCATGGTGCGTTTGTGCTATTGGGTGACCAGCCATTGCTGGCGCCAGAGGGGTTGAAGCAATTGGCATCGCGTGCGCGCGCCGAGCCGGGCAGGGTATGGGCCGCTAATTACGGACAGAGGGTCGGTGTGCCTGCCTGGATACCCCGGTCGCTATGGTCTGAGATTATGGCTCTGAAGGGCGACGCCGGGGCAGGGCGGGTACTGAATCGTGCCGCCGCTGGAGCCATTGATATTGCCGGGGTGCAACCGGATGTTGACACCCCGGAAAGTTGGCAGGAAGTCAGGCGGTTATTAGCCGAACAAACCTGACAGCCAGGCAATACCCACAGTGAATATGCCGAGGCTGACCGCCAGTCCCAGAGTGTAGATTCGGGAGTTGGCAGAGCGCTGTTGCGATACATACAGATCAATGGTGCGCTGGGCAATGTCTTCGGCGGTTTCGCGGGAGATCTCGTGTGCCTGCTGAATGGCCTCAGACTGCAAGGTTTGCCAGAACTCGGTGTCGATCGTCTGAACGCTGGTGATGTGGTCTTTCAGCTCTGCCATGTGCTCAGCGGTGAAGCCGGCGTTTTTCGACAGTTCCTTCTTCAATCGTGCCAGTTCCTGGCTCAGGCTCAGGTTGACCTCGGCGGCAACGTCATCCCGCAGGTTGCGAGTGCGATCATCCAGCAATTGGGTGAGCTCGTTCAGCCGCTCTTCGATGGCCGCATCCTGTTTGCTGCGGTTTTCATCCAGGGCCCGTTTCAGGTGATCAAACTGTTCGTCAAACAAGTCACTGAGCAGTTCGTGCAGGCGGTTGTTGATGTGAGTTTTCACCGCCGAACGGGCAATCTGCTCGATCAGGTCGCTGGTGAGTGGCACTACGTTCGGGCTGGTATGCCCGTTAGCGCCGATATCGCCTTTTGGTGACATCTCCACTGACGCATCCGTGGGTATGTGCGACAGCTCGTCGTCTGCGTCCGGCAATTCGGCGTCGTTTGCGGTGGTAACCGTGGGCGGCAGTGTTCCTTGTTCCACATCATTGGCCAACTGGTCCAGAACCAGGCTGAGGCCATCGGTTTGCGGGGGTTTGGTCAGGATGTTGTACACCCCGAAATTGCGGGCCTCTTCCACAAACGAGGAGGACTTCTTCGAGGTGCACATGATGATGGGGATGCCGGCGGTGTCCGGGTTCCCCTTGATGGCTTTGGTCGCCTCGACGCCGTTCATGCCGGGCATCAGGTGGTCCATAAAGATCACGTCCGGGCGATCATGGCTTTTCAGGAAGTCCAGTGCTTCCTCGGCAGAGCCCGCCATGTTTACTTCCATGTCCCGACCTTCAAGCAGTTTGCTGAGCGCAAACCTTGCTACTTTAGAGTCGTCCACCAGCAGAGCGTTTTTGATTGCCATGTCACTACCTCAACCTGTTACTGCAAACACGTGGTTACTGCGACCGGGTGATTACCAGCCTTCCAGTTGCGGGCATTGCGTTGCCCGATAACTCTTGTCCCGATAACACACGCCGGGTTCTGTGGTGCGGGCGGTAAAGACTTCGCCGGCCGCAGTGGTCAGTCGCACCTGTCCATAGGGTTCACCGTGGCGGAAGGTGGCTTCGATGGAGCTGCCGTTCGGGTTGCGCAGAAGGCCCTTTCCATGGAAGCTGCCTTCCATGTATTGGCCATCGTACTTCTTGCCGTCGGCAAACACTTCCGAGCCTTTACCGTGGAATTCACCGTTGGAGAATTCGCCCTCATAGGAGCGGCCATCCGGGTAGGTCAGTGCGCCCTGGCCGTGGAATTCGTCGTTGCGGAAGCCACCAACGTAAAGCATGCCGTCCGCTGTGGTGAGTGAGCCATGGCCATTCATGCGGCCGCGGCTCCAGTTACCGGTGAGGATGTCGCCATTGTCCAGGGTCAGGGTGCCTTTACCGTGGAACTGGTCCCGTTCGAACTGACCGGTGTAGGCTGAGCCATCAGCGCTGCGCCATTGCCCCTCACCGTGGCGCTCGCCATTGTCCCAGTCGCCTTCGTAACGGCTGCCGTCTGGGTACCAGGCCTTGCCGGTGCCGTGGAATCTGCCATCAACAAAGTGTCCCTCGTAGCGAAGCCCGGAATCGTCCTGCCAGGTGCCATCACCGGTGCGCACATCACCAACCCACTCGCCATTGCGGTAATTAACCGTGGTATAGGCTTCCAGGCGGCCCACCAGTGTCAGTTCCTGGCCGGCGGTCAGGGCAACGGTGTTGGTCCAGGGTTGGTAACCGGGCTTTTCGATGGTCACGTCATAGCGGCCAGGCTTCAGTTCCAGGTCAAGCCGGGTGGCGCCGTAGGTCTTGCCATTGATGGTGACCTGGTCGCCTACCACGTTGGAGCGCAAGACCAGTTTGCCAGTGCTCGGTGGTGGCGGCTCCATTGCCTGTTCCGGGGCCGGTTGCTGAACCTGGCGTTCAGCCTGAGGGGTGTCGAGCCGGGTGCTGATGGCTGAAACCGGCTCTGCCACGGCAACCATCTCCGGCTGTTCCGGCATGGTGGGCAGGGTAAAGGGAGTAGCGCTTACGGTTTCAGAGACCGGTTGCGCGGGCTGTTTGGGGGCCGGTAAGGCAGGTTCCGGTTCTGGCTGTGGCTCTGGAGCCGAGATCGGTTGTACCGCTGCGGCTATGGTTTCAGCCATGCCGGGAACGGTTACCTCGGGCACGTCTTTTCTAACCGAGGCAAAGCCGGCGGTAACCAGGAGCATTAACGCAAGGGCGTTTACGAACAGTAGTGGTCTGAAATCGACCATGACGAAACCTCGTGATCCAAACTTACCGGATGCTTTCTTATGGTTTCATCTTACCCACTGTCTGCAACGTTATGTAACAGAAAGTGTCTGAAGTTAGCCAGAATGCTGGCCAAATCACATTTTGTCCGGAAGCTGATCATGATTGAGCTGCTCCCAGGACTTCATGTACACATCGGCTTCGTATTGATACGGTGACCGGAATGGCGTCAGCACGAAATCAAACACCAGGAAGAAGGAACCGATCGACAGCCAGGCAATGGTCAAGGTGCTGATGGTGGTGGCCTGTTGTTCGGGGTTGGAATTCACAAACCCTTGCAGCAGGGGGATCATATCCGACGCCATCACCACCGGGTTAAAACTGGACAGGACGAACGGTAGCCAGAAAGCGATGAAAATCGGGAAGAACCCGAACGACCATAGCAAGCGGCGCAGCAGGTAAATAGCAACTTCTCGCCAGAAGCGCTGTCTTATTTCCGGTACCTTGCGGATTCGCTCCAGGTACTGGCGTCTTTCCGCCCACCAGGCGGCTACTTCCGGGGCGTCGATATGCTTGGGGGTGCGGTCTGTCATAATGCGGCAGGCTACCTTGTTGAGTCCGTTCCGTGCATCATATCTGATACTACGTGTTACTCTGTAATTCTCCAATTGTTCAATACACAGGATTGTCTTAATGGCTGCAGCGACCGATAACGCAATTCACCCGGCCTTCGAGAAACTTCGCAGTCACCGGATCAACACGCTGAACCTTGAGGTTGAGGAATATCGCCATAAGAAAACCGGCGCCCGCCACCTACACCTGGCGGCGGACAACGACGAGAACGTCTTTTTTGTGGCGCTGCGCACCTTCCCGATGGATTCCACCGGGGTGGCTCATATTCTTGAGCATACAGCACTGTGTGGTAGCGAACGTTATCCGGTCCGCGATCCGTTCTTTATGATGATCCGGCGGTCGCTGAACACCTTTATGAACGCCTTCACCAGCAGCGACTGGACCGCCTATCCGTTTGCCAGCATGAACCGAAAGGACTTTGACAACCTATTGTCGGTGTACCTGGATTCGGTGTTTTTCTCCAAGCTGGACCCGCTGGATTTTGCCCAGGAAGGCCACCGCCTGGAATTCGACAAACCGGACGACCCGAGCAGCGACCTGGTATACCGCGGCGTGGTCTACAACGAGATGAAAGGGGCCATGAGCGCGCCTACCTCCCAGTTGTGGCAGAACCTGACCAGCCACCTGTTCCCGACCACCACCTATCACTACAACAGTGGTGGTGAGCCGGACCACATTGTTGATCTGACCTACGACGACCTGGTGAAGTTCTACAAGCACCATTACCACCCGAGCAACGCCATTTTTGCTACCTATGGCAACATTCCCGCCCGGGAGCACCATGAAAAGTTCGAGGAGTTGGCGCTCAAACGGTTTGATCGCCTGGATATCGAGCTGCCGGTCCGTGACGAGAAGCGCATGTTTGCGCCCCTGCGGGTGGAACAGGGCTATGCCGTTAGTGAAGGTGAAGGCACAGAGAACAAGACCCATATTGTGATGGGCTGGTTGCTGGGCCACAGCTTTGACCTGCAGGAGAACCTGGAAGGCCAGTTGTTGTCTGCCGTATTGCTGGAAAACAGTGCCTCGCCACTGATGCGGGCGCTGGAAACCACGGATATCGGTCACGCGCCATCGCCCATGTGCGGACTGGAAGATTCCAACCGGGAAATGACTTTTGTGTGCGGTATTGAAGGCAGCGAGCCAGATAGCCGGGCAGAGCTGGAAGCACTGGTTGAATCCACGCTACAGAAAGTGGTGGATGAGGGCGTCAGCCAGGAACGGCTGGAGGCGATCCTGCATCAGCTGGAACTGCATCAGCGGGAAATTGCCGGGGATAGCTTCCCCTATGGCCTGCAGTTGATCATGAGCGCGATTGCACCGATGGTGCACGGTGGTGACCCGGTAGAACTGCTGGATCTGGAGCCCGTGCTGGCCAGCCTGCGTGAGAAAATCAAAGATCCGGAGTATGTGCCCGGCCTGATTCGCCGCAAGCTGCTGGACAACCCTCACCGGGTGACCCTGACCTTGCGCCCGGATGAAAAGCTGGAGAACCATCACCAGCAGGCCATTCGTGAGGCTCTGGCGCGCCGTAAAGCCAGCCTGACCGAGGAAGAAGTGAAGGCGATTGTGGAGCGTGCCCAGGCCCTGGAACAACGCCAGCTGCGTAAAGATGACGATTCCATTCTGCCAAAGGTTGGCCTGGCCGATGTACCTTTGCAGATGCCCGAACCAGAGGGCAGCTACGATGCCGAAATCGGAGCAACCGTGTATTCCCGGGGCACCAATGGCCTGGTGTATCAGCAGGTTGTATTGCCGGTACCGGCGCTGTCTGAGCAGGAATTGTTGCTACTGCCTTATTACACCACCCTCGTTTCCGAAGTGGGTTGTGGTGATCTGGACTACCTGCAGATGCAGGACAGGATTTCCGCGGAATCCGGCGGCATTGGTGCCTCGTTCAGTGCCAAGGGGCGTATTGATGATGTTCAGGACGTGTCCGGCTACCTGATCTTCAGTGGCAAGGCCCTGGCCCGCAACAGCAAGGCCCTTCCCCAGTTACTGAGAGATGTATACACCGGCGTCCGGTTTGATGAGAAAGAGCGTGTCCGGGAGATTATTGCGCAGGTGCGGGCGCGCCGTGAGCAGGCCGTGACTGGCAGTGGCCACGCTCTGGCCATGGGCGCTGCGGCTCAAGGGTTGAGTGCCGGCTCCTGGCTGACCTTCCGTTTGGGTGGCCTGGCGGGTATCCGTGGCACCAAAGAGCTGGATAAATCCCTGAAGGATGACAAAGCCCTGGCTGAATTCTGTGACAGCCTGGCGGCGCTGCACGACAAAATCCGCAACCGGCACCGGCAGTTCCTGCTGATTGGCGAAGACGGGCAGCTGGCGCCCATGCTGGATGACCTCAAATCCTGCTGGCAGGATGATTCCGGCCAGGCAGGCGACGCCTGGGCCATGGCGCCAGTCAATTACAGCACCCGTGAAGCCTGGTTGACGTCAACGCAGGTGAATTTCTGTGCCAAGGCCTACAGCACCGTTGCGGTGGACCATCCGGATGCTGCCGCGCTGACGGTTCTGGGAGGTTTCCTGCGCAATGGCTACCTGCACCGCGCTATCCGGGAAAAGGGCGGTGCCTATGGTGGCGGTGCCGGCCAGGACAGCGTCAACGGCGTGTTCCGTTTCTTCTCATACCGGGACCCGAGGCTGGCGGAAACCCTCGACGACTTCGACGGCGCCCTGAACTGGCTGCGCACGGAAAACCACGACGCACAGTCCCTTGAAGAGGCCATCCTTGGTGTTATCGGCCAGTTGGACCGCCCGCGGTCACCCGCCGGTGCCGCTCGCCACGCGTTCCATAACAAGCTGTTTGGCCGCACGCCGGAGCAGCGGGCCCGGTTCCGGGAGCGAGTGCTCGCGGTGACGCTGGACGAGCTGCAACGGGTTGCTGATACCTGGCTGGTGCCGGAAAACGCCAGTGTGGCAGTGGTTACCAACCCGGATAACCGCGCTGTGGCTGAAGGCCTCGGTATGGCTATTCAGGAACTCTGAGGCAAGTGCTGAGCCACCGGTGTTACCGGTGGCGCTTCAGTCCCGTTGTGACCATGATGCGGGTGGATATCTCCTCAACCGAATAGGCCGTGGTGTTCAGGTAGGGGATGCGCTCCCGCTTGTACATCAGTTCAATTTCCTCGATTTCGTGCATGCATTGCTGAATCGATGAGTAGCGGGAGTTCGGTCGCCGTTCATTCCGGATGGTTGCCAGTCGTTCCGGTTCAATCGTCAGCCCGAAGATCTTCTCTTTGTGGGGGCGCAGAGCCGCAGGCAGTTTCTGATCCTCCAGATCTTCCTCCGTAATGGGGTAATTTGCCGCCTTGATGCCGTATTGAAGCGCAAGGTACAGGCACGTCGGCGTTTTGCCGCTTCGGGAGGCGCCCACCAGAATCAGGTCCGCTTCGTTGTAGTGTCGCGTGCGAGCGCCATCGTCGTTATCCAGTGCAAAATTCACCGCGTTGATCCGGCGCTCGTAACTGCCTTCGTTATTGATGGCGTGGGATTTACCCACGGTGTAAGATGATGATGAGTTAAGTTCCTGCTCCAGTGGGCTCAGGAAGGTGCCAAAAATGTCGATCATGAAGCCGTCGGCGGTACTGATGATCTCCCGGATACTGCTGTTAACGATGGTATCGAGAACCAGGGGCGCGGCACCGTCTACCTCCGCAGCCTTGTTGATGCGTTTGACCAGGTCATGAGCCTTTTCTTCATCATCAATATAGGGCACGGTTATACGTTCAAAATCGATCTTCTCGAACTGGGCAAGCAAGGCATGGCCGAGTGCTTCCGCCGTCAGGCCTGTGCCGTCCGAAATAAAAAAAGCGGTTCTTTTCATGGCTGTATCCGGTTTGGTTTTGGCTGATTGCCGGGAGTTGTTCCGAAGCTCCCTAGGTAATTTCCGCAGGTTACAGTATCATACACGCCAGATTCGAGACTCCGCGCTACACAGACTCAAGGGAGACGTGCTTTGGAAGATTACATCATCTGGTTTGACCACCTGGGAATGTCCGATGTTGACCGGGTTGGAGGCAAGAACGCTTCCCTCGGTGAAATGATCAGTAATCTCGCCAATGCAGGCGTTACCGTTCCCGGTGGTTTTGCCACCACTGCCTATGCCTACCGCGAGTTTCTGGCCACCGATGGCCTGAAAGACAAAATCGACCAGGCGCTTGATGCCCTTGATGTAAACGATGTTAACGAGCTCGCTCGTGTCGGTGCCCAGATTCGCCAATGGGTGGTTGATACTCCGTTCCCCGATAGTCTGGATAATGCCCTGAAAGAGGCATTTGCGAAACTCCAGAATGGTAACGAAGACATGGCTGTGGCGGTTCGCTCGTCTGCCACTGCAGAAGATTTGCCGGATGCCTCCTTTGCCGGCCAACAGGAAACCTTCCTGAATGTGTCTGGCCTGCAGCAGGTTCGCACTTCGGTCAAAGAGGTGTTTGCTTCCCTGTTTAATGACCGGGCGATTTCCTACCGTGTTCACCACGGCTTTGATCACAAGCTGGTAGCGCTGTCGGCGGGTATCCAGAAAATGGTACGCAGTGAAACCGCTTCCAGTGGTGTGATGTTTACCCTGGATACCGAATCCGGGTTCCGCGATGTAGTGTTCATTACCTCGTCCTACGGTCTGGGTGAAACGGTCGTTCAGGGCGCGGTTAACCCGGATGAGTTTTACGTGCACAAGCCTACGCTTGAGGCTGGCCGCCCGGCGGTGCTGCGCCGGAACCTGGGCAGCAAGGCCATCAAGATGGTTTACCATTCTGAGCCGGGCGAAGGCCAGTTCGTGGAAACCGTCAAAGTGGAGCAGGAAGACCGTAACCGCTTCTCCATTACCGATGCGGAAGTGGAAGAGCTGGCCAAGCAGGCCATGATCATTGAAAAGCACTACCAGCGTCCGATGGACATCGAGTGGGCCAAAGACGGTGACGACGGCAAGATCTACATTGTTCAGGCCCGCCCTGAAACCGTGAAGAGCCGCGCCTCAGCCAACGTGATGGAGCGCTACCTGCTGAAAGAAACCGGTAAGGTGCTGGTGGAAGGCCGCAGTATCGGCCACAAGATCGGCAGTGGTCCGGTCAAGATTATTACTAGCATTAACGAGATGGACCGTGTTCAACCCGGTGATGTGCTGGTCACCGACATGACCGACCCGGATTGGGAACCGGTGATGAAGCGCGCTTCCGCCATCGTCACCGACCGTGGTGGCCGTACCTGTCACGCGGCGATCATCGCCCGTGAGCTGGGTATTCCTGCGGTTGTGGGTTGTGGTGATGCCACCGAGTTACTGAAAGACGGCCAGGATGTGACCGTATCCTGTGCCGAAGGCGACACTGGCATGATCTATGAAGGTGCCCTGGACTTCGAGCTACGGGAAAACACTGTGGATTCCATGCCCAACATTCCGTTCAAGATCATGATGAACGTGGGCAATCCGGACCGGGCCTTTGATTTTCAGGCGCTGCCCAACGAAGGTGTTGGCCTGGCTCGCCTTGAGTTCATCATCAACCGCATGATCGGTGTACATCCGAAGGCGTTGCTGAACTACGACGGCCTGCCCCGTGATATCAAGCAGACGGTCGAAAAGCGTATTGCTGGCTACGCCTCCCCGGTGGATTTCTACGTCGACAAGCTGGTTGAAGGTATTTCGACCCTGGCCGCAGCATTTGCGCCGAAGAAAGTGATTGTGCGGCTGTCCGACTTCAAGTCCAACGAGTATGCCAACCTGATTGGCGGCACCCTGTATGAGCCGGATGAAGAGAACCCGATGCTGGGCTTCCGTGGCGCATCCCGTTATATCTCCGAAACCTTCCGCGACTGTTTCGAGCTGGAGTGCCGGGCGCTCAAGAAAGTCCGTAACGACATGGGCCTGACCAACGTTGAGGTAATGGTACCGTTCGTGCGCACCGTGGGCGAGGCCGAACAAGTGGTTAATCTGCTGGCGGAGAATGGCCTCAAGCGTGGCGACAATGGCCTGCGGGTTATCATGATGTGTGAGCTGCCGGCCAATGCGATTCTGGCTGAACAGTTCCTGGAGCACTTTGACGGTTTCTCAATCGGCTCCAACGATCTGACGCAGCTGACTCTGGGTCTCGACCGGGATTCCGGTATCATTGCGCATCTGTTTGACGAGCGGAATGATGCCGTCAAAGCCCTGTTGTCCAACGCTATCCAGGCCTGTAAAAAGGCTGGGAAGTACATCGGCATCTGCGGTCAGGGCCCGTCTGATCATCCGGACCTGGCCAAGTGGCTGATGGACGAGGGTATCGATACGGTATCCCTGAACCCGGATTCCGTTCTGGATACCTGGTTCTTCCTGGCAGACGAGAAGATTGACTGAGCGCGAATATTTCGGAAAAGGAGAGTAGCAGGTGAGCAAGATCATTACGCCGGATCTGTGCGACGAGTTTCCGGAAGTGCAGGTGGTTGAGCCTGGCTTCAACAACTACGGTGGTGTGCGCCAGTTTGGCGGCGAAATTGTTACCGTGAAGTGCTTTGAAGACAACTCCGTGGTCAAGGAGCAGGTAGGCCTGCCGGGCAACGGTCGGGTAATGGTGGTAGATGGTGGTGCATCCAAGCGCAATGCGCTGCTGGGCGACATGCTGGCGGAGAAAGCCGCAGAGAATGGCTGGGCTGGGCTGATTATTTACGGCTGCATCCGGGATGTAGACGAAATTGGCCAGACCCACCTGGGTGTGCAGGCGCTGGGCACGGTTCCCCGGAAGACTGAAAAGCGTGGTATTGGTGACCTGAACATTCCGGTCACCTTCCACGGCGTGACCTTTCACCCGGGGCACTACGTGTATGCTGATAACAATGGCATCATCGTGTCCGAGAAGCCCCTGGTTTGACCCGGGGTTGTTCGGGAGAAATAAAAAACGGCGGCCTTTTGGCCGCCGTTTTTTATTGGGTGACTTCTGTGATGTTGACGCCGATCAGGTAACCTTCACCCTCCGGTTCGCAACGGATGACCTCGCACACAGTCTCCAAAGGGGGGAGCTGGTTATCTGCGCCTTCCAGGCGGGTTCTGAGTTCACTGCCTACAGGGATCGCGTCGTCCACAAACAGCTGCATGCCAGCGGCGCTCAGGTCCCGGCAGATGCCGGTAAAGGTATCGCCCCTGGCATTGGTGATTTCAATGCGGCTGTTTACCTGCATCCGGTGAAAGTCACGTTTTTCCGAGTAATCTTTCATGGCATTTAGGCCCAGTTGTCGGTTTTTCTTGTTGGTTTGA